>WBZO01000054.1_pt1 | contig 298135 bp, 299 predicted proteins | sample 5204261 | NCBI WGS metagenome assembly WBZO01 (sample SAMN12412400, study PRJNA552823) | activated sludge metagenome | isolation source: activated sludge from anammox sidestream of wastewater treatment plant... | place: USA: North Carolina | collected 2017-09 | reverse complement strand
GAATCGCATCGGGATTCCCGGCGTGGTCCTTCAGAACTTGAATGTCCGAACCGGCCTTGGACTTCTTGATCTTGCCGGCATAGTTTGCCGCGATATAGGCACGGCCGATCATGATCTGCTGGGAGAGTAATTTGATTCTCCCCTCCAGCATCGTATCCATCTTGCTCTCTTCCTGTTCAAACAGCACAAACAGGCCGACCAGCATGACGACCAACGCGCTCACGCCGATCGACAGGATGAATTTTGGTCCAATGGTCATGTTCTTCATCAACGTACCCATAACGCCTCCTCGCTCCTCCATTGTTGACGGGTTACCAGCGCTCCCTGCTACACCATGTTCATGATTTCGCCGACGACCTTGTTCAACGCCACGACCTTCTCCGCACACCCCGCTTCTGCCACCGCTTTCGGCATCCCATAGACGACGGAAGACGCTTCATCCTGGGCGACCGTCCTGCCCCTGGCCGCCTTAATGGCCTTCATGCCCTCCAATCCGTCATGCCCCATACCGGTCAGAATCACACCGATGCTCCGTTCGCCATACAGAGCCGCCACCGACTGCAACATGATGTCGGCCGAAGGAGCGTGCGGATGGTTCTCCACATTGGAAGATAACTTCACTACGTTGGAGGTGATGGACTTCCTCACTACCCGAAACTGCCACCCGCCCGGTGCCACCAACACCCGTCCCGGCTTGATCTCATCACCATCCACCGCTTCCCGCACCTCGAGGGAACAAATTGTGTTGAGCCGATCGGCAAAGGGTTTCGTGAAGCTCTTCGGCATGTGTTGGACGATCACGATTCCTGCGGGAAAATCGGCCGGGATCGTCGGCATGATCTCGAACAGAGCCTGAGGCCCTCCGGTAGAACAGCCGATCGCCACCAGCTTAAAGCCGCGGGTCACGCTGACCGCATGGCTGCTGATCGCCTTGGCCGGGACGGCCACCGGCTTCGCCGCCCCGACGGCCGGGATCCGCTTGAGCCGCGGCCCCGCAGACTTGGCCGCCAACACCTTCGACACGAGTTCTTTCTGAATCTCGGCGATTTTCGAGGCCACGCCGTCGAGCTGTTTGGGGACAAAATCCACCGCTCCATATTCGAGTGCCTGCAGGGTTTCCTGGGCCCCTTCGGTGGTCAAAGAACTGACCATCAGCACGGGGGTCGGACGCTCGGACATAATCCGCTTCAGGGCCTCCAAACCGGTCATGCCCGGCATTTCCACATCCATCGTCACAACGTCCGGCTTCAGTTGATGGACCTGCTGCACCGCTTCTTCACCGTTGCGCGCCACCCCGACGACCTGAATCCTCTTTCCGTCATCCAACATGCCCGACAGGCTCTTGCGCATGAATGCGGAATCATCCACAACGAGAACTCGAACCGCCTCACCATTCGCCTTCGTTTGTATGACCGTGTCCCGCATGACAGCGCTCACTCCCAAACTAGGCCAACTTGAACCCACCGACGACCGTCTGCAGGTCGGTGGACATTCGCGCCAAGCTGTCCGTCGCTTCCCAGATCTGGCTAAGTCCCCTCTCGTTTCGCTTCGCGAGGCCCTCGACATTGTGAGCGATCTTCTGAGCAGCGCTAGACTGTTCATCAATCGATCCGACAATCTGCTGGATCATGTCCGTTACAGCTTTGACTGAAGCTACAATGAGACTCAGTCGCTGGCCGGCAGCTTGAGCCAGTTCTGTGCCGCTATGTGTCTCGCCGGTAGCTCTCTTCATGGCTGTCACGGCTTGCCCCGTATCGTCTTGTATGGTGCGGATCGTATCGGAGATCTCTCTCGTTGCCTTCGTGGTTCGTTCGGCAAGCTTCCGAACTTCATCGGCCACCACGGCGAATCCGCGTCCCTGCTCGCCGGCCCTGGCAGCTTCGATGGTGGCGTTGAGTGCTAGAAGATTCGTCTGATCGGCGATATCCTCGATGATCCGAACAATCTGTCCGATTTGTTCGGACCGCTCACCCAATTGATGGATGTGTTCGGCGGACATGCGAATAGTATCCCCGAGTTGCGACATGCTGGCGACGGAATGCGTAACGATGTCGTTGCCCTGCATGGCGGCGGTGACGGCGGACTGCGCTTGCGTGGCGATTCCTTGAGCACTCCGTGACACATGGGCGGCAGTCGCGGACATTTGCTCGGCCTCTGCCGAGGCATGCACCGCCTGTTCGGATTGCTGCTTGCTCTCCCTCGCCAACTGTTCCGCGTTCGTGGATAGTTGTTCGCTTGCAGCGGCCAGCGATATCGTGGCAGCCGACACGGTGGTGAGGCTATTCTGCAGTTTAGTCGCGACTTGGTTGAATGCAATGCATGCCTTGCTGACTTCATCCTCTCCGTTGACCGGCGCCCGTAGGGTCAAGTCCCAGCTGGACGCCAGCATGGACATCGTATTGGACAGCATGCCCAATGGCCTTACGATGGCGGCCACGATGATGAAGCCGACAGTAAAGACAAGGATCACTGCCCCGCAAGCAATGATCAAAAGAAACCGAACCCGGTCCTTTGCGGCCCTAACCGCTTCGCTTTCCACCTGTTTGGTCTTCGCCTCGATCATCATGGTCACTTCATCCACGTACTGACGATGCTTTCTCATGAGCGGCAGCAGCGTAGTCTCATGCATGGCTTTCGCTTTGTTCCCGTCGCCGGATAACACCAACACCATGAACTGGTGTTCGGCCATTTCCAGATACTCACGTCCACTCGGGATGACCCTATCAAGGACGAGCCCCCGGATCTGTCCCTCTGGGAGCCGGCCTTCCCACCAAGAGGCGCGATCCTCAAACTCACGCCGCACCTTTTGCAATTGCTTCAAGTGAGCTTTTTGCTCTTCCAATTTGGTTTCACTGAGCGCCTCCAGAACCGTCACGTTTCCGGATACGACAAACAACGGAGGAGGGAGAACATCGGCGGCAAGGTCTTTTCCTTCGACAATATGCCGATAGATGGGCCCGGTCACTTTAAGTTCTTCCAAAGTATTCAGTCCCACCAGAGCAAAGGCACCGAATCCCACGACGAAGAGTCCCATAAGAAGCATGAGCTTATATCGAACGGAAAGTTTGCCTAACCTTTTCATCGTAAATTCTCCATGCTTCCCCTCTATAATGGAACTAAGCGCGGTACAGAAACCCTCGCCGGTTTGCCGTCATGAGCGGCCGACTCGGTCCTAACACTCACTCGCCTCCACTACAGTCAAGTGATGCGTCAACTTGTCGCGCAGCATGCGCGCGTCGAACTTGGTGATATAGTCGGTTGCGCCGACCGTGCGCCCTTTTTCCATATTGCAGGTTCCTGTCAGGGATGAATGCAGGATGACGGGCAGATGCGCGAGCCGCGGGTCGGCTCGGATGTTCTTGGTCAAGGTAAACCCGTCGATTTCCGGCATCTCGATATCGCTGATGACCCCGTGGATCTGATCGACATGCTGCTTGCCTTCGGCGGTCGCGTGCTCGGCCATGGCTTGCAGTTTCTGCCAGGCCTCCCCGCCGGTCGTGGCAATGTGATACGCGATCCCCAGTCGTTCCAAGGCCTTTCGCAACTGGGTGCGGGCAACCGACGAGTCATCGGCAAAGAGCAGGCATTTCCCCTTCAACTCGGGTGAACTCACCAGACCCGCAAATACTTCTTCATCGGACCTCGGACAGATGTCATAGAGGACCTTTTCCACATCCAAAATCAGTACCATCCGGCCGTCTTCGAGCATCGTCACCGCGGTCACTGCGCCTTTGTTGTTTTCACGCACGATGGCGGGCGGAGTGCGGATCGCCGACCAGGAGAAGCGGATGATCCGGTCGACGCCGGCGACCAAGAACCCTTGAAGACTGTTGTTGTATTCCGTGATGATGAGATACGGCTGCGGCCGCTCCGGATCGTTCGAGTACAGATCGGATTCCGCGCCGAGCCCCAAACTGCGCTTCAACCCCACCACCGGCACCATCGTCCCGCGAATGTTGGCCATGCCCACGATTCGGCTGTCGGCCTCGGGGATCTGGGTCAGCGCCGGGAGCTTCATGACTTCACGAACCTTGAACACGTTGATGCCGTAGATCTCGTTGGTGCCGATCTTGAACAGCAACAACTCCATCTGATTCGCGCCGGCTAACCGTGTACGTGCATCAATTTCTTGAATGAGGTTCGACATGTTCTCCTCCCGCTGCCCGCTCGTCCTTCAGCTGCCTCAAGCCGTCATTCGCACGCGACCGAGGTCCCGCAGGTGACGTTGCGACGCTGTATCATGCGGCGAACGCCGCCGCGTGCCACGCTTGCGCGTTTTGGACCAATTCCGAGGTGTCCAGGATCAGGACCACTTTGCCTTCACCGGTGATCGTGGCCCCGGATACGCCTTTGACGGTTTCGAGGTAATCCCAGATGGACTTGATGACCACTTCTTCCTGCGATCGCAGTTCGTCGACGACGATCCCGACCCGCCGGTCGCCCAATGCGGCCACGACGACGTAGAACCGATCCCGATCGATCTCGTGCGGCACGTCGAATTCCTGCGCCAATCGAATCAGCGGGAGGACGCGGTCGCGGAGATGCAGGACTTCCCGACCGTTGATCGTCTTGATGTCCGACTTCGTGATTCGGACGGCTTCGATGACGGAGCTGAGCGGAATCGCAAAAATCGATCGTTGGACTTCCACCATCAGGGCTTGAATAATGGCGATCGTCAACGGCAGCTTGATGATGATCTGACTGCCCTTCCCTTGCTCCGACTCCAAATCCACCGTACCGTTGATCTTGCGGATGTTCGTCCTAACCACATCCATGCCGACACCGCGGCCCGAGACGTCCGTCACTTTTTCGGCGGTGCTGAATCCCGGCAGGAAGATCAGGTTGAGCACCTCGCGATGCTCCATCGTGGCCAACTCGGCTTCGCTCACCAGGCCCTTGGCCAGAGCCTTGGCCTTGACCTTGTCCACCGCGATGCCGCGTCCGTCGTCGCTGATGCGAATGACGATGCTGTTGCCTTCCTGGCTCGCCGCGATGACCAGGCTTCCCTCGCCTTGCTTCCCCTTCTGCTGGCGCTCGGCCGGCGTTTCAATGCCATGATCGATCGCATTGCGCACAATGTGTACGAGCGGATCGCCGATCTCATCGGCGACGGATTTGTCGAGTTCAGTTTCCTCGCCGCGCATTTCGAGGCGCACCTGTTTTCCGAGCTTCTGCGAGAGATCCCGCACCATTCGGGGCAGCTTGGCGAAGACCTTCTTGATGGGAAGCATCCGGGTCTTCATCACCGCCAACTGCAGGTCCGTCGTCACCAGATTCAGCTGGGCGAGGGTTTCACCCAGAGCCCGCACTTGGGGATCGGATTCATGGTTCTGTTCCAGTTGCGTTCCGATCTTGATCAACCGGTTTCGCCCGAGCACCAGCTCGCCGACCAGGTTCATGACGCTGTCCAAGCGCTTCGTTTCAACCCGGATCGTGGCATCCTCTTCGGCCGGTTTCCCGGGCTTCTCTTGTTTCTGAAGGGCGTGATCCAGGGCACGTTCTGTAATGGCTTTCGCCTGGAGTAAGATTTCGCCGAGCGGCGGCTTCGGATCCGGCTGGTGCTGTTGGGCGTTGAGGGCGTCCAACACCTGCTCCTTGCTGGCCAGCCCCTCGTTCACCAAAATTTCGCCCAAGGTAGGGGCGACATGCGCCGGCTCGGAGGGAGCGGGAGCGGCAGGTTCTGCCTGCGCGGCCGCCGCGGGCGTGGCGCTCGGGGGCGCCGCCGGCATCGCCGCTTCGCCGACCTTCCCGTTGATGATGTCGTCGAGCCTGGCTGCAATCTCGGCTGTGGCGACGTTGTTGTCCGTTCCGGTGTCCTTGATGTCCGCCATGAGGGCCTTGATGATGTCGACGGCTTCCAGAATGACGCTGATCACTGCCGGAACCACCGCCATTTCCCCCTGCCGGAGCTTGTTGAGAATGTTTTCGCCGCGATGCGCCACGTCCACCAGATGCGTGAACCCGAGGAATCCCGCGGAGCCCTTCATGCTGTGCATGGCCCGGAAGATTTCGTTCAGCAGATCCTTGTTGGTGGGATCGGACTCCAGGGCGACGAAGCGCTGGTCGAGCACCTCGAGCATCTCGTTGGATTCGGTCAGAAAGTCGTTCAGAATTTCCTGCATTTCATCGCTCATGGCTTCCTCCGCTGCAGCAGGGCGACCGCCGAAAGGGGATCCGCGATTCACCTATCGACACTCGTAATCGGACCAGAGCCCCGTACTCCGCCCTCGGTTACCGGCACCATCTCAGTTGAACCCGAACTCCTTGAGAATTTCGTCGGCCAGATCCTGATTCATCGACGTGTTCTTGGTCGCCTCAAGCTGTTTCAACATCTCGCTCGCCTTGTCCTGGGTGCCCTTGGCCGCCTGCTTCTGGTAGGGACCGAAGACCACGACCAGTTGGAGGAGCTTGTGTTCGACTTCATCGAGAATCGTGACCAGTTTGTTGACGCTTTGCGCAACGAGGTCCTGAAATGACAACGCCGTCATGATATCGACCAGCCGCTTGTCGTCGTTCTGCAGCAGTTCCCTCACCAGCCCCAGCCGGCCGGTCAATGCGGAATCGGCCTTCCCGTTCTGCAACGCCGCGGCGAGTTCCTTGAGGACCTTCGCCGCCTTCACATGATTCTCCTGAATGCCCTCAACCTGACGCATGACCTCGTGCGTGCCCCTCTCGGTCATCAACTTCAAATTGGTCAAGTGGGAAACGGCCTGGGGAAGCTGCTCGGTGGAATTGCTGACCGGCACGCTGAATTCAGACAGGGTCTTCATCGTCGTATCGATGAATCGGGCGAGCTCTCCCAATTCCTCGTACAACTTGGCATTCGGCTCCGCCGCCTCGGGCGCATCCTCTTCGAGATCGGCCTGCTTATTCGGAACTGCACGTGGTTGTGCCATCACGCCCTCACAAGGTTGCGCCCGTCTTTACTTGAAGATCTTGCTGATCTTCTCCTGCATCGTTTCCGCAGTGAACGGCTTGACGATGTAATTGCTCACGCCGGCCTGCACCGCCTCGATGAGGTTTTCCTTCTGCGCTTCGGCCGTGACCATCAGGACAGGAATCTTCTTCAGCTTTTCGTCCGCGCGGATCGCGCGCAGCATATCGATCCCCATCATGACCGGCATGTTCCAGTCCGAGACCACGAATCCATAGTTGTCCGCCTTGAGTTTCGTGAGTGCGTCCTGACCGTTTTCAGCTTCCTCCAAGTTATTGAAGCCGAGCTGTTTCAGAATGTTTTTCACGATGCGCCGCATCGTGGACATATCGTCGACCACCAAAATCTTCATGTTCGGATCTGCAGGCATGGATGAACCTCCTTACTGTTTCTCGTATACGACCGCACGGCCTGAATGAATGGATTTGAACGCCCCGATCTTGTCGGGCAAGGTTTCGGAGAAGCCGATGACCAGGTAGCCCTTCGGCCGGAGGGCATCGCGCAAATCGCTCACGATCTGCGCCTTGGCTTTGTCGTCGAAATAGATGAGACAGTTGCGACAGAAGATGACGTCGATGCCGCGGATGAGTTTCAAACGAGGGCGATCGTACAAATTCACGTTCATGAACTTGACGACGTTTTTCACGTGCGGAACAAGCCGCTGCTCTTCCTTAGGACCGGAGAAATATTTTGCAAGCAGAGCCGGCGGCACCTTGCGCAGCGAGTGAGAGCTGTAGACGCCCTTGCGCCCTACATCGAGGACGTTCTCGCTGATGTCGCTGGCCAGAATGTCGATGGTCCAGTTCGCAAGCGGCGGATAATCTTTGAGGAGAATCGCCAGGGTATAGGCCTCGTCCCCCGTCGAGCAGGCTGCGCTCCACAAACGAATCTGCCGGCTGGCTTCGTTGGCCTTCATCACGGCCGGTACGATGACCTTCATGAAGGTGTCCAGTTGCGCCTCGTCTCTGAAGAAATAGGTTTCGTTCGTGGTGATGACGGTATAGAGGCCGGTAAACTCCCGGTCACGGTAAGCATCAAACCGGAGGAAGTTGAGGTACTCCTCGTAGGAACGGCAGCGGCATTCCCTCAGTCGTGGCTGCAGCCGGCTTTCGAGAAGATAGGTTTTGCTCTCTTGGAAATAGATGCCGGTGTGTTCATAAATAAGGTCTCGCAGGTGCTTGAACGTCTCGGGCGTCATGGCGACGCGCGCGTCATCCAACTTCTTTGCGGTATTGCCTTCGGTCATGAGACTCCCCTGCATCCGTCCGAGCGATGCCCGACCCTCACGCCGGCCGTCGGTGGTCATACCGGCCGACAGGAACCGATGAATCGCAAACCTCTTTCCCCTCGGAAAGATCGCGACTCAGCCCTGTTGTCCGCGACTGTGCATCCATTCATGGATATCCCGCCGCAGAAACCGCCAATGCTTCCCGATTTTCGAAGCGGGCAGTTGTCCAAGGCGCGCGAGCTTGTACACGGTGGATTTCGGCACACGGAGGAACCGGGCCACTTCCATCACGGTCAGGATCTCGCTCTCCGAATGTGCTGCACTGTCCATGTTCACGTTGGTTGTTGCTGCCATTGCATCGTTCATGACGGATGAGGTATCGGTGATCGTCCTAGCAAACTTTAATCCCGGAGTCGGAGGGACCGAACGGCTCGTTTCGGCGGGATGCTTAGGGAAGCATCCCGCCGATCGCAGAACCTGCTAAACTTTTCAGCAAAACAACCGACACAAATAGGGTTCATCGACCAAAACGGAGCGAGACGGCTGTACATGGCAACGATTGTTTCGGTGGGGTCCGGCAAGGGAGGGGTCGGCAAGAGCGTCGTCGCCGCCAATTTGGCCATGCTGATGGCCAAACAAGGCAAGCGCGTGGTGTTGGCCGACCTCGATGTCGGAGGCGCCGACGCTCACATTCTGTTCGGTATGCTCCACCCGACGTTGACCCTGACGGATTTCATTGAGCGTCGGGTCGATCGGTTGGATGCCGTGCTGCAGCCGGTTTCGGCTCACCCATTCCTACAGCTCATCCCTGGAACGGGCGAGACCCTGGCCACCGCGAACCTGCCCTACGGCAAGAAGAAGCGCCTGATCCGCCATTTCAAACAGTTGCAAGCCGACGTCATCATGGTCGATATCGGGGCCGGTACCAGCTACCATGCCCTCGACTTTTTCCTGATGGCAGACCACTATCTGACCGTCGCCACACCGGATCCCACCTCGGTTCTAGATCTCTACCGATTCATTAAGTTGGCGGCAATTCGCCGTGTCCTCTCTGCATTCCTGGTTCGTGATGCGGTGAGTGATGTGTTGTCGGAACGGGATTTCGGTAGTATCGAGGAAGTCATCCAGGCGGTGACCGAGACCGACCCGAACGCACGTGAAACGGCCGCCAAGACTCTGCAGGGGTTCCAGCCCCATCTCATCGTGAATCGAGTCTCCGGCAAGTCACGCGTGAACGTCTTACAGTTAAAGAAATTGTTGAAGGAGTACGTCGGCGGAGAATTGACCATGCTGGGAGAAATTCCTGATGATTCGGCAATGGTCCGGGCAGTACGGAGCTTTCTGCCGGTCGTCGAGATCGAACCGACTGCTCCCTGCTCCAAGGCCCTCGAGAAAGCCGCGGAGTCACTGCTCCAAATCCTGGCCCGCCCGCTCCTGCCGGAGGCTTCCCCTATGGAGGCCGAAGCGAAAGACGATCGCCCCATCGTTCCTACCGCCCCTGCTGCCTGATTCTTCTGCCCAGAATCACGACGATCCGACACGGAGCCCGCTGGAGGGCGGACTGCCTTCCGGAATCTTGTGAGAGCCATTATCGGAGGGGAGAAAGCGAGCCGGGAGGCCCGGATTAGTGGCCGGATTTTCTGGCACGCAGCCGTTCAGCCTGCACCTGAAGAATGTGCCGGATAATGTGTTCTTGATCGTCTGGCGCCAGGTTGTCAAACTGGGTCGCCAACCGGACTCCGGTTGCCCCTGGCCCTCCAGTAACCCGAATGACCTTGGCCGTAGTTTGAATGAGCGTGAACGGCGGCAAAATCAGCCGCACGGCCAGCACATCGCCCTGCTTGAAGCGGCGGGGGGTCACGAACCCGATTCCCCCGGCGCTGATGTTCACCTCCACCAACCGGGCTATCGACACACTTCCAGGTTGGATCTTGGCCAATGACTTGAGAATGGTCTCCAGCATCCAATCGATCTTGGAAACCCATGGGAGAAGCGGGGACTCGGCGAGGGTCGCGCCGGCGCGAGACAGCAGGTCAAGCGTGGGCTTCGACACCGCCGTGGCGATGGCCTCTTCCGTTACAGGCGGCAGGTCGTGGTGCCGGCTATCCAGCGGTTCCCCAGCCAGGGCGTATTCCAACAGAATCCGATCGTCGATACGCAGCCATTCGCGGCGTTCCTCGCTCTTGGCCGGACGCGCGGAGGGGGCCGGGGATGTCTGAGTAGAGCCCGCCATGATGTCCTTGAAAGGGGCTGGGTATAGTTCAGCCGGTATGGATGGCCCCGAAGGCCCCTTACGCCTTGAGGTGAATCCCGACACCGTGATCGGCGGCTGGCACCTGCGCCGTCTTGAGTTGACGAAGATGCCGGCGGGTCTTGCCGGCTTCGGAGAGGAGGCCGAGGATCGCCGTCCGCGCCACGATGGCCGCATCCCGCACTTGGCCGTCCAAGGTAAGTAGCCGCGCCGCCAGGCCCGCACCCACCGGCATGGTCTCCAGACAGGCGCCTCGTTCGGCATAGCAACGGTCGACCAGGTCCCAGTCGCCGGCCTTCACAGCTTCCAGCGCCTCCCGCGTCAACCGTTCGGCGGTATGCATCTCAGACATCGGCTAACCTTCTCAACGGCCGACCGGGACAGCCGCTTCCTGCCGTGCCACGACCTGCCACCCTTCTCGTAATGTCACCAAACACCGAATCGGCCCGTCCAAATGTTTTCCACTGTGACGCAGATTCGCTTGCATGCACTGATACATCATAAAGTCGTACAGTCGGTGGAGAGATTTGGCGATCTCTCCGCCGCGCTCGAAATCGAGAACGCTGGACAGTTCGCCCACGATCGCGATCCCACGGTCGAGGAATCTGGCTTTATCCTTGTAGTTGTTCGTCAGGATCGCCTCTCGCGCCAACTCGAGGGATTGGATCGCAGAATCGTACAGCAGCACGATCAACTGAACTTGATTCGCCGTCATCACCTGAGTCTGTCGATACTGCTGCGCCGCGTTAACGACCATTTTCCACCTCTATCCGAGTCGAGACTGCAAGAAAGTCGACTGAGTCTGCATCTGCCGCAACAGGCTGTCCAACTGCGCAAATTGCAGGCGTAGGCGCTCCTCATAGCGTGAAGCGGCGTCTTCCTTTCGCGCGATGTCGTCCGCCAGATCTGAGATCTGATCCCTGATGGAGTTCTTCCGAATAGTCAGGCTTCCGCTTTCCACGTCGTCCAGCAGATCTACGGCATTCGTCACACGCTGCGCCACACCCGTGATCGTGGTCTGATTCAGGAACAGGGCGCGCACGGACGTATAGTTTTCGCTTAGCGCCGCGCTGAGCTTCGAATCATCCACAGACATCGTGCCATCCCGCTCGGTCTTGAACCCGATCTGGCCGATGCTGGTGTAGGTAGACAGGCCGCTCACCTCACCGGACATGGCAAACCGCAGGGAGGTCAGAATCGATTTTGCCGTGCTTTCATTGAAGAAGATGCCGCCCTTCTTGGTCGTCGTGTCATAGGTCGTGCGGTCGTTGACGAATTTCACGATGTCATTGTAGGCAGAGGCGAGAGCCTTGATGTTCTCCTGCACCTTGCCCGGATCGCGCGCGACATTGACGGTGATCGGAGTCCCGGACGTCGTGGTTTTCAAGGTCATCGTGACGTCAGGGATGGCATCGGTCACCACGTTGCTTTCCCGCTGGATCGTCACGGTCGTGTCGTCGGGATTGCCGATCACCAGCGTGGCGTTCTTGGCAGACTGCAACGTGTCGGTCCCGCCGGTTCCCGAACCGTTGGTCATGTCGAGCGTCGTGTCATCCGTCACAACGGTAATCGTATTCGCAGCGCCTGAACTCGTTCCGGTCAACGTCAGTCGATAGGCCGGGGAAGACTCGGTCCCGGTGTTGATGATCGATGCGGTGACGCCGGCTCCCAAGTCATTGATCGCCGTCCGGAGATCCTCCAGCGTGGCGCTATCGCTGAGCGTCACCGTCTGATTGGATCCGGTTCCGACCTTGAAGGTAAAGGTGGCCGGTGCGCCGCTCACGATATCGGTGGTGGTGGAGCTGACGGCTTTGGCGGCTTTGTTGGTGATCTGATGCGACTGCGCGAGTTGGGTGACCTGGATCGAATAACTGCCCGCGCCAGCCGTGGTGGTCGACGTGGCGGTGAGGACGTCCTCATCACTCACCGTAGCCTTGTTTTGATCGAAACCCGTGGAGAGGCGAAGCTTATCGGCCGCACTTTGAAACGCGAGGAGTTTCGTGCCCAACAGCGTGTAGTCGGTACTCTTTGATTCCAGATTTTGCTTCTTCTGCGAGAGGGCGTCGATCGGCTGGCGCTGGATCTTGACCAACTCGCTGACGACTTGGCCAAAATCCAGCCCGTTGCCTAATCCTCCGAAACTGATCGTCGCCATGACATCCCTTTCATGTCGTGACGGGAGTTACGCCTTCTGATGCAGTAACAATCCCGTCGGTTGCTCGAGGCTCCGTGCCAAGTCGAGCACCTCTTTAGGCGGAATCTGGCGAATCACCTCACCGGACTCCCCGTTGACGACCTTGACGACTACCCGATCGGTATCCTGATCTACGGAAAATTCCAATCGGGGATCTGCCTTCTGAAAGACTTCGCGGACACGCGAGAGCGCCTCCTGCAGATCCTTTTCGGAAACCTGTCCTGACTGAGCGTCCTCACTCCGCGCATCCTTGTCCTTGCGTTCGCCGAGACGCTGCGGAGCGGCCTGGTTCACCTGGCCGGTTCCGGTCAGGAGATCCTTTGCGTTAGAGACTTCGTGTACCATGATAGCCTCCCTTGTCCGTGGCCGGCCCCCTCATCGAGAGGGGGCCGGCCTACGGAGGTTGCGCTTACCGCAGCAACGCCAGTGCCTGTTGAGGCAGTGCGTTGGCTTGAGCCAAGACTGCGATACCAGACTGGGTCAGAATCTGGTTCTTGGTGAACTGCGACGTCTCATACGCGATATCCGCATCGCGGATCCGAGAATCGGCAGCGGAGAAGTTCTCTCCGGTGATCTGCAGGTTCTGAATCGCGACCTCGAACCGGCTCTGAATGGAACCGTATTCGGCGCGAGCGGTGGCGACGGTGCTGATCGCTCCGTCGATCGTCGCCAACACCGACTGTGCGGCGGCCGATGAAGAAATCGTGGCGCTCGTCAAACCGACGGCGGCCACGTCCAAATCGTTCAGGTCGAGCGTGAGGATGTTGTTGGCTCCGCTCTTGAACCCGACGAAGATCGAGAAGCTGTTGCTTGCACCGCTGAGCAATGCCTGGCCGTTGAACTCGGTGACCGCCGCGATCCGGTCGATTTCCGACCGCAGGGCCACGAATTCCTGGTCAAGGTATGAGCGCTCGGTCGATCCGACCGTGCCGCTCGAAGACTGGGTCGCCAACTCACGCATACGAGCCAAGAGGCTGCCGATTGAAGCGGCGGCGCCGTCGGCGATCTGCGTCAGGCTGATACCGTCACTCGCGTTCCGGTTGGCTTGATTGATGCTGCGGATTTGCGCGCGCAAGGTTTCGGACACGCCCAAACCCGCGGCGTCATCGGCAGCTCGGGTAATGCGCAAACCCGAAGACAAACGCTCTACCGAACGGGACAACTGCGACTCGTTGATCGACAGATTCCGCTGAGCTGACAGCGACGCCAGGTTGGTATTGACTACTAATCCCATGACTCACTTCCTCCTGAAGCTACTGCACTTGATTCCCTGCATCACCAGCGTCCGTGCCGATGATTTGATGCATCGTCGAAGGTGAAGACGTGGCCACATCTCCGCCGCACTCCGCATCGTTCCTCTGGGGCTCTTATCGGCAGACCTCTGTCAGACTTAAGCGCAGCGTGCCCCGTCGGTACTTCGGCCTGGTCTGAAAATGCGTTGCAGCGGACAGCAGCGCGCAGGAACGAACATCAGGCGGCAACATCCGGCTCCAGCAACCGCGGTAACAATTCGTACTCCAGCAGATCGGCCATGCGAATTGCGTCCAGGGAGGCCCGCGCCTCCAGCAGCTCCTGGATCCAGGGCGCCAATCGCGATGAGTCGCATCCGTTCACGCCTTGCGCGCGTCCGGTTTCCAGCAGTTCCGTGTAGTCCGCCAGCCGTCCCAACCAGGCATCGAGCGGAGCCGGGCCGCCATTGCCGCTCCGAAGCGGAGGAACCAGCGAGATCCCGTCCTGATGGAGTTGCGCCCCGAAGGCATCGATCGCCGTTTTCGCCTCGACCACGATGTCATGAAGGGTGCGCGATCGGGCGTGGATGGAACCGATGTCCTTGAGCTTGGCGTTCAAGAATGCGGGCAGCAGGTCGCGATCACTCACAGGCTTACCAGCTACCGACAGGCCAACGACCACCCGGTTTTCCCGATGGGCGCGATCGCTGATCTCGCCGAGCGCTTCCATGACGGTCCGGTCATCCGACACCTGCCACTGTGTTTGGTCCAGGACTATCTCCATGACGCCCTCCTTTCGAGCTTAGGCGGTACGAGCAAGATCGCTCCCGACGGGAGCTCCGCCGCACGTGGCCGCCACCAGACGAAGCCGTGCCTGCCACCGTCGATACGTGGCCAAGCGGGACTGAGCCATGCCTGTCAGGTCGTCGCCATCGTCGGCATGGGTATCGCGCAAGAGCGCCATGGCCAACGGTGCCGTTGCCAAACTCTCTTGACTCATCGAAAGGACTTGCGACCGCAGCGTCCGCTCCGCCCGTTGCAACTCCTGTAAGGCTCGCACGGGAAGAGGCCGCTGGCGACTGAGCCGCACCGATTCGCCGGCCTGCGCGACCAGCCGTGCCGCGAGCGGCGTGAGCTCGTTCAGAATCGCCCGTACCGCTCCGATATCCGGGGGAACCCCCGGTATCGCTCCGACCTTACTCTCCTGTCCGGTGAATTGACTGAACCAGTATCGTCTCCAGAACCGACCGTACCAGGCCGACAATGGCTCTTCGACTCCGGCCTGCAGGCGATAACTTCCGAACCCATCCTCGTCCGTGCAGGACTCATAGACACGAACGCCGCCCCAGTTCCCCGGCCGCGCTGCTTTGCCCAAAACATGGAGACACAGGCTCGCGACCTGTTCCGGGACGACGTGATCCTTGCACGCGTGGTGAAAACAAACCTGATCGAAGCCGCAAGGCGCGCAAGCTATGTCCGGTTGCACGACCCAATGTCCCGGTCCATAGGGACCGGTTTCACGGAAATCGACGTGGCCGACAGAAAGGTTGACGACCGGAGTTCCGACCGCGACCGCGAGGTGCATCGGCCCCGTGTCGTTGGTCAGTAACAGCCGGCAGCGGGAGAGGAGCGCGGCCAATTGCGGTAGACTCGTCCGCCCCACCGCTTCACAGATCGGACCAACCCCGCCAGCCTGACGATACACACGGTGAGCCGTGGCAATGGCCTCACGCTCTTCCTCCGTCCCGATGAATGCCACCCCGACCGATGTCCGCTTGGTCAGCGAAGCCAGCGTCTGCCCGAAGGACTCGGCCCGCCAGGCTTTCATCGGATCGCTTGCACCGACTTGAACGGCAATCCAATCGGCTGCCCCCTTGTCGGCTTGGGCGAGGAACCGTCCGGCCCAGTCCGTGGCATCAGCAGGGACCGCGACCGACAAGGGCGCGAAGGAACCGGTACCGCTTCCTCCAAGGGCATAGATATCGACCAGGTTGAATTGATTCACCCGACGGTAGTGGTGCATGTCGGTGAGATAGGCCATCCAGGGATTATGGATGGCAGCGTCGCCATCCTTGGCCGCAGCCACTCCTCGTATTTCTCGGGCTCCGACGTACGACGTGAGGAAGCCCGAACGTCGGTTGAAGGTGAGGTTGACCACCCGGTCATACCCTGCCTCGACGAGTGGAGCCGCCCAGTCCGTCATGTCGCGGAACAGGCTCACGACGTCAAGCGCCTGCACCCGGCTCTCATCCATTAACCGATGAAAGTCGTACGTCACCACACGACGGAGGTGCGGCAACATCGCCGCGACCGTTGCGAAGCGCTGATCCACCACCAAATCGACGGCGGTCCCCGCCTGTTCCTGTTGCAGACGGTGCAGCAAGGCTCCCATCTGAACCAGATCCCCCATCCGGGTAATGTTGATCAGCAAGACCTGCCGGCTCATAACAGATCCCGCGTCTCGCTCCGATACTCATCCAACATCAGCACCATCAGTTCTTCAGGCTTGAGCGAGGCCCCCGGCCCTTTTGCCCGAATGCCGGCCGCCAGATCTTTCAGCTCGACTCGTTCACCCGGCGCAAATCCCGCGAGCAGCCGTTGCAATTCCGGGAGGTCACCGGATCGACGCACCAAGGCTGCCTGTCGGCGATCACCCCGCAGCACGGCCCCCACCCGATCCGGATGGCTGACCCCGACATGCGCCAGCAATTCCGACATTCGATGCACATAGGTATGCTCCGACAACACCCGCGCCTTGGCCCGCGCGGCTACGGCCGTCCTGGCCGTGTCGTCGCGCAGCCAGGTCGGAATCATGCCCGACACTTCGCGAAACTCACGAAACGACACGAGCTCCTCCGAGGAAAACAAGTCGCCGAGCAAGGAACGATGATCCACCAGCTGAAAGGCGCCGCAGGCTGCAAGTTCAAAGGTTCGCGGGTTGACGAAATCCGCCTGAGGATCCAAGCCCAACCCCGTGGTTGAGTGTAGGTTGAGATTGATCTTGGTCGCGTTGAAGACCTTCATGCAGGTCTCGGTATCGATGCGGGCGCCGTTGAGCTGCAGTGCCGGGGACACATCACCGGCCCCATCCCACTCGTTGCCCCAAATCTTGAAGGACCAGGGGTGACCAATCAGTGACGGCAAGAGCTGCCTCCGATTCGCATAGCCTGCCCCGACGAACGACACATCGGCCCCATACCGCTGTCGATCCGCCTCCGTCACATCGAGCGGACGATGCACAGTCGGATCGGCCGCCATGGGTAGATAATGCACCGCCTTGGCTCCGGCCTGTCGGAGGGCCTCCCGGCACCGATCCCTCTGAATCACGAACCAGAATTCGTACCCCGCCGCCAGCTGTTGCCAATACGTGAGATGGCGATAGTTTTCCACGAACCACATGGCCGTCAGGAACTTCTTCTTTCGCAGATGCTGCAATACCGGCAAGGTCAGGGGCGCCTGGGCTAATGACAGGACAAGGTCCGGAGGCGAATCGGCCAAAGAGGCCATCGTGTACTGGCTCAGCACCTCGGCCAAGCGGCTCTGAAGCAATTGCCGGTGACGCGCCTCTTTCAGGTCCCCCATGGCCTCGTAGCTGCGCGCATGGACGCTGTGATCGATCCATTGCACCTTGTGGCCGAGGGTCTCGAGTGCCCGCTTCACATACCCGGCAATCGGTAGGGACCCCCCGTAGATCGGCCCGACTACGGCGACCGTCAACTGCCCGCCTTGTTTGCGCGCGATCATGCGCGTGAGCGTCTGCCCGAAACGATCGAACCAGTCGGCCTCCGGCTGCGCCGCCGGTCCGTAGGTCAACGTCCGAATCGGTCGATGCTCCTGTAGCACCCGCTCGACCGCCGATTCCGGCGAACCGGCAAGCCACAGGAGCCCCTCCCCCCACGGTCCCAGCTTGCGCACCGTCAAGGCATCGCGCAACTCATCGGGATTCGGAACCGCCACGGCAATGGTTTGCTCCGGTGGCAGGATGCGCCGGAGCGCCTCGACGTGGTACAAGAGTCCGACGCCGGCCACCACCACCACCTCGCCCGCTTTGCAGGACGCAGCCTGTGTGTGAGCCCAGGTGTCCGCCTCTCGCGCCGGATCGTAGGCGCTGTGAACCCATCTTCCTCCACGCTTTGCGGAAGGGGTTCCGTTGCGCGCGTCGAGGATTTCCAACAGGCTCCCGTTTCCGCACTTCATCCTCTCGACCAACTCGGGATTCACGGCGGCCACGAGGGCGCAATTCTGCTCGAACAGCGTCATACCGCGATCTTCTCCTCGACCCATGGCGACAGCGCCCGCCAAATCGACTCCCGCATCAGGCTTGCCTGTTCGCTTGCCTCATCATGCGCGTACGAAACGCCCCATTGATCCATGCGGCTGTGCCAGAGCGTCCAGCCACGCTCGGGCGGCGCGACTCGACCGGCCAACAACTCAATGCTGGCATCCCACGGCCAGAAATCAGGCGGCTCGACCGTCTCATGCTGATAGACCCAATGGCCGTCTCCGTATGGTCCGGTCTCATGAACGCGGGCTCGCATGAAGTAAAACCCCAAGGCCTTTGCCCCGACGGCCGTCCCGAGATGCAGTGGACCGGTATCGGCGCCGATGACCCAGCGACAACGGGACAGGAGCTGCATCAGTTGCGGCAACCCTGTCCGCCCTGTGGCATCCCACACGCGGCCTTGGAACAACGGCGGCAGCGCCTCGACGATGGCCCGCCCCACATCCCGCTCTGTTCCGCTCCCCACCAGGAGAAGATGCCCATGCGGCAGGCGCTCCAAGTAGGCCTGCGCCCACCCGGCCCACTCGCCCGCGCTCACGCAGCGTTCACGGTCGCCGGCCCCGACAGCCAACGCAACCCATAGGCCATCTCTCCTTCCGACCGATTCGAGATCGCGCGGCAGTGGTTCAGTGCTCACCGTAAGCCGCGGCGTGCGCCCGAGCGGCTTCACCCCGCACATCCCGCACCAGGCATCCGCAAGATGGACTCGATTGCGATTACGATCCTTGGCCACCGAACGCAGGTAGTCTCCCCAGGGCGACAACGACGCATCGAGCGGCCCACCGACTCCCGCCCCCACGACTCGCCTGCCGTAGAGATGCGCGGCCAATCTGCTTCGGGCGTGCTGGTTCAGATTGTAGACCACCTCGTAGGCCGAAACCCCGTCGGGCACCAGCTGCTCCTGCGCCGAGCGCAACACCAGGCTCGGTTCGTCGTTCCATTGCTGAGCCAACCGGCGCCACTGCGCACCGTCCCACCCCAGCACGCTGCGAACCGAGGCACACCGGCGCGCGATGGAAACCAACGGACTGGCGCAGAGGACGTCCACTGCGCGGGCAGGATTCGCGTGCTGTAGGGCTTCGATCACCGGCAGGGACTGAATCACGTCACCGAGCCGCGCCAACTGCACGACCAGTGCAGGGCTATGCGAGGGAACCATGCTAGGCGACATGTCCGATCACGGCCCCTTGCTCAGCCTCCTTGAGCTGTTTGCCCAGATCCTCCAGCCCTTCTAGGTCGGGATCCAGTAACTGCAGCCGCTCGTACTCAGCCCGGGCATCGGCCACGCGACCGAGGCGAAGCAGCACTCCAGCCCTTGCAAAACGCATCGCCAGATTGGCGGGATTTCGAGCGACGAACGTCTTCAGGCGAGTCTCCAATTGAGCCCATCGCTCGAGCGGCGTGCCGCAACGCAAGAGCCAATGGAGGCACTCCTCATCGTCAGGGATGGACTCACACAGGGGCCACACAGTCTCCCAGGCCACCTCAAATCGCTGTTCTCCGACGGAGGCCATCACGACCCCCAAGGCAGCCTTTCGCTCATCGGCACCATACCGGCGGGCAGCGGCGAACGCCTGCCCTGCCTCCGCATAGGCTTGGCGCTGCATAGCCATGACACCGCGCAGCAACCACCCTTCGCCATGCTCGGGATAGTTCGCGAGCAAGATCCCCACCTGTCGCTCCGCTTCCGCCGCGTCACCGGTGCCGATCGCCGCCTTTGCCAGCACAACCCGGCCTCGGTCATCCTCTTCCAGCAGCAGCACTCGCCGCCAAAAGGCACACGAGAGTTCGGTGCAGCGCAGGGCCACACAGAGCAATGCCGCCCAGCGCAGGATCCAGACGTCCGCCGGCCATTCATCCGGGCGCTTCAAACAGGCCATGACAGCGTCCCGATCTTGCCGATGCGCCGCCCGTTGCGCCTCCGTCACGACGGCACGCTGGCTCCTCATCTGCGCATCGGTCATCGGTTGCAACCGGTAGCCCAACTTGTCGTCCGTCACGACCGTATGGAAGGCATAGCCGTCCTCGAAGTGGATCCAATCCTCATCCGGCAGCCACCAGCAATGCCCCCACCGTTCGAGCAACCGACGACTGTTTTCTTTCTCGTAGGCCTTGCGGCCCGGCGTGCGACTTTCCAGATGGTAGAGCACGCTCTTCGGCTGATAGATGATTTTCCAGTGTTGCTGGCCGATCCGCAGGCACAGATCGACGTCTTCGAATCCGTTCCTGTATCCTTCGTCGAACCCGCCGACCGAGAAAAACACCTCCCGCCGCACCAGCATGCATGCGGCCGTCACGGACTTGAACTCACGCCGGCGACACACCCCCGGGAGATTCGCATCCCGACCCGCATAGATGTGGTACGGGACGTACCACTCGCGTGAGAATGCCACGCCGGCATGCTGGATCGTGCCGTCCTCATAGAGCAACTTGCTTCCCACGACGGCCACGTCCGGATGCATCCGCACTTCCTCGACTAAGGGCGTCAACCACCCTTTCAGCGGAATCGTGTCGTTGTTCAAGAACACCAGGAATTCACTCCGAGCCGCCTTGGCACCCTGGTTACAGGCCTTGGCAAATCCCAGGTTCTCTCCGTTGCGGATCACCCGAATGTCTCCGCTCAACCGGCTGAGAAACGCCTGCGTTCCGTCGGTCGACCCGTTATCGACGACGATCACTTCGTACTCGATGCCCTCGGTGACCTCCGCCAAGGCCGTCAGACACTGCTGCGTCAGCTCGACCTTATTCCACACCGGAATGATGATCGAGCAAACACACTTCCGGTCTTTGACCTCAGTGGCTTCCCGCAGCGCCTGGAGCGATTGGGCTTGCAACTCGCACACGCCCGGAATCGACTCTGACATAGCCCGGTATCTGTCGTAGATGATCTCGGCGGTCCTTAAGAAGTCCGCCCGATTCCGGCTGGTCGTAGAGCTACCGTCCATTCGCCATGTGAACTCGCAGGTTGTCTGCTTCACGTGAGCGAAGCGAAACCGGCGAGACAATCGAATCCATAGATCCCAGTCCTCATGAGAGGCGAGCGCCTCGTCAAAATATCCCACTTCATCCAAGCAGGCCCGTTCATGGAGGACCGTGAGAATCGGCAGGTAGTTGGTGATCAGCAATTGGTTTGCGTTGAAATCATTGGAATAGGGCACATCGCGGCTGACTTCTTCGTAGTGATCCCCAACCTTCACCTGGGTCACACGCCAGGCGTCGCTGTAGGCCACCCGATAGTCGTGCGTTTCGAGAAATCCTACCAACGTTTCGAGGTGATTAGGCAAAAACCGATCGTCGTCGTCCAAATAGGCAATGTACTTTCCCCTCGCGACCCTCAAGCCGCTGTTGCGCGCAGCCGATCGCTCCAGGTTCTGCCCGTGGCGTATGTACGTGATTGGGCGCCGGCTGTGCTCTGCGGCGAGCACTTGCTCGAGTGCTCCGCCCGCGTCGTTGACGACGATGATTTCCAAGTCTTGAAAAGTTTGCGCCAGCACGCTCCGCACGGCTTCCATCAACTGCTGCGGTCGGTTATAGGTCGGAATAATCACCGACACCATCGGCGCTCCCGGACGTCCCGATGTGTGTGCGTTCGCGCGATCCTGCTCGTGCCGGCTCGCCGTTTTCGCCTGTTCTTTGCCCAAGCTTGGACTCGTCTCCGTCACTGTCGATGCCGCAATCCGCTTCACCGGCTGAATGGAAACGACCAAAGGTCCGTAATACTGTCGGTTGAGCTCCAATTGCGCAGGCGGATCAAGGCGAGCGAGCAACTCGCTGTCATCCGGATGCTCACTGAGGAGCGTGAAACCCGTCGAGAGGGTTTTCGCCCCACGGGCCAACTGCATCACCAACGAGCGAGTCTCCTGAGCAGCAGGGACTCGATCGAACCGGACATGGCGCGTCCGCAACCATTGTTCGGCCTTGTCGGGACGCCCCAGCAACGCCAGAAGCACCGCGATGTTATTCACCGCTTCGATTCCATCCGGACGATGCTCCAATGCCCGCTGCCATTCGGCAATGGCCAGCTCCGGAGCCGGAATATTGGCCATGGCCAGCAGAAGGCCGAAATGGAGGTAGGCGCTATACAGCGCATGCGGCCGATCGGCACAGGAGGCCAGCTCAGGATAGAGTTCCGAGATCGTGAACCGCGGCCTCATTCTGGTCAGCAAGCCCACCGTCTCTGGGACCGTGCGATTGGTGGAACTGGTGGATGACCCACCTTCGTGGATCCGATATTTGATGAGTTTGCGATCGGTATAATGAAAGCGCAAATGGGGCGATGCCTTGAGCCAAAACTGCGGATCCGTCGTGTACCCATCCTCAAATCCGCCCATCTCGCTCACGGCAGTCCGTTTCATCATGACGGTGGGATGGGGGATAATGTTCTTTTTGAACAATGTGCGCGCCAGGCTGCGCCGCGTGAAGACTCGAGATTCCGCAAACCTGAAATCCGACTGTAACTGCCGACCTTCGGCATTGATGTGAAAACCGTCGGAAAATGCGATGTCGAGGTCCGGGTCTTCTCGAAATGCGTCGACCTGCACCTGGAGTTTTTCCGGGAGATAGACATCATCGGCTCCGGCAAAACAGATCAGCTCGCCGGTGGTCAGCGCGACGCTTCTGTTGATCAATTCATGAAAGGCATCGAGCTTCCTCCCGATGTTGTGCTGATAGACGTACCGTACCCGGCTGTCGCTGAGGTATCGTTGGACGATGGCTTTGGTCCCGTCGGTGGAGCCGTCATCCAATATCAGGAATTCGAAATTCTTATAAGTCTGCGCGAGCACTGATTGAATGAGTTCTTCGATGTATCGTTCGCCGTTGTACACGTAGGTGAGGACCGACACCAAGGGTTCCGTCCTGGCCGGGACGCTTCCATGGCTCACCTTTTTTCGCGCGCGGCGCTGCAGGGCGATATCGGCGAACAGGCGCTGCAGGCGATGCGCCCATGTATGGTCCGTGAGCACCCGTTCATAGGAGGCCTGGGCGATGCGCTCCCGCTCGCTCTCATGCGCGAGATAGAATTGGATCTGCTTCAACAGATCCTCACGATCGCGATAAAAGATTATTTCCTCGTTTTCCTTGAAATATTGCGTCAGACGGGCATCGTAGGTGGTCAGTTGAAATGCTCGGCAGGCGGCGTATTCGAACGTGCGTCCCTTGATCTGCAGGGTCGTCCCATCCCCGGATACCCATGACAGGCCCAGCATGATCCGGGACGCGGAGAAGACGTCGAGCATCGCTCGGTGAGGCAGCCAACCGCCTGCGCAATCGCGCAAGTCCGGCAATGCTTCCCATCCCCCGCCCCACAGGCGGATGTTCACCCCTTGGGCCTTCAGCCATTGAATGATCTCAAGGCGACCGCGGTAGGCCTGCCCGACGAACGACACGTCATAGCGTTTGGGCAGATCGGGAATCGGGTAGTAGAGCTGGGGATTACACGCATAGGGCGCACAGACGACATGGTGGACACCGTGACGGTGATAGTCCGCCACAGCCTCTTGCCGGGTGGTGATGACCACGTCATACCGACCGGCGAGTTTCAAGGATTCTTGCAGGCGCCAATCATCGTCGCTAAAGAAGACGACCGACGTGACATCGGTCTTCCGGCGTAGGTGCTCGGTCATCGCCTCGGGCAATTCGTCGGTACAATGCATGTGAAAGAACAGGTCTGGACGCTCCTCCTCCACGAGCGCCTTGAGCTCCTCCATAACCTTGTCCGGTCCCCCGGTTTTTTGCGCAGCGCGAAAATCGTAATCCACGATCGTATGCCCCAACTGCATGCAGGTCGACCGCAGGTTGCAATGGGCATACGCCCCTTCTCCGTTCGGCCGCACGGCGTCAGGCGCAAAAAAGATAATTTTCATGCTGCCCTCTCGAGAGTCGCACCTTCCGCGATGGCCAGATGCAGGCGGGTCACGATGTCGATCTGCTCCTGTTCCCTCAACTCTGGAAACAACGGGAGAACCAGGGAACGGTCTTGCGCCAATTCGCTTTGAGCGAGAGAGCTGCCGCTCCGCCAAGGCTCCTTGGCATAGGCCGGTTCGCGATGCGCGCACATGATGCCACGCCGAGTCGCAATGCCGGCATCGAGCAACCGTTGCATGACGATCCGTTGATCGCAGCCGTCAGGCAGTCCGACGCAATAGCTTTGCCAATTGCTGCGGGCCCAGGACGGTTCCACCGGCAGGTGCAATCCCGACTTCGCCAGGAGCTCGCGATACCGCGCCGCCACGGCCCGTCGCTGCGCGACGATCTGCGGGAGCCGGCTCAGTTGCGCGCGTCCCACCGCGGCTTGCAGGTCCGTCATCCGATAGTTGTAACCGAGTTCGTCATAGTCCTCGAAGACGACTCTGCTTGCCTCGTGCCGCTGACGGTCGTTGACCGTCATCCCATGTTGACGCCAGAGCCTGAAGCGACGGTCATACTCCGGGTTAGCGGTCGTCAGCATGCCGCCCTCCCCCGCCGTAATGACCTTGCGAGGATGGAAAGAAAAGCATGCGATGTCTCCATGGGGCCGGCCGATGCGTTCCCATCGGCCGTCGACCAGAATCTCGCTGCCGATCGCACAGGCGGCGTCCTCGATGAGCGGCACCCCATGCGCACGCACGACGGGGAGCAGGGCATTGAGATCACAGGGCATGCCGATTTGATGGACACACAGGACTGCCTTCGTGCGAGGCGTGATGGCGTGAGCCACCAACTCAGGGTCTATATTGAAACTGTCCTTCGCGATATCCACGAAGACCGGAGTCGCCCCGCAGTAGCGAATGCTGTTGGCCGTAGCGATAAAGGAATGGCTGACCGTGATCACCTCGTCCCCGTGGCCGATGCCGAGCGCTCGAAGCGCCAAATGGAGAGCGGTGGTGCAATTTGAGACCGCACAGGCGTAGGGCGCACCCACCGCCGCCGCAAACTCCCGCTCGAACGCCATGACCTGAGGACCCTGGGTCAACCACGAGGAGTCCAATACGGCCTCGACGGCGGCCCGTTCCTCCGGCCCCATCATCACCTTCGTCAGGGGAATCGCCATGGTGTGTGCCTTGCCTCCCTCATCCGGGCCGCCGCTCAGGCGGCCCGTTTGACAGCCCGTCTGATGAATTCATCGATACAGCCGACGAGATAGTCCTCTTGCGTCGCAGTCAGGTCCGCATGATTGCCGATCATGAGCCCGTTGCGATGGACCAAATCGGCTTGAGTCAGCGGGCCTGAAATTCGGTGAGGCACATGTCGCATCACCGGCTGCCGGGCCAGGTTGGATCCGACGATCGGCCTGGTCTCGATGCGTCTCGCCTCAAGATAGGACTGCAGGGCCTGCCGGCTAAAAGGCGCATCCGGTCGCACCACCAGCGACAAACCGAACGCGGAATGACTGTGTCCCGGCAGTTCCTCCTGAAGGGCCAGCCAGGCTTCAAATGGCCTGAGCCGGGCCGACAGTCGGCGCCGGATTGCCTGTCGCTTCTCTACAAAATCGGACAACTTGCCCAGTTGCACGCGTCCGATCGCGGCGTTCAGGTCGGTGGGACGGATATTGTAGCCCGTCGCGACAAAGAGCCACCGTGGATCGATGTCAGGATGAGCCGCGGACCAAGCCGCGGCGTCGCTGCGCCCGCGGATCCAGCCATGGGCCCGCTGCGATATCAAGAGATCGTGCCAGGTGCGACGATCCCCTCCGCATACCATTCCACCCTCCACGCTGGTCATGTGGTGCGAGTAAAAGAAACTGAATGACGACATAGTTCCGAACGTCCCAACCTTTCGACCATCGATCGCGGCACCGTGGGCCTCACAACAATCCTCGAGCAGCAACAGGCCGTGATGCTTGGCCAGTACCTGCAGCCGAAGCAGATCACAAGGATTGCCGAGCAGGTGAATGGCCAGGACCGCGCGCGTGCGGGGTGTCACAGCCTGCTCGACTCGCACAGGATCGAGGTTCAGCGTGGTGGGATCGATATCGACCAAGACCGGGACGCAACCCATCTGCACGATGGGAAAGAGTGACGTTGACCACCCGACCGCGGGGAGGATGACTTCATCGCCAGGGCGCAGCTGGTGCGGTCCTCCGGAGAAGGCGAGCGCGGCCAACATGAGCAGATTGGCCGACGAACCGGAATTGACCATCAGCGAGAAATCAGCAGGCAGCCAGGCGGACCACTCGGCTTCGAAGGCCGCCGTCTGCTGCCCCATGGTCAGTTTCCCATCCAGCAACACGTCGAGCGCCGCAATCAATTCTTCCGCGGCCAGCGTGGTTCTGGACAACGGCAGCCCGTCCGTGACGGGGGCCTCGCCCGTGGCCTCGACGTGCTCCCTGACGAGGGCATGCAGCCGTTGGCGGATCGCGTCGGCCGACGGGGCACTCTCCCGATTCATCGTCGGGGCCTGCTGGGGTAACAAGCGATTCATCAGGCGACCTTCGCCGGTTGCGCGGCGCGATACCACTTCAGTGTCTTGCGAAGTCCTTCCCGCAAGGGAACCGTCGCACGGAATCCCAACAGTCGGTGGGCTCTAGCGGTATCACAGGCTCGCCGCGGCTGACCGGCCGGCTTTGACGGGTCGAACCGGATCGACGTGTTCCGTCCCGATTCCTCCACGATCAGGCGCGCAAGATCCCCCATCGACACCTCATCTTCGCCGCCGATATTGATCGGATCGGCATCGGCCGCATGTTCGGCCACCGCCATTACCCCCCGGGCAAAGTCCGTCACATACAGAAAACTCCTGGTCGCGCTGCCGTCACCCCAGACGGACAAGGGATTCTCACCGGCTTCCACCCGTCGGATGAGCGCAGGAATGACATGGCTCGAGGACTGATCAAAGTTGTCCCGCGGACCGTAGGCGTTGTAGGGACGTGCAACGCGCACACAGAGTCCATGTTCAGCGGCATAGGCGGCGCCGACAAATTCCTCCATGCGCTTGGCCCACCCATACCCTTCATTGGTCGGTTCGGGCCTGTCGCGAAATCCTTCGGCCTCCGGAGTGGGCACCATGCAATGTCGGGGATAGACGCAGGCCGAACTGGTGACCACAAACCGCTCGACCCGTTCGAGCCGGGCCGCCTCGATGACCGATAGGAAGGCCGTCATGTTACCTCTGAAGATGGAGGCGGGGTGCTCCATGTTGTACTCGATGCCTCCGACCCGAGCTGCCAAATGCATGACGATCTGTTGGCCTCTCACGAGGAGTCGGGCTGTCTCGAGATCAGCCAGGTCGCCGACCATCGTACGAACGTCCGCTCGCACCGCTTCGAGGTACCGCCAGCGGGTCGCATCGGACGAGGCGCTTGATGTCACAACCGCTCCTTCGTTCACGAGCATTTCCACCAGATGGCTGCCGATGAAGCCGTTACCGCCGGTCACAAGCACTCTACGGCCCTGCCAAAATCCCATCGCCCCCTTGCTCCCTCCGATCTCCGGCTTACGCCGCCAACGATTCGATTGTTCGTGCGCGCCGGCCCTCCGGCTCGCCCCGCAAGGCTCGCACATCGTAGTCAACCATGATCCTGACCAGATCCTTGAAGGTGACGCGAGGTGACCAGCCGAGCTGATTCTTGGCCTTGGAGGCGTCGGCCAGCAGATGCGACACTTCCGTGGGCCGGTAGTAGCGCGGGTCCACCACGACATGCTCCCGCCAGTCCAACCCGACATGGTCGAACGCCGCCTGCACGAACTCCTTGACGGTCCGCACCTCTCCGGTGCCGATCACAAAGTCGTCCGGCCGTTCCTGCTGCAGCATCATCCACATGGCCTCCACGTAATCCGGCGCATAGCCCCAGTCGCGTTTGGCTTCCAGATTTCCCAGGTAGAGCTTGTCTTGCTTGCCCGCCAGAATGGCGGCCACTCCCATCGTGATCTTTCGGGTGACGAAGGTCGGGCCGCGACGCGGGCTCTCATGATTGAACAGGATGCCGTTGCAGGCCCAGAGGTTGTAGCCTTCGCGATAATTCGCGGTCATCCAGTAGGCATAGAGTTTGGCCGCAGCGTAGGGGCTTCGGGGACGAAACGGCGTGAGCTCGCTCTGGGGGGCAGGTGAATCCCCATAGAGCTCGGAACTCGAGGCCTGATAGAAGCGCGTGGTGATGCCGCTGCGGCGAATCGCCTCGAGCAGGCGGGTGACGCCCATGCCGGTCACTTCGCCGGTATATTCCGGCATATCGAAACTCACCTTCACATGGGATTGCGCGCCGAGGTTGTAGATCTCGTCCGGACGGATGTTGTAGACGACATTGGTCAGTTGCTCGCTGTTGGCCAAATCCCCGTAATGCAGGTGCAGCCGCGCGCCGGCCTCGTGGGGATCCTGAAATAGGTGATCGATCCGACCGGTGTTGAAGGTGCTCGCTCGGCGCACGATCCCGTGGACCTCATAGCCTTTTCCGAGCAGCAGCTCGGCAAGATAGGAACCGTCCTGTCCGGTGATGCCCGTGATCAATGCCCGCTTCATGCCGCCCTCCTCTTTGCATCCTGTTCCGAGGCTGAGGCCGTACGCCACCATTCGACCAATTGCCGCAATCCCTGCTCCACCGAGACCTTGGCCTTGAAACCCAGCAGCCGGGCGGCCTTTTCGGTGGAGGCCAAGCGTCGCGGCACCGGATTGACCGCTCGCGGCGGTCCATGCTCCGGCACCAGTGAGGACCCCATCACGCCCAGCAGCTGTCGCGCCAAGTCGTTCAGGCTGGTTTCGACTTCGGTGGCGACGTTGAACACCTCGTCGCTGACCGACGACTTGGCTGCGAGCAGGTTGGCGCGGGCGATGTCCTCGACATAGACGAAATCCATCGTTTGCGTGCCGTCGCCCAGAATGATCGGTGCTTGCCCTTGGGCGATCCGTTCCATCCAGCGGATCAGGACTTCGGTATAGGCCCCATACACATCCATGCGCGGCCCATACACGTTGAAGTAGCGCAGGGCCACATACGGCAGACCATACATGTCGTGGAAACTGCGCAACAGGCCTTCGTTGAAAGCTTTGGCGGCGCCGTACAACGTGCGGTTATTGTAAGGATGGTGGTACTCGTCGGTGGGAAACTGTTCGGCCAGTCCATAGATGGATGCCGACGACGCAGCGACAACTTTCTTCACCCCTACCTGCACCGCTGCTTCGAGCACATTGAACGTCCCGTCGGCTAAGACTTCGAGGGCCAGGCGCGGCTCCTTGGCGCACTGCGTGATCCGGATTGCCGCCTGATGAAACACGAGGTCGACGCCCTTCATCGCCCGGGCGACCGTGTCCGCATCCCGGATATCGCCTTCGATCAGCGTGACGTTTCCATGCTGCATGGCCCAGGCCAAATTGTCTCGGCGTCCTCGGGACAAATTGTCGAGGACAACGATTTCTGCGGCCCCTTCACGGACCAGAAGGTCCGCGATGTGAGACCCGATCAAACCGGCTCCGCCCGTGATGAGGACCCGTCCGTCAGTCCTGTGCATGGATTGTCATCGCCTCCAATCGCCGCTCCAACTCTAAGACTCGCTGCTCCAAATCACTCACCGTCAAACCAAGGCCTGTCTTGACCGAACGGATCACATCGCCGGCAGGCATGATCGTGTGTCCATCGGTCGACACGCTGATCAGTCTCAAGATGCCGTCGCCCGTCAACACTTCGGCTCCCTGGCTGGGAACGAATCGGATGACGCGTCCGGGGATCCGCCCACGATAGACGGGAGGATTCGGCACTTCCTCCGCGGAAACCACGATGAGCCGCTGCCCCCGATAGTGCGTGTACGCCCCTGGATAGGGAAACGTCAGAGCCCGGACGAGGTTGTAAATCTGTCGCGAAGACCGTGTCCAATCAATGCAGCCATCGTCCGGCGTGCGTGCGCACGTAAAGGATCCCGTGGCGTAATCCTGTGACCTCGGTGATTCGTGCCCATCGACGAGCAACCGATATCCTGCCAGCACGACGGCAACGGTCGCTTCGCAGACTCCGAGATAGACTTCCGGCGCCGTGTGGGACGGCCCGATGGGCACCTCACGTTGCAGAAGAATCTCGCCACCATCCATGCGTTTGGAGATCCGAAAGAGGCTGACCCCGGTCTTCGGTTCATCGTTGATAATGGCCCAGTTCAACGGGGCGAACCCTCGGTAGTCCGGGAGCAAACTGTCATGGACACCCCAGCAGCCTCGTGGAAATGTCGCATAGAAATCCTCCGGCAGAAGAATGCGCACGCCGACGCACATGGCAGACTCGGCACCGAGTTCTTCCGTTGCCCAGCGTCCGTAGTCCGCGGAACGGACAAATTTTGTTTCGCGGATTGGGATTCGACGCTCCGTCGCCAGGTCTTTGATCCGGCTTTCATAGCGATCCCGCTCATGTGAATCCTGCGCCAAGCTCAAAATCCCGCACACGTCGGCGCCGCCGGCGATCAACGCCTGGAGCGTCATGAAGCCGCGTTTGGTACTGCCGACAAACAGAATTTTCATGCCGCAATCTTCCGCGAGTCGGTGGACGTCACCAGTGCGGCGGCAACCGTCTCGATCTGAGGCGCCGATATCTCAGGGAACAGCGGCAGGGACAGCACTTCCCGCGCCGCCGCTTCCGCGGCTGGAAATGAGCCCGCTGGATACGAGGGACTTGCGTACCCTTTCTGAAGATGGACGGGAATGGGATAGTGAATCCCCGTCTGTATGTCTTTACTCAGAAGGAGCCGTTGCACCCTGTCCCGATCACGAACCCGAACGGCATAGATATGAAACACATGCTCGGCATAGGGCATCACCAGGGGAAGTCCCGGCACTCTTTCCTGCAGCAGGGCGGAATAACGGGCCGCTGCCTCCCGCCGCTTTCGATTCCACTCTGCCAAGTGCCTCAACTTCACGGCTAAAATCGCCCCTTGAAGGCCTTCCATCCGATAATTGAAGCCCAACGTGTCGTGGTGATATTTCTGCCTGGCGCCCCAGTCGCGAAGCAGGCGCAGGCGGTCTGCCGCATCGCTGCGGTTGGTGACCACCATGCCGCCTTCTCCGTAAGCGCCAAGATTCTTTCCCGGGTAGAAACTGAAGCAGCCGTAATCACCAAGGCTGCCGACCGCCCGTCCCTTGTAGCGCGCCCCATGCGCTTGCGCGGCATCCTCGATCACCGTGAGACGACGGTCACGCGCAAACTCGAGCAGCGGATCCATGTCCACCGGTTGCCCGTACAAATGCACCGGAATGACGGCCTTCGTCTTGGGAGTTACGGCTCGCTCCAGGTGCCGCACGTCCATGGTGTACGAGGCGGGGTCAATATCCACGAACACGGGAGTCGCTCCGGCGTATCGGATGGCAGCGACCGTCGCGACGAAAGTGAAGGGCACCGTAATGACTTCATCTCCTTCGCCGACTCCCGCCGCCAGCAGCGCCAGATGCAAGGCGCTCGTTCCACTGTTGACGCCGACGCCGTGGGCCGCCTCGGTGAACGAGGCAAACTCGCGTTCGAATGTCGCCACCTCTGCTCCGAGCACGAATTGGCCGCTTCGCAACGTTCGCTGGATTGCAGCCAGGATGTCCGGTTCAATCGCCCGATACTGTGCTTGTAGATCGACGAACGGAATCATGCCGCCACCTTCATCGCGTCCAGTTCGATCAAGCGTCCCCGTTCCGCCATGGAGAGGGACGCCGCTTCAAGAATTTGGACGATGCGTGTCCCTGCCTCTCCTCCGCTGATGGGCGTGTGTTTCCGGATAATGCAATCGAGAAAATGACGTGCTTCGGTTTTCAGGGCTTCGGTCGTGTCGAGCTGCGGCGCCCACATATCGCCGGCGCGATAGCCCACCAACATCTTGTAGACCGCCTCGCTGCCGCCCTTCTGAAGTTCGGTGGTTACGCCCTTGTCGTAGACCTTGACCTTCTCGCTGGGTTCCACGTCGTCATAGATGACCATCTTCTTGCTGCCGCCGAGCAATGTACGGCGGACCTTTACCGGTGCGAGCCAGTTCACGTGGATGTGGGCGATCAGCGATGAGTCGTAGAAGAGCGTCAGATAGGCGATGTTTTCCGGTTCCTTCGGGAAATGCCGCATGCCGGTCGCGGACACCGCCCGGGGCCGCCCCGGCAGGAGGTGCTCCATGATCGAGAGATCGTGGACGGCCAGGTCCCATAGGACATTGACGTCATGCTGAAAGAGGCCGAGATTGACGCGAACGGAATCGTAGTAATAGAGGTCACCGACGTCTCCCTTATCGAGCAGATCTTTGATCGCCCGGACGCTGCCGGTGTAGACGAAGGTGTGATCGACCATAAGCGTCAGGCCGCGACGGTCGGCTTCCTCGGTCAGCCGGACGGCCTGTTCCGTCGTCATGGTCAAGGGCTTCTCCACCAACACATGTTTCCCTGCTTGCAGCGCCTGCAGGGCAAGTTCGAAATGTGTGGAGACCGGGGTCGCAATTACCACGGCGTCCACCGCAGGGGACTTCAGGAGGTCCTGCACCCGGGTAGTGACGGTCACGCCCGGATAGCGGGACGCGGCCAGGCTCAGCCGCTCCATCCTCAGGTCGCTGACCGCCAGCACTCTCGCGTCCGGCATCTCGTGGAAATTTCGGACCATGTTGGGGCCCCAGTAGCCGAATCCGATCACGCCGATTCCGATCATGTCAGGCACTCCTCTGCTTCAAGGACTCCAGCCGCGCGGGAACCCCCAGCACGGTGGTACGAGCCGGGACGTCGTGGGTGACGACTGCGCCGGCTCCGACAAGCGCGCCCTCCCCGATCGTGACCCCGCACATGATGACCGCTCCGCTCCCGATGGAGGCACCCCGCTTGACCAGAATCGGAATCACCGCCCAGTCGGCCTCCGTCTGGAGACGGCCGTCCAGGCTGGCCCTCGGATAGCGATCGTTGATGAACACCACACCATGCCCCACGAAAACGTCGTCTTCGATGGTGACGCCCTCGCAGATGAAACTATGTGAGGAGATTTTGCACCGGTCTCCCACGGACGCATTCTTCTGGATCTCGACGAAAGCGCCGATCTTGGTCTCTTTCCCGATTCGACACCCGTACAGGTTGACCAGGTCCGGATGGTGGATCACGACGCTGCTGTCGATCGTTGCGTTGGGGCTGATGGCCATCAGGCGGCTCCCTCTTCGTTGCCGATTCCATGACTGGCAAGATACATGCCGCATGACTAAGCGCTTGAGCCGTTGAAAATTCAGGCTCTGCCAGCCACTTCACACTCGACTCGCCGACGAGTCGGCAAGTTCTGCCGGGTGCCTAGGAAGATTCGGATCGACGGGACGCATGGGAGGCGACGGCGACGGAGGGGAGCGAGAAGGTGAGTTCAGGAGATCATCGTACGGAGTACGACGCATCGACCGCTCGGCTGGTCCATTGCTCGAGGGTCTTTTGCACCGATGCCCCCCACCCGCGGTATTCGATGGATTCTTTCCCGTCGAATCGAAACTCCACACCCAGTTCGGTGACATCGCCGGCCGGTGCGATACTCCGCACCATCCCTGCCAGATTGCTGACGTGGCCGATGCCGACGACTTCGAATTCCATGCGGATACACATGCCCGGGAAGAAATCCTGGGCAGGACGCTGGAGCGAGATGCAGCAACCGGCTGCACTGAGGTCTCGCAGCAATCCGCCGATCCGGTCGGGCGTCTCCGACCGCGGCGTCGGAAGCCCGTCGTGGACCCGCGTCAAGACCAGCGGCTCATTGGTGGCGATTCTGCAGTGTTTCCGAAGCGCCACTTCATCCCGATTCGCCGGGTAAGACAGGAGGAGAAAGGGAAAGGGGGCTTGATGGGTCGAAATTACCTCGCTCCGAAACCCCACCATACGGCCCTGGTGCATATACCGAACGACGCAGACGGTTCCGGCCTGGCAGGGCACCGGCTGCCCCAATTGATACGGCCACTCGCACATCAGCCACGCTCCTTCCCGCCATCCCAGCAGGGATGAGCCGTACTGACCGCGGTTATCCACCGTCGGTAGCTGCATCTGCAGGGACAGACCGACCGCCAGGAATGACGCAGCCGACTGACAGGAAAGGCCCGATTCGCCCATAACGTCCTCTGTTGGCCAAGAATGTGCAGCAACGTGCCTTGATGGAGGGTATCGGCATCGATCCGGAAAACCTTGAGTCATCCGCTGCGCAACCGGGCGGATTCAAGCCGGTTCCACCAACAACCGATACCGTTCTGCGATGGATGCACTCTGTGATCCGTCGACGACTGCTACTCACCCTGACACCGCTACTAGGAGCCATGGCCAGCACAAAGCGCATCACCATCGACCAGCTCAAGCCCGGCATGTTCGTCGTGGCGATGGATCAACCTTGGTACCGAACCCCGTTTCTCTTCCACAAGCGCCTTATCGCCGGCCCGGACGACATCGAGCAGATGCGTCGGCACGGTATCCATGACATCACCATTGATATCGAGAAAGGGCTCGACCTCGAGGCCAAACCGGTCGCGGCGCCCGAGGCCCCCTCTCCTGAGCCGGCCGCTCCAGCCGAGGAAACGCCGCGGGCGCCCCACACATCACCGACCGCCTTGGAAGCCGCCCAGGCCACGTATCGTGAGGCGACGGCCGCGATGGAGCGGATCTTCGCGGAGCTCGAAGCCGGGCGGGCGCCGAATCTCCTGGCGGTGAAATCCATCGTGGCGCGGGTGATGGATCAGATCCTGTTGCACCAGGAGTCGATGTTGACTCAGTTCTGCGTGCAGAAGATGCGGCGGTTCGATCGGACGTTGGCGAACCATGGGATGGACGTGTGCGTCCTGGCATTGATCGTGGCCCACGAGTATGGGCTCAAGGAAACGGAACGCGACCTCCTCGGCACGGGCGCCATGCTGCATGATGTCGGGTATGTCCGACTGCCGCGCAATTTGTACCGGAAGGCCGGGGCCCTCAGCCCCCAGGAAAATGCCTTGATGAAGCAACACCCGCAGTTGGCCGTCACCGTCATGGCCGATGCCGGAGACGTGCCGGACCTCGTTCGCCACATCGTCACTCAACACCATGAGCACATGGACGGCAGCGGCTATCCCAACAAGCTCAGCAGCCAAGCCGTCTCGCCCCTGGCGCAAATCGTCGGACTTGTCGATACGTACGACGGGATGGTGAGCTTCAGGAACGGTCGCCCTCCCCTCCTGCCCCACGATGCAATCCGCCAATTGTTCGTGCTCGGCGAGAAAGGCCGATTCGACAAAGCCTTGGTCGAGGTCGCCATCAAAGCTCTCGGCGTCTACCCGATCGGCAGCCTGATCAAACTCAACACAGGCGAATCCGCGGTGGTCGTGGGGCTGAATCAGGAACACCGCCTCAAGCCGCGCATCCGCATCATCACCGACTCGAAGGGGCAGACCTACGGCGAACCGATCGACGTGGACCTCTCGACACAGAACGGGCAGCAGCCGCAGCGGACGATCCTGCGCGCGCTCGACCCCAAACAGGAACACGTGAACGTCCCGACCTATCTTGAACAGGCCGCGGGGCAATAGAACGTCGTGAAACATCCACGCCCGCCTCGCCAACGCAACAACAGGACGCTGAGTCACAGCCAATTCGACTCAGAGTCCCCGTCCACGCTGTTGTGGAACGCACTCCCTCTGGGTATCTGCCTCCTCGGCACCGACCAAAGGATCCTGTTTGCCAATCGGGAAGCGGCCAGACTGCTGGCGACGCCGGCGAAGGCCTGTATCGGCAAAACCGTCGCCGAACTCCTGGGCCCGGAGATCGCTTCCAGTTCGTCCCTTCGCTCCGCGGGTATCTGGCGGATCCCGGATCCTCCAGCCCTCGATGCCCCAGGCCCATCCTCCGCCTCACCGGCCGTCGGCATCGAATGGATGCAGCTGCGCCTGTCCGGCGTACCCGAGCTCACCAGCCTCTTGACCTTGCGGGATGTTTCTCGAGAGGTCGCCCTTGAGCAGGATCGAAATCGGTTGTCTTCCGTGGCAGAAGAAAGTCCATATCCGATCGTCGAGCTCGATGACGAGTGCAACATGCTCTACGTGAACCCGGCAATGGTGGAGGTGCTGTGCCGCTTCGGTTACGACGCGCGCGGCACGCCGGACATCCTCCCGGACAACATCACGCAGCTCGTTCCGGCCTGCCTCCGCGAGGGACGACCAATCTCCTCCCAAGTCGTCGTACGCGGCAGCGCCTGCTATGCCTGGACGCTCTGCCCTGTCCCGACGCATCGGCTCGTCCGCGCCTACGCCATCGACCTCAGTGAAGTCCACGCGACCCACAAAGCCCTGCATGACACGGCCGACCACCTGCGCGAGAGCAACCGCCAGCTGGATCAAGCGCTGCAACAGGCACAGGCCGCGACGCGGGTGAAGTCCACGTTCCTGGCCACGGTCAGCCACGAGTTGCGCACGCCGATGAACGGGGTGATCGGTATGACCAGTCTCTTGCTGGATACGCCGTTGTCGGATGAACAACGGTCGTTCGTCCAGACCATTCAGCAATGTGGCGAAACGCAACTCACGCTGATCAACGACGTCTTGGAGTGCAGCAAGATCGAGGCGGGCAAACTCGAGTTGGAGTGTCTCGATTTTCAACTGCGGACGACGGTGGAAGACGTCCTCTCCCAGTTCGCCGAACGGGCTCAAGCCAAGGGGCTTGAAATCACGGGACTCGTGCATGCCGCGGTGCCGAATGCCCTCCGGGGCGATCCCGCCCGGCTCCGGCAGGTACTGACCAACTTCATGGGTAACGCGATCAAGTTTACCGAACGGGGCGAGGTCACGCTCCAAGCCTTTTTGGAATCCGAAACGCCCGAGGGCGTGGTCATCCGTTTCGAAGTCACCGACACCGGCATCGGCATCAGCGATGACAACCAGGCCAAGCTGTTCCAGCCCTTCACCCAGGCCGACAGTTCGACAACGCGCAAATACGGCGGCACCGGGCTTGGGCTCGCGATCTCGAAGCAGCTCATCGAATTGATGGGCGGTCAGGTCGGTCTGAAAAGCCGTGTCGGGCACGGCACCACCTTCTGGTGTACCGCCAAATTCACCAAGCAGCCGGTCTGCCAGCCCGCCATCATCCCGAACGCCGAACTGAGCGGTCGCCGGGTGCTGATCGTCGACGACAACGAATCCAACCGGACGATCCTGCATCACCTGATCTCTGGTTGGGGCATGATCGACGAGCAAGCGCAAAGCGCGGAACAGGCGATTGCCATGGTGCGGGCGGCGGCTGCCGCAGGTACGCCCTACGATGTCGCCGTATTGGACATGCTGATGCCGGGTAAAGACGGCCTGCAATTGGCCAAGGAGCTGAGAACCTGCCCCGAAGCGGCCGCGCTCCGCCTGATCGTCCTAACATCGCTCATCCAGCCCGGTCACGCCGAACAGGCCAGACGAGCCGGGTTTGACGCCTACCTCACCAAGCCGGTGCGGCACGACACCCTGCAAAACTGTCTTCAGGCGGTCTTCGGGCTCCGGCATCCTGCCACGGTCACGCCCGCGGCCACAGGACCCGTCGCAACAGCGGCGCCGCCCCTGATTACCCGGCACACATTGGCGGAACAGCAACCCCGACCTCGCGTCCTTGTCGCCGAGGACAACCTGGTCAATCAGAAGTTGGCCGTCCGCATGTTGGAACGGCTGGGATACCAACCCGACATCGTCGGCAACGGCGAAGAAGCCTTGGCTGCGTTGGAGCGCGCTCAGTACGCCGCCATCGTGATGGATTGTCAGATGCCGGTGATGGACGGATACGAAGCCACCCGCCGCATTCGGGAACAGGAACAACGACCCGAGAAGCCGGCCCAGCGCCCCCATATCCCGATCATCGCCTTGACCGCAAACGCCATGCAGGGAGATCGCGAGCGCTGCAAGGCCGCCGGTATGGATGATTACCTTTCGAAGCCCGTCAAAACCGAGGATCTCGGACGCATCCTGGCACGATGGGCACCGTTGACCGGGAGCGTCCAGACTAAACCGACCCCCGCCCATCGCGACGTGAAGAGCCCCCACGCGGCCGTGTTCGACGCCACGACCATGCTAGCCAACATCGGAGGCGACAGAGAGCTGTTCGAGCAACTCCTCCGCCTGTTCCTCGACCGTCACGCCATGATGATGGCCGAAATCCGGACCGCGGTCGATCGCGCAGACGCGGCCCTGTTGGAACGCGCCGCCCACACCATGAAAGGAACAGCCGCGAACCTCTGCGCCCCGGAGGTCGTGCTGGTCTCCAGCCAACTGGAAGCAATCGGACGGCTCGGTACTCTCACCGAGGCCGCCGGTCTATCCAGCCAACTCGAACTGCGCGTGCAGCAGCTCGTCGACGTCATTCACCGACATATGGCAGCGTCGAAGGTCGCGTAGTCCCGCCTGCGATCCTTGCGGACCAGACAGAACTCACACCTTCCCGTCGACGATTGATGTACTTAACAGGCTGAGGTCTGGAGCGGAGCGGTCGGCGCAGTCGGCCGACCGGCCTGAGCATCGAACAGCGGATAGCGGGTGGGGATGTCTTCGGTGAGCACCAGTTGCTTGCACCGGCGGGTCCGGTGGTTCAAGACCAACGGCCCGCGCAGGTTGGCCGTCACCCGCGTCGGATCTTCCGACGGAATCGTCAGTATTGTGACGACGGAAACGGCGTCATCCTCTCGTCCGTCCAGTTCTCTGATCGCATCCTGTGTCAGTTGCACCTGGTAATCGGGCTTGAAATACACCGGATCCAGGACCACAAAGGCGAGGTCCGGATTCTCGACGCACTGCAACCACTTGATCGGCGCATCGGTGTCATGATCCAGCAAGACATATCGGGTCCACTCCGGGAACCCCAAAATCCCGCTCGGAAATGTCAGCAGCGTGTCATCCCCCACTTCCAGGGCTCCGAAGCGTGTCGTCCTGAACTTCACAGGCCCCTCCTAGGGTCCCCGACGGCCGCCTCGCGCACCGAGCTGGCGGAAGGCATCCAGCGGAATGGCGCCGGTCTCAGATGCCACGCGATTCTCTTCCTGAATACGAGCATGCACTTCATCGCGATGCACTTCCACGTTGGAGGGCGCCTCGATGCCGAGACGGACCTGGCCCCCCTTGATGCCCAGAACCACGATCCGCACATTGGGTCCGATAGTGACGCCTTCTCCTCGGCGTCTGGTCAACACGAGCATGGCAGCCTTCCTTGGCGAATAAACAGATCCATGGATCAGTATCGGTTGCCAAGGAATGCGACTTGAGACAGGCCTATTTGAGGTAATTCAGCAAGGTCTGGTCAAATATTCTGGTGAAGGCTTCGCTGGACGCCTGCACGGCGACTTCCTGCAGCCGCAGCTGAGTGATCGCCGTAGCCAGGTCCGCATCTTGGTTTTCGGAGATCGCCCGTGAAATGGTCACAGTCGCCGCATCAAGTGAATCCTTGGTGACTTGGAGGCGATTTCCCAAGCCTCCGATCGTCCCTTCAGCGTCGCTCAACTGGGCGGTGGCCAGATCCAAATTGCCGAGCTGGGTCTCAACACCGCTTCGGTCGTTGCCTTCCAAAGCGGTCAGCAGGTCACGGACCGTGTTGAAGATATTCGTCGTCGCTCCGCTGAATACCGTGTTCCCCGGAATCAGGATCTGCACCGTTTGATTTTCACTCACCGCAACGGACTGGGTTTCGCTGTTTCCCGCGTAAACGACCGTGTCGCCGGTCGTAATGGAATAAGGCCGAACGTCCGTCTCCGTGCCGGCGAAGATGGATTGTCCGGCTACTTCCGTGTTGGCCACCTGAATCAGTTGCCGGTGCAGTTGCCGTACTTCCTGCGCGATCGCGCCCCTACCCTGCGCCGATGTCGTATCGCTGGCTCCTTGAATCGTCAACTCACGAATTCGGGTCACCAGCTCCTGTGCCTGAGAAACAGCCTTGTCGGCCGCATCGATCCGCGCCTGGCCGAACTCGATGTTTCGAATCCACTGCTGACTTTGAGAGAGCGCGGTCTTATCGAGCACGATCTCACCGAAAGCCATCGGGTCATCCGAGGGGCGTTGGACCCGCTTTTGGCTTGAGATCTGCTCTTGCGCATTCATGATCTGCAGGCGGGAGCGTTGCAAGTTTCCCAGCAAGGTGCCGTAGATTTGTGTATCGGCCACTCTCATGATCCGAATCTCCTGCCGCTTCGGTGGTTATCGCTTGAGCGTCAAAATAGTCTGGAGCATTTCATCGCTGGTCGTGATCAGCTTCGACGCAGCCTGAAACGCCCGCTGGTACTTCAACAGATTGACCAGTTCTTCGTCCAAAGATACGCCGGACACTTCGGCCCGGTGTGCCTCCAGCTGGTCGTGCAGAATCTCCTGTGCCGAGAGGTCCCGTTGAGCTCCCTGAAGAGTCGCACCAAAGTTCCCGGCCGCCGCACTGTAGTAACTCTGAAAAGTCGCGTTGCTCAACCCGGCGATGGCCGTCGTTTGGAGTGTCGCGATCGCCAACGCATTCACGTTGTTGCCGGGCGTGCCCGCCGAGGTGGACGATGCAGCGATCTTGAGTCGATCCGTCAGCGCCACGCTGATCGTCGCCGCGGTCGTGCCGCTCGTCGAAAAAAACGCCTGGGTGGTGGACCCATCGAGCCCATACCCGGCTTGATGCTGGGTATTGACGCCGCTCACCAACTGCGCCGCGAGCGTATCCAACGTCGACTGCAGCGAAGGGATCGTCGTATCCCGCGCATCCAGCAACCCTTTCAGCTTGCCGCTGGTAATCACCGATTGCAGCGGGGTGGTGGCGCCGCTTCCCGGAACGTACATCACGTCGACCAGCCCGGCATTGCCGGAGTTCGCCACCCCCGAAAGATCGTAAGTTTTGTAGCCAGCCACAAGCGTTTGCCCATTGCCGACGAACACGTTCACTTGTCCGGTCGAATCCTCCAGCGAGGAAATATCGATCAGTTCGGCTAGTTGGTTGAGCACCCGACCACGCTGGTCTCGCAGATCGTTAGCCTGCTGCCCCGTCGATTCGGCCAGCTTGATCTGCACGTTGAGATCGGCAATCTGATCCGCTAGCTCGTTGATGTCCGTCACGCCCTGTCGAATCTGCGCATCCAAGGCTTCACGCTGGTCCGCCAATTGATTGGCCGCTTGGTTGAACCGGCCCGTCAGGACAGCAGCCCCGGACAATAATACGGTGCGCGCCGTTAAGTCGGACGGATTCGTCGCGACGTCCTGCCAGGCCCTGAAAAAATCGTTGATCGCCGCGCCGACCCCCACATCGCTCGAATCCGAAAACAGCGGCTCAACTTGGTTGAGCGCACTGCGGGTCGCGGAGAACTGACCCAATCGTTCATGGCTGGTTTGGAGTTGCTGCTCGACGAAGGAATCGACGGAGCGCTTGATCTCCAACGCTTCGACTCCGGTTCCCACCTGGCCGGGACGGGCATTCTGAGGCTGAGTCTCACTCAGGACGACCTGCTGGCGGGAATGTCCCGGCGTATTGACGTTGGAAATGTTCTGGCCGGTCACGGAGAGCGCCTGCTGAAACGTCGTCAGCGCGCTGGTCCCGATGCCGAACAGGGCGTTCAATCCGGACATGCTGTCATCCTTGCGCTCGAAGCCGCCCAGCGCCGCTGGAAATCATGGCACCGGAGGACGAATAGAGCGCGGCGGAGTCAGGCGAACGTTGCCACACACGAAGCGTTCCTTCCAGGAATGCGAGCGATTGTCCGATCAACGTGGCGTTGAACCGATTCATGCGATCGGTTTCCGCAATCGTCGCCGCGAGCGCCGCCTCTTCCTCGCGCAGAGCGGTCACGAATTCGGCCTGCGGCATCACCGCGGCCCGTCGCTGCCCCTCCAGGTCGCGAATCTCATCGAGGAGCCGTTCTTTGCGTATGGTAACGCTGGAGAATTGCCCGAACGAAAGCGACCGGATGGCTTGTTGTTCTTCGGTGAGCAGCCCCTGGAATTCGGCCATCTTCGCCCGCATGCGACGAAGCAACGATTCAGGCTGGTTCTGCGAATGGTCTTGTACGGCCGACACCATGTCCCCTCATCCGCTGGACAATCCCGTGACTGCATGCACCGGGTTTGGACAGGGCCGAACCGTTGAACGGCGGGGTCAGGAGATGATCGAATCCGTCAAAACGTTGCGAATGATCGAATCCGCAACCTTCTTCCCATCGACCGTATAGGTCCCCGCTTCCACCGATCCCTGCACCCGTTCTACCCGTGCCTGGCGCTCCGCGTCCGGCTGCTCTGCCATGGCGCGAAGGCGCTGGAGTTCTTTGGCCTGCTCGGAAATCTGGACCCGGTCCTGCGCGCCGGCGTCTTGAGACTCAACGCTCTTCCTCGACGAGCGCTGGGTGTCCTGCACCCCCAACAGAATCTTCGCCAGATCAGCTGCCCGGCCGTTGTTGGAGATTTCCATATCTGCCGTCCCTCCCCGATTCCGAAAAGGAGCCCCCGAGAGCCTTTCCTCTGGTCGACTCCTTTATCGGTGAAACCATTCGGGAACTTTAGCAGAATTGCCGCCGCTTACCGAATCCTTTCGGTATAGGCGTCGATCACCTGGGTGATTCCGATCCCCCCTGCCTGGGTGGCCAGGCGGGCAATTTCTTGATCGTAGAAGGAATACCAGACCTCCTCCCCCTTCCGATCCAGCATCCCTTTTGGAACCGTTTCCCTCATAGTTTTCATAAGATAGGAGATAAAGTAAGACTCGAACTCCTGGCCGGCCTTGTGCAGTTCCTCGGGATTCCGGCCCTTGATAGGCTCTGCCTGCCCCAACTCCCCCGGTAGTGGGGACGGTTGAGTCACGCTCATCTTTGCCAGATCGATCTGACCACTGACTAGGCTATTGATATCCATTACTTAATACACCTATCTAATGTAGGACCTATACAATTTCCAGGTTGGCTTGGAGCGCCCCAGCCGCCCTCAAGGCTGACAGGATTGCGACTAGGTCTCGAGGGGTGACGCCGACGGCATTGAGGGCTCGAACTACATCCCCCAGGGTGACGGTCTGGTCGACCACAATCAACCGAGACTCCTGCTCCTTGACCTCGGTCTGCACGTCTGGAGTCACCGTCGTCTGGCCTTGAGTGGAGCCAACCACCGGGGCCGGCGGCTGTGAGACGTTGAGCGTGTTTTTCACCGAGATCGTCAGGTTGCCATGGGAGATAGCACAGGTCGACAGGCGAACATGTTCCCCGAGGACCACGGTGCCGGTTCGCTCGTTCACCACCACCTTGGCTGCCACATCGACCGACACGTCCAACCCTTCCATCGTCGCGATGTATTCAACGACACGTCCCCGGAACGTGGCGGGCAAGGTGGCCTTGACCATTCCGGCGTTCACCGGGACCGCCGTACCCTTGCCGAAAGTGCCGTCGATCGCCTCGGCCGTTCGAATCGCCGTGGTAAAGTCCGGATGTCGCAACAGCACGGAGACGGACTCCCAGGTTTCGATGTCCACCACCACTTCTCGTTCGACAATAGCGCCGGCCGGTACCACGCCCGCGGCTTGATGATTCTTCGTCACGGTCGCACCGCCTGCGCCACCGGTTCCGCCAAGAAATCCGCCGATGGACACCGGGCCCTGAGCCACGGCGAACACCTGTTGGTTCGGTGCCTTCAAGGGTGTCATCAACAGTGTCCCGCCCTGCAGGCTCTTCGCATTCGCCATCGAAGACACGATCGCATCAAGCGTCATGCCCGGCTTGACGAACGGCGGGAGCTTGGCCGTGACCATCACGGACGCAATGTTCCGGGTAAGCAACTGGATGGGGTCGATCACGAGGTTGATCCCCATCTTGTTCAACATGGACATCATGGCCTGAATGGTAAACTGGCCGCCGATGACCTGATCACCGGTGCGATCCAAACCGACCACCAACCCGTATCCGATCAATTGGTTTTCACGCACGCCTTCGATAGTCGCCACATCCTTGACGCGCACGGCCTCCGCCATCGAACTGCCGGCGAACCAGAACACCAGTCCGGCCACCATGCCGATCAACGCGCGGCGCAAGACATGTCGGGAGACCGCAGGCGTCTTGGCCGGCTCCGGCTTGGCCGCCGCAGGCGGACTCCAGGGCCGCGGCAGAACGGCCGGGTCGACATCGGCTGTCCGTACGACCCCGCTCGACATCATCAGTCGCAAAGATTGCATGATCAGCAGGCGTTCCTTCGTCCGTCGCATCGTTGAAACCGCTCCTCTTCCTGAGTCGTTGCCGGCGTTCCTGCCCCGGTCCTTAGAACGGATAGATCCAATCCAGAATCCGCACGAACCACCCGGGCCGCTGCACGTCGTCCACCACGCCTAGGCCGGAGTATTCGATCTTGGCGTCTGCAATGGCCGTCGACTGGACGGTGTTCTTGGTGTTCACATCCACCCGCCGGACGATACCCGCGATGGTCATGATCTGTCGTTCGGAGTTGACCGTCACCTCCCGCCGTCCCTCAACCCGCAGATCTCCGTTGGGAAGCACCTCGGTCACGACGGCGGAGATCGTCCCGGTCAAGGTATCCTCGCGGTTGGTCGCGCCTTTGCCGCCGAATTTATTCTTGGCACTGGCATCGACCCCCAGTCCCCTCGTTGCCTCGGCGCCCAGTCGAATACCCGGAATGCCGAGGTATCCCAATCCGCTTCCCGACAAGCTGTTCGTAATCGTGGAGTCCTTTTCCGCGCTGGTATCGGCGCTCTTCGATCCCTTGTGCTTTTCCACAATGACGATCGTGATGATGTCCCCTACCCGCATGGCCCGCAAGTCTTCATAGAGGTAGGCGCGGCCGTTTTCTTCCTGCCAGAGCGATCCCGTCGTCTTCGGTGGGGGGAGTTTGGCCATCTCCACCCGCTGTTGCTTGCTGCTGGGCGAGGCCGAACAACCTCCAAGCGTCTCCACCGACGCGAGCGCCGCCACTCCGATCAGAACAAGTTGAGTCGAACGCGACAGTTTAGAAATCAACACGAACGACCCCCGGGGCGACGATCTTCGCCCGCAATTCTTTCCCTGAGTCCGCATTGGACACGGTGATGGTCTGGCCGAGTTCACCATGGGACTTCGTCACGCCGACGGTCTGGATGGCGAGTCCCCCCTGCCGGGCCTCGATCGTGACCCGATCTCCCTTGTGAACGGCAAAGGGCCGGCGAACGGCCGTCAGCCTGATCGGGCTCTGGGGCGGAAGGGGCCGCATCGCCGCTTTCCCCACCACTTCGGCCGGATCGGTGGCGACGGGCTGCCTGAGATCGAACACGATCATGCGATCCGTCGTGACATCCTCGGCTTCGATCTGCTCATCGGCCTTGATCAGTCGAACGGGCACGATCACTTCCAACATCGCAGCCACGTCCGCCGTTGCCTCGACCGTACGCACCAACCGACCGTTGACTGCGAGATGCACGAGAAACATCCGCCGCCCCAATGACTCCTCGGCCCCGCCGCCGCTCACCTGGATATCGAGTGTCCCGAGCGGCACGACCACCGGCTCCTGCGGATCGCCCAGGACGACCTGGGAGTCCACGGCCCGGCCCGCGAGTTCCCTGCGCATGAATGACTGAATGGCGGTGCGAATCTGTTCGGGATAAACGAGTCGCCCCCCTCGCGTGCGCATGGCCTTCGTACCCGCCCGCGGCATGGAATCGTGCACCGGCGACACGGAGGAACGCAGAGACCGCTTGTCCGCGTCGCCGGCCAACGCGGCGCCGACTTGCGTCGACAGCAGAACGGCCAAGACGATGATGGCGATTGGTTTCACAGGGCCCCCCTCCAGACGTCGCGAGTCGATTACCGACGGAGATTATTCGCGATCTGCATCATTTCGTCGGATGCCTGAATCGTCTTCGAATTGATCTCATAGCTCCGCTGGGCGATGATCATGTTGACCATCTCTTCAGCGAGATTGACGTTGGAGCTTTCCAAGAAACCCTGCTGCAACGTCCCGAAACCCGTGGAGAAACCGCCGGTGCCTTGCAACGCCGGTCCGGAGGCGAAACTATCGAGGAACAGGTTGTTGCCCATCGATACCAAGCCGGAGGGATTGTCGAACCGCACCAACTGGATCTGGCCGACCTGGGATGCCTGCGTGACACCCGGCAGCAACACCGACACCGTCCCGTCCTGACCGATATCGATCTTCAATGCGCCGGACGGGATCGTAATGACCGGCGTGAGTTGGTCGCCGTCGCCTGTTACCAAATTTCCGACGTTGTCGCGTTTGAACGACCCGTTCCGCGTATACATGATCGTGCCGTCCGGGCGGGCGACCTGGAAGAACCCCGGGCCGTCGATCGCGAGGTCGAGTTCGTTGCTGGTCTGCCGGACGTTTCCCTGGATCCACTCCTTGGCGACGGTGATCGGGCGGACACCGGCCCCGACCTGGACGCCGGTGGGAAACACGCCGACGTTCGACGCGTTCGTGCCGGGAAGCCGTTGGATCTGATAGAGGAGGTCGGCGAACTCGGCGCGGCTCCGTTTGAACGCGTTGGTATTGACGTTCGCCAGGTTATGCGCGATCGTATCGACGTTGATCTGCTGGGCCGTCATGCCTGTGGCGGCCGTCCACATTGCGCGAATCATAGACTCCTCCTACTGCACCCGACCGACATCCTGAATCGCGGTTTCGGTCATCCGATCCAGCGTTTGGATCAGCTTCTGCGCCGATTCATAGGTCCGCATGCCTTGAATCATCTTGACCATCTCGCCCAAGGCGTTCACGTTCGATTCTTCGATATGCCCCGACTGGACCTGCGGGTTGGCGGACGGCTTCGGCTTGCCGCCCGTGAACAACCCTTCCGTATACTTCTGGGGCATCCCTGCCTCGGGAAACTCCACCACCTTCACCGTGCCCACCGGATTGCCGTCGACCTGAATCGCGCCCTGCGCGTTGACTTGAATGCTGCCCGGCGGAATCCTGATCTCTCCCTTGCCCCCCATCACCGGATGGCCGAGGTTGGTCACGAGCCGGCGCTGGTTATCCAACGAAAACATCCCGTTCCTCGTATACCGCACACCCTGCGGCGTCTTGACCTCGAAGAATCCGTTACCCTGAATCGCCATATCCAACGGGTTACCCGTGATGCGGATACGCCCCGGCTCGAAGGCCGTGCGCAGCGCATGAGCCTCCGCAAACACCCGCTCGGTCGGGCCCGCGGGACGAGAGGTGATCGAGGCCGCCAGCGTCATCGACGGCATGGCCGTCTGAACGGTCGCACTGGCTCGCGCCAAGAGCCCCCGGAACGCCTGCTGATCCTGTTTGAAGCCGGTCGTGTTGACGTTCGCCAAGTTATTGGCAAAGACCTGCATCTGCTTCTCTTGCGCCACCGCGCCGGACAAGATGGGATAGATCGCTCGATTCATCGTAGGGACTTCTTCCAATTTAAGTTGGTCACACCGAGAGGATAGCAATCGATATGCCATCGTCCGGTCACGACCCGTCTCCCCTTCAGATCCAAGGTCAGAAGGGAAAAGGGCCGTCAACTGGCGAAATTGTCCCCGAGGCTGCCAGTGAAAGGCAGGCGAGCTGGGAAAATCATGCTGGGCTGGTCGCTGGCGGGAAACCTAACCGGGTAGTCTTTACCGGTCGAACGGAAAGTCCTGCCTACCGGCAGGGGGGAGCCAAGCGGGCCGGCAGGAGAGGTTCCGGTCGCGACGGAATCGACGGCGTTGGGGAACGATGATGTCCGGTCAGACTTACGCGTGGGCAGAAGAACCGGAGACGGAGGCCGTGCCCTGCGGAGCGGTCACGGTTCCCTGGAGCCCAAAGACGGAGTAGCCTTCGGCCCGGGCCTTCCCGACCGCTTCCGTCGCGGCGCGGAGCAAGCCGAGCCCGTCCATACCGTCCTGACCGGACAGGCTGATCCCGATGCGGCTGCTGAGAAACACTTCGTGGCCTTCGACGGTAAACGGCAACGACACCGTGGCCTGCATTTTTCTCGCGATGGCGATGACGTCATCCTGCGAGTCGATCTGACCCAACAACACGGCGAAGGTCCGGTCGGCGAGCCTCGCCACCGTGTCCGTGCTGCGGAGGGCGCTCTTCACCCTGGCCGCCTGCACACGATAGATCAGGTTGATGTTCATCTGGCCCTGCAACTCCGTCGAAAGAGAGAAATGATCCATCTCCACCAACAGCAGCGCGACCTGATGGTCTTGTTTGTGAGCACGGGGCAGCGCTTGATTGAGCAGCGACAAAAACAACCGTTCGGTCGGGAGGCCGGTCACTGCATCATAGGTCGTCTGGATACTGGCATTCGGGTCCCCGCCTGCATAACGAGCAGTCGCCTGAGGCTTGGTCGAACGAGCTCCCCGGTACACCATGGCAGCGACCGTCGCAACGAGGACCAGGGCGAGCCCCCAGAGCATCGGCGGAAACCCTCGTAGCGCGGCGACGGTCAGCAGCCCGGTCGCATTGATCCAGTAGAGGCCTCCGGCGACCAACATCACCGACGCGACCATCCCAAGGCGCGTGGAATCCAGTGGAAAGGCGGATGGTGCTCCGGAACCGGACCTGAATGGAACGATCTGCCCCCGATCGCCGGACGACCGCCCCCCGCCCTCAGCGGCGCGATCGGATGGCTGAAAGCTGCGTGAGTACTTACGGTCCATGCAGGCGGTATCTCTGATCGTGGTTCGGGCCGGATCAAGCTCCGGTCGAGGCCGTCAGACCTTGGCAGATGGGATATCGGAATTCGAAAAGGGAAACTGAAGATGGGTCGCGGGCTGGTGGTGCGGAAGAGTTTCGGTCGGCACTAACGGGAAACAACCGGCGTGATCCCCCACGAACCGGCTCGTTGCTTCTGCACCGTCAGGCGTCGACCGGCTGAAGTCTGGTCTTGAGATGGAGGATGGCCTTTGAGTGGATCTGGCACACACGGGACTCGGTCACTTTGAGCGCCTGCCCAATCTCTTTCATCGTCAACTCTTCGAAGTAGTAGAGCGCCAGGACCATGCGCTCCTTTTCCGGCAACTCCTGAATCGCGGTTTCCAGCACTTTCCGCTCTCGATCGTTCACCAGCACGGAAAGCGGATCCGGCTGATTGGGATCGGTCAGTACGCTCAGTATCGTATGGCCGTCCGGATCCTGGACGCCGAGGTCGTCCAGGCTGATCACAACGGCACCGCGGGAGCGGGTCAAGAACTCATCCAGCTCTTCCTGGGACATCCGCAGCTCACTCGCGACCTCCTGGTCCGACGGAGGACGACCCAGGCGATTCAGCAACTCGGTGTAGGTCTTCTGGAGGAGCGTGATTCGCTCGTGCACCGAACGGGGAATCCAGTCCATCGATCGGATTTCGTCGAGCATGGCCCCACGAATTCGAAACTCCGCATAGGTTTTGAACTTCGCCTCGCGTTTCGGATCGTACTTGTCCATCGCATCCATCAAGCCGATGATGCCGACGGAGACTAAGTCCTCCGCGTCCAGATAGGCAGGCAGACGGAACGCGAGTCGATGCGCCATAGCCTTTACCACGTGGGCGAATTCCTGGATGACCCGCTCCCGATCCGCGTCCGGAATGACCTTCTTCACTGCACTGCCGGTCGAGCTGCCTTTGCGTCCGTCCATAGGGTCAGTCGTCCTTTCATCAGTGCGCCGACAGCAACTGCTGCCAGAGGAACTGCACCGTGCCCTTGGGTAAGGCAGGTGGAGTGAGCCGGCCGACCGCAGCGGCCAGTTCGCGAAACGACCGGCTGACGCGTGTATGGGGGAACTCGTCGATCACGGCGCGTTGATGCGTCACGGCCAACGGTACGTAGTCGTCCAGCGGGATGCAGCCGAGGTAGTCCAGCGAGACATGTAGAAAACGGCTCACGGCGGTTTCGAGCTTCGCGAACACCTGGGCGGCCTCCTTCGGCGATTTCGCCATGTTGACGAGCACGTGAAACCGTCGTTCCCGATATTGCCGTAACATGACCTTCATGAGGGCATAGGCATCCGTCAGCGACGTCGGCTCAGGAGAGACCACGACGATGATCGACTGAGCGGCCGCCGCAAAATACGTAACCGTGGAGGAGATCCCCGCTCCCGTGTCGATCAAAAGAACGTCCATGGCGGAGGCCAGACGCTCCAACTCTTCCTGAAGCAAGAGCTGTTCCGCTTCGGTCAAGGTCGTCAGCCGGGGAATCCCGGAGCTGGCGGGAAGCACCATGATCCCGGAGGGCCCCTTCAACGCGATATCCTCGAGCCGGCACACCTTGTTCAAGACATGCTCGAGCGTGTATTTCGGCGTCAGCCCCAACAGGATGTCGATGTTGCCCAAGCCCAGATCCGCATCGAGCACGAGTACCCGTTTCCCGCTTTGTGCCAGGGCGATGGCGGTGTTTGCGACCACGTTGGTCTTGCCGACCCCGCCCTTCCCGCTGGTCACCGTGATGACTTGCGTGCGAGAGGCGGCTGCCCCGCCTTCCTGTTCCCGCACCTGTTGGTCCAACATGCTTTGTTGCATGGTGTGGTGTTGCCTCCCTATCCAATGGCCCGCGGAGCTATCGTCCCTTGATTCCGGATACCAAGCCGACATCCGGTTGTCCTTCGCCCTGTCCAAAGCCCGCCACGCCCGGCGCCCGCAAAGACCCGCCGAGCAGCAGATCGCCCAACCGATCGACGTGGGCCTGGACCAGATCGTCCGGTACCCGTTGCCCGGTCCCCCAGTAGGACAGGGGCACAGCGGTCCGATGGGTCGTTTCGAAAATCCCCCCATACCCCCTGGTCTCATCCAACTTCGTAAACAACAGCCGCAAGGCCGGGAGATCGATGCAGTTCGAGGCCATGGCCACCAGATCCGGCACCCTGGTTCCCGCCGCCATGACCAGATGGGTTTCGAGAGGAACTCCCAGGCTGACGACGCCCCGCCACCGCTGATCGGCCGGCGATTGGTAGGGTACGAACCCGGGTGTATCGATGAGAATCAATTCGGCCTCCCGATGTTCCTCGATCGCCGCCCGCACCTGTTCCACCGTCCCGGCCACGGCCAATTCAATCCCCAGCACATCCGCATAGAGTCGGAGTTGCTCCACCGCAGCAGGCCGGAACGTATCCATGGTAACGAGGGCCACGCTGCGCTGTTCGATCAGGCCATAGTGGGTGGCCAACTTGGCAATGGTTGACGTCTTGCCGACCCCGCTCGGTCCGACGAACAGGGCGATCTTCTGCTCCCCCCCGGTCGAGAGCAGGGGCCCGACCGTCGAAACGCGGGAAAGCAGCACGGTGCGCAACAATTGGAGCGACGACGTCCTCCCCGACTGCCCCGGCTCCACCAATGTGGCCTGCAGTTCCCGTAGACATTGCTCGGCCGTCCCTGCCTCGACTCCATGCGCCAGCAGATCCTCATAGACACGCTCGAACGTGCCGACGCCGCGGCCCATCGGATTCAACACCGGATGTCTGGCAGGAGCTGCCTGATTCGTTCGTGTCCGGTCCCAAGATGGACCCGCAGAACGAGGCGGGCGCGGCGCGGTGGTCTCGGCTATAGCCCCCCGCAAGGTATGTTCAAACGTCGGAGCTTGGACGGGCGAGGCCGCATCGGCCGAAAACCCGTTCCCTGACTCGGCGGGCTCCGACTCCGCCTTGGACGAGTCCGGCGTCAGAGCCTCTTCATCGCTGGCCGCGACCACCTCGAGCATCGTGCCGCCCAACAGGCCGAAGCCGTTGCCCCATGACCGGACACGTTTCGTCGAGAGGATGACGGCCTCCGGCCCGAGCGTATCCTTGATCTCACGGATCGCGTCATGCATCGACTTGACGTGAAAGGTCCTGACGTTCATGCCAAGCTCCTCGTCTCAACCACTTCAAGATCGAGTCGAACGGTCTCCAGCGCCTGCAACCGGATGACGCTGTCGACCTCATTGAGGCCGAGGACCGGCACTGAATGCAGAATCCGATCCGTCAATTTCCGAAGATGCCGCCTGAGCGACGGCGAACAAAGAATGACCGGCTGATGCCCCCGCCCGACCATACGTTCGGCGGCCTGCTTCAGCGCCGCCACCAACTTTTGCGACATCTGCGGGTCCGGCGCCCACTGTGTGCCTTGCGGCGCAGAGTTGGCCTGGTCTGCCAGGGTCCGGTCCAAGCGCGGGTCGAGACCGATGATCGGCAGTGTGCCGTCCGGCGCCAGGTACTGGCGCGTGATCGTCCGTCCCAGGCTCTGCCGCGCTACCTCGGTCAAGATCTCCGGCTCTTTCGTCGTCGTCGCGTGATCGGCAATCGTTTCCATGATGGAGCGTAAATCACGAATCGGGACACCTTCACGCAAGAGCTGCGCCAGAATTCTGACCAGCGTTCCTAAGGGGATCATGCCGGGAATGACTTCCTCGACCAGCTTGGGATGAATTTTTGCCAGTTGATCCAGCAGGGACTGCGCCTCCTGCCGACCGAGTAACTCGTGCGCATGCCGTTTGATCAATTCGGAGAGGTGCGTGGCGATGGCGGCGCCGGGGTCCACCACCGTGTAACCCGCCATCTGTGCCTGTTCACGAGCCTGCTCCGGTACCCACAGCGCGGGCAACCCGAAAGCCGGTTCCTTCGTCGGCAACCCGTGCACGGCACCTCGCTGCGCCGTCCCCGGGTCGATCGCCAGGACATGCGCCGGCATGACTTCCGACTTGGCGATCTCGACACCCTTCAGGAGAACCGCGTACTCGTTCGGCCTGAGCTGCAAATTGTCCCTGATATGGATCGGCGGCAAAATAAATCCCATCTGTTCGGCAAATTGTCGTCGCAAGCCCTTGATGCGCTCCAACAGCCCGCCCCCGCTCGCAGCGTCGACGAGCCCGATCAACCCATACCCGACTTGCACCTCCATGAGATCCAGCGGGACGACCTGCGGCGTGGCTTCCTCGGTCTTTGCCGCCGGAATCGGGTGCGCGGGCGCCGCCTCCTGGACCTTCTGCCGTTCATTCAACAGGTAGGCCATGTAGGCCGCGGTGCCGCCAAGGATCAGGAAGGCGACGTGAGGGAGGCCTGGGACCAGTCCCAGGGCCAAAAGGATTCCGGCTGCCGTGCCGACGGCCTTGGGCGAAATCAACACCTGCCTGGTGATTTCAAGGCCGAGGTCGACTTCGGAAGCCGCACGGGTGATCACGATACCGGTCGCGGTGGAGACGATCAGGGCCGGCACCTGCGCCACCAACCCTTCACCAACCGTCAGCAGCGTATAGGTCTGGGCCGCGGCCGCCAACGTCATCCCCTGCTGCAACACACCGATCGTCAACCCGCCGAGAATGTTGACCGCCGTAATGACGATGGCCGCCACCGCATCACCGCGCACGAACTTGCTGGCACCGTCCATGGCGCCGTAGAAGTCCGCTTCCTCGGCAATCTGTTTCCGCCGATGCCGAGCTTCGGCTTCATTGATCAAGCCGGCATTGAGGTCGGCGTCGATGCTCATCTGTTTGCCGGGCATGGCGTCCAACGTGAACCGGGCCGACACTTCGGCCACACGGCCGGCACCTTTGGTGATGACGACGAAATTGATGATGACTAGAATCAGAAACACGATGAGGCCGACGGTGTAGTTCCCGCCGACCACAAAATTCCCGAACGCTCGAATGACCTCGCCCGCCGCCGCCACGCCCTCCGAGCCGTGCAGCAGAATCAACCGCGTCGACGCGATGTTGAGCGACAATCGCAACAAGGTCACCATCAGCAGGATGGACGGGAAGACCGAAAACTCGAGCGGCCGCCGGACCTGCATCCCCACGAGCAGAATCACGATCGACAACGTGATGTTGAAACTCAGGAGGAGATCGAGAAAGAACCGCGGCAGGGGCAGCAGCATGACCATGAGCATGGCCACGACGCCCACCGACATCAGGATGTCGGGATGCTTGATGATCGACGTACTTGGAACGGACGTGTTTTCTGCAGCCATGGGAATACGCTTCCGCGCTCCTTAGCCCTGCGGCAGCTTGCCGCGCACGCGATACACGAAGGCCAGGATCTCAGCCACGGCCCGGTAGAGGTCCTCCGGCACCTGATGTCCCACCTCCACCAGCTTGTAGAGGGTCCTGGCGACCAGTTTGTTTTCCACGATCATCACGCCATGGTGTCGACCGATCTCGCGGATCTTCTCAGCCACGTACCCGGCACCCTTCGCCACCACGACCGGCGCCCCCATCGTCTTGGGATCGTACCGCAGCGCCACCGCCAGGTGGGTCGGGTTGGTGACGATCACGTCGGCCTTCGGCACGGCTGCCATCATGCGTTTCCGGGCCAGCTCTTTCTGCATCGATCGCACTTTGGAACGCAGTTGTGGATCGCCCTCCGCCGACCGGTGTTCTTCTTTGACCTCTTCCTTCGACATCTTGAGGCTGCGTTCCCATTCGTACCGTTGATACGCGTAATCAAAGGCGCCGATCGCCGCCTCTGCCCCGCCCATCATCAACGACGCCTTCAGCAGTTCACTGCCGACCGTCATCAGGAGCGGTTGGACACTATACTGGCTCAAGGCCGGCAGCTGATCGAGGTCGCCGCGTATGGCCAGATACCCCATGCCTCCGATTGCGAAGATCTTGATCCACGATTTGAACAGCTCGACGACAGACCGGAACGAGAAGAGGCGAGACAAGCCAGACCAGGGATTGAGCCGGGAGAAGTCCAGGGACATGGCGTCCTGGCGCCATAGCAGGCCGGTCTGTATGACGTTGGCACCGACGCCCACAACCGCGATCCCGCCAATCAACGGGGCCAGGATCATGAAGACCTCAAGGCCGATCTGGCGGAGCACCAGATGCAGATGATCCAGCGTCAACGCGCGATGTGCGGAATCTTGAGCCGCCTTCACCAGCCACCCTTGCAGCGTACCTTTGAGGTTTTCCACCAGCGCAGGCGCAAACCAGGTGAGCGCGCCGAGGCTGCCCAAAAGGGCCACCGCGGTCACCGCGTCTCGGCTGAACGCGATCTGTCCCTTGCGGCGCGCGTCCGCTTTCCGTTTGGGTGTTGCCCGTTCTGTGCGATCCGCCGCGTTTTCAGCCATGGCCCAAGAGTTTCATTAATGCGAGCATGTGCTCGATCATCGTCGTGAATTCTCGTTCGAACAAGGACACCGTATAAGGCAAGGCCAACCCCATGGCGAACAGACCCGCCGAAATCGTGATGGGAAAACTCAAGGCAAACACGTTCATCTGTGAAACCGCCCGTCCCAGAATCGAGAGGATCGTATTCACGATCAAGAGCGTGACGAACACCGGCGCGGCTAGTTTGAGGGCGACTCCGAGCATGTTTTGCGCCAATTGGATGATGTCTTGGGCCAGGCTGTCGGACAGGTGCGCGCCGAACGGCGGCACCAGTTCGTAGCTGAGGCCGATGGCATGTACCACCAAGACATGCGCGTTGATCGAGAGAAATACCAAAGACCCGAGGGTCATCTGAAACTGCGAAATCAACGGGGTGTTCTGCTGGGTGGTGGGATCCAGCAACTGGATGACGCTGAACCCCATCTCGCTTCCCACCAATTCCCCCGCGACTTGAAACCCCGCAAACAACAGCCGGACGGCCAAGCCGATCGTCAGCCCCACGAGGAATTCGCTCAGCACACCGGCGATCAGGAACATCGGATCATCCGGAAACGTGGGGAGACGGACGATCGGTGCCAAGACCAGGCCCAGCATCGTCACCAATCCGGCCTTTACCGGCGCCGGAATGGTCTTCGTGTTCACAATCGGGAACACACTGATGATCCCCGCAATCCTCACCAGCAGGACGCTGAAGGATTGAAACTGCGGCAGGGCTACTTGGATCGCCTGGGTCACGTTCATTGTGCGCTCGTCTCGATTCAGTGGATCAACTCCGGAATGCTTGTGATGAGTTGGGTCATGAACGCGATCAGTTGCCCCATCATCCAGGGAAGGAACAAAATCGTCGCCGCGAACACCGCCAAGACCTTGGGAACGAAAGACAGGGTGGCCTCGTTGATCTGCGTCATTGCCTGAAACGTGCTGACGATCAGCCCCACAATGAGGCTGAGACCGAGCACGGGGGCTGACACGAGCATGGCCGTTTCGATAGCCTGCCGACCGATCTGAGTCACCATCTCCGGAGTCATGCGCCTGCTCCTCTATTGAAAGCTCTTCACCATGGACCCGACGACCAGATACCACCCGTCAGCCAGCACAAACAGGATCAGCTTGAACGGCAGGGAAATTACCACCGGCGGCAAGAGCATCATGCCCATGGACATCAGGACGCTGGCTACGACCATGTCGACGATCAGGAACGGGATGTAGATCAGAAAGCCGATTTGGAAGGCGATCCGGAGTTCGCTCAAAACAAAGGCTGGAATCACGACGTGGGTTGGCACCTGGTCGACGCTGGCCGGTTTCGGGGTATGAGCCAGTTCCATGAACAGTTCGAGATCCTTCTCCCGCATCTGCTTGAGCATGAATCCACGAATGGGTTGGATGCCGCGATTCCAAGCCTCCTCATAGCCGATTTGCTCCGCGATCAGCGGCTGCACGGCGTCCTTGTAAACCGCCTGCCCGACCGGCGCCATGACGAACATCGTGAGGAACAGGGCCAGGCTCACCAGCACCTGGTTCGGCGGAACCTGCTGCGTTCCCATGGCCTGACGCAGAAACGACAACACGATGACCATCCGTGTGAAGGAGGTCACCATGATGAACAGAGCCGGGGCCAGCGACAAAACGGTCAGCAGCGCCAGGATCTGGAGCACGACCGCCGTTTGCTTGGTCCCGCCCTCGCCCAAATCGATCGTCAACGACGGCCCCTGAGCCGCGTCGGCCACCTGGGTTGACGCAATCAAGAGGAGCAGTAGGATGGCGACCGAACCGGCAATCCTCGGCAAATCTGTGACCGCACGCCGTTGGGAAAGCGCGCGTTCCCTAATTGACATGCTTGTCCTCATGCCCTGCACTCGCCGCCCCAAACAAGCCGAGAGGCACCGGCCGTTCTGCGGCCTTTTCCAACAGCGCAGACACTTGCGCGGGATCAGTGATACGGCCCAGCGAGACCATGTCCGTAGGGGTCGTGCCGACGATGAGGACTTCTCCGCCCACGGCGACCAGGACCACCTGCTTCCGTGGGGCGATCGCTCCGCTGCCCACCACTCGAACCAACGATGAACGTTCCTGAACCAGGAAGCGACGCCCGACCCGCGACCGCAGAAGCGCCAGCAACCCGAGAATGACGGCCAGAACTACGCCGAGCGCCGAGGCCATCCGTACGGCACTGTCCCAGACATCCATGAAGTTCCAGCCGGCTCCCCGTGCCCGGGCCGGAGCCCGCGGCGCGTCGACTATCCCAACTGCTGAATGCGTTGATTGGTGCTGACCACGTCGGTCAAACGGATGCCGAACTTTTCGTTCACCACCACCACCTCGCCCCGCGCGACCAACTTGTTGTTCACGAGCACTTCCATCGGCTCACCCGCCAACTTGTTCAACTCGATGACCGACCCCTGCCCCAACTGCAGCAATTCACGGATCAGCATGCGTGTCGAGCCGATCTGCACGGTCACCTGCAGGGGGATATCGAGGACGAAATCGATGTTCTTGTTGCCGGGAACTGCGGGGGTCGATTCCATCGGCGGAAACGACGTTGCTTGCGGGGCCGCTCCGGCCTCCGGGCCCCCGGCGGCGCCGGCTCCCGCGGTTGCATCACCATTGGCCATGGACAGCTCTCCTCTTCCTGCGTTGAATCAGCTCAATACCTTGGTCACGCGGCAAGCGTGGTTGCCTTTGAATACGCCCGGCTGCCCATGGAACTTGGCATCGCCTTCTACGAGACAAAGCAAGGGGTCTCCCGGGTGCTGATCCAACATCAGCACGTCGCCGGGGGTGAAATTCAGCAGGTCTTGTACGTTGATCCTCGCAGTGCCCAACTGCACGGTCATCGTGACGGGACAATCCTGCAACGAATCCTTGAACCGGCTGCCCCAACTGCTGTCCTGTTCGACGTTGTCGGCGAACAGCCCGGAATAGAGTTTCTCCTTGATGGGCTCCAGCATCGAGTAGGGATAGGCGATAAACATGTCCCGCGAGGCCTCGCCGACGACGACCTGCAGCGTCACCACCACAACGATCTCCGTCGCGGTGACCACCATGGCAAACTGCGGATTGCTCTCCGAGCGCGTGTAGCCGATCTTCACCTGCATCACCGCTTGCCAGGCTTTTTCCAAGTCGGCAAGCGCCTGCCGGACCACCTTCTTGATCAACCGCACTTGGATGGTGGTGAATTCCCGCCCCTCCGGCTTCACATGGGTCTGCGCCCGTCCACCGAAGAAGAAATCCACGATCAGATACACCAGCGACGCATCCATGACGTAGAGACCATTGCCTCTGAGCGGCTCCATCATGAAGACGTTGAACGACGAGGGCAGCGGCACCTTCTTGATGAAGTCGCCGAACTTCATGATCTGGGTGCCCACCACGCTGAACTCGACCTTCTCGTGCAGCAACGACGTCCAGGACACCGACTGTTGCCTCGTGAACCGGTCGTTGATCATCTCCATCGTGGGCATTCGCCCACGGATGATGCGCTCCTGATTCGTCAGGCTGTAGGCCCTGATTCCGGAAGGATCCTCTTCCTCCTTCGGCGTGGTATCCACTTCTCCGGACACCACCCCGCTCATCAGGGCATCGATTTCTTCTTGCGACAGTATCTTGTCCATGGCAACCGCCGACCGCTCCGCGTTACTGGATGACGAAGTCCGTGAAGTATGCCGACTTGACCGATCGACGCGGCAACACCCCGTTGACGCGCTGAGTCACTTCGTCCCGCAATTGCGCCTTGCCCTGCGGGGCTCGGATCGTCGCCGAATCCTTGCTCGTTAAAAGCACCAGGATGCTGTCCCTGATCTGCGGCGTGCGATTTTTGATCTCTTCAACCGTTTCCGGTCCGTCGACCTCGAGCTTGATGCTGATCTTGAGGTACCGGATTTCTGGTGAGTCAGCCAGGTTGACGATGAAGGGGTCCAGGTCCGCAATGGCGCCGGGACTGGCTCCTCCGCCGTGGCCGCCTTTCCCTCCGTCCGCGTGCCCGCCTTTGTCCGCAGCGCCTTCGGACTTGCTCTCTTCGGCCGCATGTCCCCCGCCGCCTCCGCCGCCCATCATCTTGATCATCACGAATGCGCCCCCCAACATGAGGACGAGCATCCCTGCCAGAAGAATGATCACCATCTTCATGGGAACGCCGGCCGGCGCTGCGATCTTCTCTTGTGCTGCTTCTGCCATAGTGGACCTCCTGCAGACGCTAATTGCCAAAGCTGACCAGGACTGCAATGCATGTGCCACCCGGCGACAGACGGAACGTCGCCGTCCTTGCGACGCCGAGGCGTCAGGTCCTCAGAAATCCAAGCCTTTTCCTCGCGCGCTCGAATCGATGCGCGGCGCGCGACAATCGATCGATAGAGGACGTCAGCTCGGTGACGGCCTGCTCCAGAAGACCGACAGAAACTTGACGAGAAGAAGCCATCGGACAGTCCACGTGGGCGAGGCGGGACTAGGCAAAAAGGTTCTAGCGAGGGCCCGGGCGTCTCAGGAGAGACGCCCGGGAGAGAGGCGAGGATTACCGTTTGAGATTCACCAACTCTTGAAGCATTTCATCACTGGTCGTGATGGCCCGCGAATTGGCTTGAAACGCTCGCTGCGTGATGATCATGTCGACGAACTCTTTGCCCAGGTCGACGTTGGACTGTTCGACCGCGCCCGAGACGATGCTCCCAAGGCTGTTGGTGGTCGGGGCACCGGCGAGTGCACTTCCCGATTCTACCGATTCGATGAAATGGTTGTCTCCCACGTTCACCAGCCCGTCGGGGTTGATGAAGCGGTTCAGGACCACCTGCGCCAAGGCTTGAGTCTGGCCGTTGGTGAACTGGGCCACCACCCGCCCCGCCTTGTCGACCGTGATTCGCTCCAACGTGCCCGAGGCATAGCCGTCCTGCGTTTGGCTGATCACGCCGGAGGGCGACCCATACTGCGTCATGCCGGTAAAGTCGACGGTGACAGTCTGGGGAGTCGTCGCTCCCCCTGCAATAGTCAGCGAGAGAGCCTGAGAGCCGCCGGTCGACAAGGCGCCCGCGGCCGTGAAGACAAGGTTGGTCTGTGCAGTCGCCGCGCCCCCGTCCACGCTGGAATACAAGTTCCAGGTCAAGGCGGTGGAGGATTTCCGGAAAAACAGTTCCAGCTGATGGTTGTTCCCCAAGGAATCGTAAAAGGTCAAGCCGGTTGAAAAGTTATACGTCGTCGGATCGGTGACGCTAAAAGCGGCCGAAGGCGCAGTGGCATTTGCATCCAGATTGGCGACGATGTCCGCGGTCGTTGTCGCCTGGGGGGCAAAGGCCGTCGTGCTCAGCGTGATGTCGTCGATCGTGCTGGTGATGTTGCCGCTGGTATCGGCCTGGTACCCCTGCAGCAGGTATCCGGCCGCATCGACGACACGTCCCTGATTGTCGACCTTGAATTGGCCGGCGCGGGAATAGAAATTCGAACCGGAAGGATCGTTGAGAAGATAGAAGCCGTTCCCGTCGATCGCCAGGTCAAACGTGTTGCCCGTCGTGGTCAAGGAGCCCTGCGCAAAGTTCTTCTGTACGTCGTTCATGAACACGCCGAGACCGATTTGATCGCCGCCCGACGCGCCGTTGAGGCTCGTGGAGATGAGGTCGGAAAAGCTGGCCCGGCTTGATTTGAACCCGGCCGTGCCGACGTTGGCGATATTGTTGCCGATGACCCCCATGGCGTTCCCATAGGAACTTAATCCCGTCACCGCGGTGAACATCGAAGTCAAAATGCCCATGATCCTCTCCTCCTCGTGGCGGCACCCGGAAGGGGCTGCCGGTTCCGATTTGCCGTTAGGCCTTTTGTGTAGTCGATTGAGTTTGCTGCGTCGAGGGTTGCGCCTGAGCCGTTTCCTGCAATTTCACGCTCTTCTCCATAAGAGTCACCAGCTTCGTCAGCTGTTCGATCTGCGTGAACTGCGCCGTCTGGGCGATGAACTCGGGGTTTTCCATCGGTTTCATCGGATCCTGATGCTGGAGCTGCGTCACCAAGAGCTTGAGGAATTCATCCTGCCCCAAGGGCTTCGGACCGTCGGTCGTCGGGATGCTTGATCCACCTGTCGTGCTGCTCGTCTGCGTGATGACCTTGCTGAAATCCATATAACCTCCCCTTAGGCGAAGTAACTCACTCGGCCGTTGCTCATCTGACGCGGCGCTGGCGGACCGTCGGCAGCCTCTACCTGCGCTACACTCCCATCCGTCGCGCGGCCGACCGGCTGTCCAGGACGCTGGTAGCTTGCCCCCCCGTCATGACGCCCCTGCTGTTGTTGATCGACGGTTACGCGAAGGAAGCCCATCTCGAGTCCGGTCGTCCGGAGGGACGATTCCAACTGCTGCCCTTCCTGAAGCAGCCCCTGCCCCAACAACCCATGTTCGGTTCGGATATGGGCATGGACCGTCTGGTCCGTCATCATGACCCTCACCCGCAACGGCCCCATATCCAAGGGATCGAGATCCACCGTCACGCTCTTGACCGTGTGCGGGAGCGGGGACGCATCCTCCGGTTGGCGCACTGCCGCCGGTGCCTGAGATGCCGATAAGCCCCTCACTTCTCCGTTTCCGGTCGACGAGGAGATGGCCGAGCCACTGGTCCCGGTTTCCATCATGCTGCGACTGAAGCTCGATGGAGACGCCGAGGCGGAACCGGTTGGTCCCGCAGCCTTTTGGTGATCGGGCTGAGAGGTCATCCCGAACTGCCTGCCTGTCTCGTCCGTCGACCCCTCACCCGGAGTCCACTGAGCCGTTTCGGGCCTGAATTCAGCCAGAGAATACTCCGCGTCTTGACTGCCTGGCCCCGACGCCGATTGGATGGCGTTTTTGAGTTCCTGGAGTTTGCGATCTGCCTGCGCCAACAGGTCGGTCACTTTCGACAGCACGGACGCCGACACGTCCTCCACCGGCGGTGGCGCCTCCGTCACGGACGACACCACCTCGACGTTGTTCTTAGTCGGCTGCGCGACGGCAGCCTGCTCAGGAGACACCGGTGCTCGGCCATCGCCCTGGGTCGGTGCCTGCAGGTTCGCTTGCGACTTCGACGCCGGCGCGGCGACGACCTGCTGCCCGGTGGCCAAGGATGTCACCGGATTCCCCGCGGAAGCCGTTCCGTCCGTCGATTCGGCTGTCCCAGACTCGTGCCCAACTGCTTCGGACTGCATTGCCATTTTGTCCTGAGTGGGCTGAACACTTGCCCCGGCTAGGCTGACAGCCTGGCCATCCGGCTGCGGCCCATCGTGTTCGGCCACCCCGGGGGATGCCTCACCTCGCTCCTTGTCGTGTTGTGCCTCGCTCCCCTCGTCCTGGCGAATCTGATCGCCCTGATGCGTCTCGCGGGATTCCGCGTTGCCGCGGCGCTCCCCTCGCGAAGCGGCATCTGGTGATTCTGCGCCTTTCGCCACGGGCTTCTTGTTGTGATGTAGATGAGCAACCGCTCCGCCTTCCGCACGATCAGGCTTGTCGGCAGGCCGACTCGACTCGGCTTTGGCCCGGTCCAGCACCTTGCCGAAATCCTCCGTCGGTCGCCCCTCCCCCATGTTGCCGACGCGCGCGCCAACGTCGGGGAAGGACAGTCTCACCTGCTGGGCGGATGTCGTCATGCTCTGCTGTAACGTCTGTGTCATGGTGTCATACTCTCTCGATGAACGATTCCGTCATCGAGGGGACTTTACAAACGCCATGCCACCGACGCCGGGGAAAAACACGTCGTCAGTCGACAATTTGAAAGTGAACGCGCTCGGGAGATGAACCGGGAGGAAGTTTCTGCAGGGAGGCAACGGCAAATCTTGCCGCAACGGCGGGGAAGCCGAATGCGATCAGGGTACGTTGAGCAGTTGTTCGGTGAGATGCGCGGCACGCTCCGGCCGCACAGCCGCCAAGATGGCCCCGGCGCTCTTGCCCTTCAACAGGCGCAACAGCTCGATGGCCTTCCGCTCCGGCATCCGCTCGATACGCATGGCGGCTTCTTCCGGTGGCATCGCTTCATAGATCTTGGCCAATTGGGCCTGGCTCACGTTGCGATTCTCGGCGGCGACCTTGTCTTCTTTGGCTTTTCGGTCCGCCTCGACCTTGGCCGCCGCCTCGCTGCGGCGCTTCTGGCTTTCGGCGGTCTTCTCGTAGCGGGACACGATTTGTTCGAGCTCGGCCTTCAACTCGAGCAGGTGGGTTTCGGCGCCACGCAAGGCAGCCTCGCGTTTATCGAGCACACGCCTCCGCTGCTCCAGCATCTCCAGGATCTCGCGCGGCGCCGTTGTGGCCGGCCCATGGATGGACGCCGCCTCCGCCTCGTGGCCGCCCTTCTCGCCCCCCTCCCTCGAAGCGGCGTTGGAGTCTCCTTGGCCTGGATCACCGGCCTCGGCTGCAGCCGTTTTCGAGTTGGCAGCAACCGGTTGGTTCGCCGTTGCCTGACGCTCCGGCATGACACCCGCCGCCGCTGCGAACAGTGCGACCAGCACCACTCCAGCCGAGCGTAACCGCGTCAACGCTCCCTCACTCCAGCCGATCACTTGTTCCGTACTCTGACTCCTCATCATCCCTGGTTCCTTACCGGGCCGCGTTCCGTCCCCAACTCCGATCGTCGACCAGACGCTGGTCCGCCTGCTCGATGCGGCGACGCAATTCCCGCAGCGCCCGCTCGTGTAAAATGTCCAGCTTCTTTCGATAGCGGGAAGCCTCCAGCACCTCGTCACGTTTGATGACCCATCGCCCGTGCATCGCCGCGCGGTCCCGTTCCGCAGCTGCCTTCGCGGACAACGACGCATCCATATCCCCCAATCGCGAGGTCAGATCATCGATGGTGCCGCCGGTCTGTGCCTGCGATAGATAGCGTTCGGCCGCCTCGTCGGCTTGTCGGCTTCGCAAGGCTACGTCCTCTTCTGCCGTCCGGAGCGACTGCGCAAGTTCGGCCAGCTCCAATTTCGCCACCTGCTCGAGTTGGAGGGCATAGGCCCGAAGCACGTCCACTTTCATTGGATCTTCTGAGCCAACAGCAACAATTCCTCGACCGATTTCGCATAGCCGACGGGCTGCTGGATCTCCTGGCGAAGAAACCGCGTAATGTCGTCGTGCGCCGCCACGGCCTTGTCCAATTCCCTGCTCGTTCCCGGTTTGTAGGCGCCCAGGGTAATCAGGTCTTCGGAGCGGCGATACAACGCCGTTCGCTCCACTACCAACCGCGCCGCAGCATAGTGCGTCGGCGACACGACGTCCCGCATCACGCGGCTCGTACTCTGCATGATGTCGATGGCCGGATAGTGGTTACGCGCCGCCAATTCACGCGACAGCACGATATGTCCATCGAGAATCGACCGGACCGCATCCGCCACGGGGTCGTTCAAATCGTCGCCGTCGACCAGCACCGTATACAGTCCGGTGATCGCCCCTCCGCTCTGTGCGGTACCGACCCGCTCGAGCAGCTTCGGCAACACGGCGAAAACCGACGGGGTGTACCCCTTGGTCGTCGGAGGTTCACCGATCGCCAATCCGACTTCTCGTTGGCTGTAGGCCAACCGGGACAAGGAATCCATCATGAGCAGCACTTGCTTGCCGCAGTCACGAAAATATTCCGCGATGGCCGTCGCCACCAAGGCTCCGCGGATCCGCACCAACGGAGGCTGGTCGGAGGTGGCCACCACGACCACCGAACGCTCCCTGGTCTCGGGCGTCATATCCCGCTCCAGAAATTCCTTGACCTCGCGGCCCCGCTCTCCTATCAACGCGATGATGCGCACGTCCGCCCTCGTGTAGCGGCTGATCATGCCGAGCAGCACGCTTTTACCGACGCCGGACCCGGCGAAGACACCGATCTTCTGTCCCTGGCCGCAGGTCAGCAGCGAGTTGATGGAACGAATTCCCAAATCGATGGGCTGTGTGATACGGGTACGGTGCAATGGGTTCAAGGGAACGGCATGCAGCGGATAGCGCAGATCCGATCGCAACGGCGGAAGGCCGTCGAGCGGATGGCCCAGCCCGTCGAGGATGCGGCCCAACACCTGCGGTCCGACCGGCACGGAGGCCGCGTGGCCCTTCATCACGACACGGCTGCCGGGACCGATGCCCTGCATCTCGCCCAGGGGCATCAAGAGGACCCGCTCTTCACGAAATCCGACGACCTCGGCCATGACGGTCCCGTGACCATCCTCGCGGGTGATCTCGCAGATTTCGCCGACCGAGGTGAAGGGGCCGGAGGCTTCGATGACGATCCCGACCGCCTGGGCCACACGCCCGGTGACGGAAAGGGGCTCGACCTGTTCCAAACGGTCACGCAGCTTCACCGGCTTCTCGCTTTCGCAGGGCTTCGCCCAGCCGCAGGAGTTGGGTCTCCAAGGTCGCGTCGATCAACAGACTCGCGGTTTGAACCAGGCAGCCGCCCGGCGTCACGGACGGATCGCTCTCCAGTTTCACGGTCATAAGCCCATGCGGGGTCTGCGCCAGCGCGGAGCGAACCGCTTCCAGCTGGGGCAGATCCGACGGATGCACACGCACCCGGACCAAGCCGCTTTCATGCAGGTGCGCCAATGCTCCCTTGACCTGCGTCACGACGACGTCGCGCTTCTCAGCGACGGCCTCGTGGACGACTTTCTGCGAGATCATGAACGCCAATGAGGCGACTTCCTCCTCCACCGTATCGGCCAGACCGCGCCAGGTCTCTTCTAGTTTGCCCACCACCGCGGACACCAGGCCCTGTTCCCGCTGTCGTTGACCTGCCACCCGCTCGGTCACCCGTCGCTCGCCTTCCATGACGCCGCGTTCGAAATCCGTCAGCCCGTCTTCCCCGACCGGTGCATTTCCCCGCCCGAAATCGGCCAGCGGAACCGTCCGCACGCGGATGTTTCCGGACCGAATCAGCGTGTTCTTGAGCACCGTGTTTTCCTGGCGCAACCGATAGAGCTCCAGCAGGCGCGTCACGGTCAGTTGCACCAAGTCAATCTGGAAAGGTTTGCTCACAAAGTCCGCCGCCCCGGCCTTCATCGCCCGCACCGCCGTCTCAACGTTCCCGTAGCCCGTCATGACGATGCCGAGAATCCGCGAGTCATATTCCAGCGCCTGCTGCAGAATCGTAATGCCGTCGGTGCCGGGCAACTGCACGTCCGTGATGAGAATCGCCACGGGCTCGCGATGAAGCTGGAGCATCGCTTCCTGGGCATTCCCGGCGGTACAGACCGAATGGCCCGCGCTGCGCAGCATCTCCGCGAGCAGATCCCGAATTGCCGCCTCGTCGTCGACGACGAGAATGGCGCGCGGCGTGAGCTCCTTCTCCGGAACCCCGGACAAAGCCGGATGCGCTTGGAATCCGGCCGACACAGTCCCCATTTACATCATCTCCTCTCCGCCTGCCCCGGCGATGACGATGCGCCCTTCTTCCTCCAACTTGCGGCACACCTTGAGGATGTTCTGTTGAGACTTCTCCACATCGGCCACCTTGACCGGCCCGCGCGTCTCCATATCCTCCTTGAGCATCTCGGCCGCGCGGCTGGACATATTCTTGAGGAACTTGTCCCTGATCTCCGGCGCCGCTCCACGCAAGGCGATGGGCAGGTCTTCCTTGCTGATTTCCTTCATCAGCTCCTGCATGGCACGGTCTTCGAGCTTCACGAGGTCGTCGAAGACGAACATCAACGCTCGGATGCTGTCGGCCAAGGCCTGATCACGCTCCGTAATCTTGGCCATGATCGAGCCTTCGGTGTTCTTGTCGAGGCGGGTGAGAATGTCCGCCATCAACTCCGGCCCGCCGACCGTCATGCTGGAGGCGCCGGTCGTGGCGGACAGGACCTCCTGCAGGCTGTCGCTCAGTTCGCTCAAGACTTCCGGTTGCACTTCCTGCATCGTGGCCAAACGAATCGCCACGTCGTTGCGCAACTGGTCCGGCAACATACCCAGCACCGGACCGGCCTGTTCGGCCTCCATCTGCGCGAGACAGACCGCGATCGTCTGCGGATGTTCGGCACGCAACAGTTGGGAGACGGTTTTCGCATCCACCCACTTGAGGGAATCGATGCCGGGATAGGTTTTCGTATTCAGCGAGTCCAGCATCCGGGTGGCCTTTTCCGGACCGAGGGCCTTGACCAGGATGGACTTCATGAATTCCCTGCCCTCGAACGCCACCTCGCCGGATGCGCTGGCCTTCTCGAATTCGGAGATGACGCTGTCTTCCTCTTCCTTCGTGATATTCGCCGTATCACGCATGTACGTGCCGAGTTTTCGAATATCGCGCGGATCGAGCGATTTCATCACCAGCGCGGCCGCTTCCTCTCCGATCGCCCGGAGAAGAATCGCCGCCTTCTGTTCACCGGTCAGTTGTTTGGGCATGGTCGAGTGTGTCTTACGCGTTGTTCTTCAGCCACTGTTTGACCACGACGGCCGTGTTGGCGGGATTGCTCTTGGCCATCTCCAGAATCTGGGCCGGCTGCTTGCCCACGATGGCGGCCTCCACCTGCCCGACCGACGCCGGCAAGGCCGGGGTCTCGGCCGGGATCGGCGGCGCTGCCGTCGCGGCCAGCATCCCCATGAGCGGACGGACGACCATGAAGAGGATGAGCAGGAAGAGCACGCCGCCGACTGCGTACCGCACATACGGCATCCACATCTTGGTGGAATCCGCAGCAGCCTCGACGCCGGCTCCGACCGGCTCCTCCGATGCAAAGCCGAATTGTACGTTGACCACCTCGACTTGGTCTTGCCGCTCCGCCGAATACCCCATGGCCTTCTTCACAATCTCCTCAAACCGTTTCATTTCCTCTTCGGTCCGTGGCACGTACTTCTTGGGCGCCTCAGCGGCGCCCTCGGCTGCCTTGGCGATCTCATAGGTGCCGTCCACGAGCACCGCCACGGACAGTTTCTTGATGGTTCCCGTCGGCTCGACGATCCTCGAAACGGTCCGGCTGATCTCGTAGTTCACCGTCTCGTTCTTCGTCTGATTGTTGTTTGAACTGGTCTGACCGCCTTCGCCTTCGGCGCCGCCGGGCACGTTCGACTCGACGCCGGGGATCCCGCCGGAGGCGGCATTGACCCCGCTGGACTTCTCCTGCCCCCGCTGTTCGCTCCGCACCACTTGCCCGTTCGGATCGAACCGTTCTTCCGTCGTTTCCACCTTGCGGAAGTCCAGCACGCTGGACACCCGCACGACCGCCTTGTTCAGACCGACGATTTTCTCGAGCATCGTCTGGATGCGCGTTTCGATGTCCTTTTCCAGCGTACGCTGATACTCCAACTGTGTCCCCGACAGGCCGGCCGTTTCGTCGGTAGACACGTTGGACAGGAGATTCCCATGCCCGTCGACGACCGTGACGTCTCGGGCCTGAAGCCCTTCCACGCTGCTGGACACGAGATGAACGACGCCCTGCACCTGGGCTCGGCTCAAGGATTGGCTCGCCCGCAACGCCACCACGACCGACGCGCGGGGTCGATCCTGCTCGGTGGCGAAGAGTTTCCGCTCCGGCATAGCCAGATGCACCCGGGCGCGCTCCACCTCGGGCATCTGGGCGATGGTCCGGGCTAGTTCTCCCTGGAGCGCCCGCCGATAATTGAGTTTTTGGACGAAGTCCGACATGCCGAGCGTCGACCGGTCGAAAATTTCATAGCCGACACCGCCGCCGTGCGGGAGCCCTTGTCCCGCCAACTCCAACCTCAGGTCGTGTACCTGCGCGTTCGGCACGAGAATGGTCGTGCCCCCGTTGGTGGTCTCATACGGCACCTTGCCGTCCTTGAGCTTGTCGATGATCGCCGCCGCGTCATCGGTGGCCAGGTTGGCAAAGAGTACCTGCATGTCCGGCTGTTGCGTCCACAGAGTGACGGCAATCAAGCCGGCCACGGATCCGGCGAGGGCAAGAAGGATGATGAAACGCTGGCTGATCGTGAATTGGCTGAAGTTCGGCAGCATAGCGGGAACAATCCTTTAGTCCGGACGCCTGCGCACGGAGGGCATGCCGTCAGATCTGCATGCGCTGAATTTCTTCGTAGGCTGAAATCAGCTTGTTGCGCACCTGCATCATCAGCTGAAAGGACACGTCGGCCTGTTGCAACGCCACCATCGTCTGGTGGATGTTCTGGGACTGTCCCGTCACCAACTCTTCGACCGCCTTGCTGGCGCCGGTCTGCGCCTGGTTGATCGAGCTGATCGCGTCCTTGAGCGAACCCATGAATTGCGACGTTGCGCCCGGCTCGGCGGCCTGTCCCGGCGCCTGGATGTCGGCCGCGTCGGGCGGACGGGGCACACCCATGCCGGTGAGTTTCAGGTCTGTCATGGCTATTTCCCGATCTCCAGCGCGCGATTCCACATCGTGCGCGCGGCGTTGATGGCTTGGACGTTGGCTTCATAGGCGCGCGAAGCGCCGATCATGTTGACCATTTCCTCCATCACATTCACGTTCGGCATCTTCACGTAGCCGTTCTTGTCGGCGTCGGGATGGCGTGGGTCATAGATCGTCTGACCGGGCTTCGTGTCTTCGATCACGCGAGAGACCTTGACTCCATCCAACGCACGCGCACCCGGTCCGGAGGCGGCCTGCCGCAGGGCACGCTGAAAGGCCCCACCGACTGGGGCGGATTGAAACACCACATCACGCCGGCGATAGGGGCCGCCGGCGCTGGTCCTCGTCGATTGTGCGTTCGCCAGGTTACTCGCGATCACATTCAAACGGTGCCGCTGCGCATCCAGCGCGGACACCGACACGGCAAGACTATCGCTCATATCCATCGCTCACCTCGTGGTTGAATCCCGGCTCCCGGGCGTTAACGGCCTTCGCGGATCGCGGCCAACAGCGACCGAAACCGCATGCTGATGATCGTGGCGGCCGTGTTGTACTGACTGGCGTTGTCGGACATCTTGGCCATTTCCAATTCGATGTTCACGGTATTCGCGTCGAGCGGGAGATCACCCGCCCCCACTTCCTCGATCCGCCCCGTGACTCGTTGAAACCCGTCCCCCTTGGGCCCGATGTGGGTGGGATGGGTCGATACCAACGTGATCGGGAGCTTCCCCCGTTGGGCCGATGCCAGCACCTCACCGAAGTTCAGGTCCGCCGCGCGGTATCGGGGCGTTTCCTCATTGGCAATATTGGCCGCGATGACCTTCTGCCGTGCCCCACGGAGGTCCAACGATCGCTCCAACAGATGCATCGTTTTATCGATGATGTTCATCCGTCCCTCCTTTCCCCTTACGAGAGTGTGCAATCGGCATACCGGCGGAGCCCGTCCGGCATCCGGCGATCTCCCTCACCTTGCAACCGGGCAAATCGATCCGGTGGGTACTTTTCACCTGGACCCGGCACATCTTGCCGCCCCCCGTTCCCTCACGGCTTCTCGGCCGCAACCTGGTACCCCAAATCTCGATACTCACGCAGCTTGTTCCGCAATGTGCGGATGCTGATGCCAAGTTCCTTCGCCGCGTGGGTCCGGTTCTCCTTCACCCGCGCCAACGTCTTGAAGATAAGGTCTCGTTCCATTTCCCAGAGCGAGCCATGGGCGGACGAGACGGGAACAGACTCGACCAGGTCCGGCTCTTTTGCCGGCACAGCGCCGTCGCCACCCAGGAGGTGCTCCACATCGACGACGCCGCCGGACGCCACAAGGATCGCCCGCTCCATGACGTTTTCTAACTCGCGCACGTTGCCTTTCCAGGCACGTCCCAGCAGATCCCGGATGGCTCGCTCCGATAACGTCGGCGCGGTGAGTCCGTTACGGACCGCCGACGCCTTCAGGAAGTGGCGCGCCAGCAGCGGGATATCCCCCGTCCGTTCACGCAACGGCGGCACCGTCACAGGGAACACATTGAGCCGGTAAAAGAGGTCTTCGCGAAACCGTCCCTGGGTGACTTCGTGATACAGCGAGCGATTGGTGGTGGCGATGACCCGAATGTTGACCGGAACCGGCTCTCGCCCACCGATGCGATCGACTTCGCGCTCCTGCAGCACGCGCAGCAATTTGGCCTGCAAGCCAAGGTTCATCTCGCTGATTTCGTCCAGAAACAGAGTCCCGGTATGGGCCATTTCGAACTTGCCGAGCTTCCGCTGGATCGCCCCGGTAAAGGCGCCCCGTTCATGGCCGAACAGCTCGCTCTCGAGCAGGCTGTCCGGAAGCGCCGCGCAGTTCAACGCCACGAAGGGCCGGTGGGCGCGCGGGCTCCGCGCGTGGATGTAGCGGGCCATCAACTCTTTCCCGGTCCCGCTTTCTCCGCTGATCAGCACAGTGGCCTGACTGGCGGCCACGCCTTCCAGCGTGGTCAGGAGACGAATCATGCCGGGGTCCTGCGTGAGGATGGCACGGGTTTCCATCGTGACCGGACCGGCCTGGTCATCGGGCACCGAACAGGCCTGCAGGTTCAGGATCACCCGCTCGAGAAGATCCGTGGAAAATGGCTTGAGGATGTAGTCGTTCGCGCCGTATTTCATGGCTTCGACGGCAGTCTCTACAGTCCCGTATGCGGTCATCAACACGATGGCGGTCTGAGGAGACTTCTGCTTGATCTCCTTGACCAGGTCCAACCCGTTCATGCGCGGCATTTTGAGGTCGGTCACCACGAGCCAGGGCTTCAGACGCTCCGCCTGCTCGAGGGCATCAGCCCCGTCGATGGCACCTTTCACCTGGAAGCCCATGCGCCGGACAGTTTCTGACAATGCCGTCCGCATGGACGGTTCGTCGTCCACAATCAGTACGAGACGGCTCTCCTCACCGGTCGCTCCCGAGCCTTGAATGCCTTGGTTGACGCTCATTCGTCAGTCTCCTCTTCTGTCGATGCCCGGCCTGCGGCGAACAATCGCTGATAGGGGCTCTCACCGCGGTTGGGGGCGACCCGGCCGTTTCCCTGGATCGGGCCTTTCGGCAACACGATAATGAAAGTCGTGCCCTTGCCCGATGAGCTTTCCACATCGATCCGCCCGTGATGTGCCTCGATCAAGGCATGCACGATGGCCAACCCCAAACCGGTGCCGTGATCCTTGGTCGTGAAAAAGGGGTCGAAGACCCGCGACAGATGCTCCGGCGCAATCCCGCAACCGGTGTCGCTGACCGTCACCTGTACTTCCGCCAGGTCCGTGGATTCCGCCCGTTGCAGAGCAACCCCGATCGTCAACGTTCCACCCTCCGGCATGGCCTGCACGGCATTGAGCACGAGGTTCAGTAACACCTGCTTCATCTTGGCGGCATCGCACCAGAGTTGAGGCACGAGGGGGTCCAGTTGAAATCGCACCTCGATCGGCGATGTCGAAATCGAATGCGCCGCCAGCGTCAGCACGTCGACGATCAACGGCTCGGTGTCCTGCCAGGCGGCCTTCGAACAATCCGGACGCGTGTACACCAGCAGGTTGGACAGCAGGCGGTCCATGGATTGGACGGCGACGGAGATATGTTCCGCATAGGTCCTCAGGTGGGGAAAGTCCCGCAGGTCTTTGCGGAGCATCGAGGCGAACAGTTCCACGCTCCCCAACGGATTGCGGATTTCATGCGCAATGCACCCGACCATTTGGCCCATCGCCTCCAAGCGGTTTCTGCGCTGCAGCCGTGTTTCCAACTGGCGGATGCGCGTCACATCGTGGATGAGGACGAGACGCCCGATCGAAGCACCCGACGCGTCGGTCAGGTCTGTCTGAGAGAGGGCAATCGCGACGCCGCTGGGCAGGATGACGGGATAGGCTCGCTGGTCCTTGGTAATCTCACTCAGAATCTCGGTGGCGGTCCGCCCCTTCAGTCGATCTTGGGCAATGCCCAGCATACGCTCGGCCGACTGGTTGCACCGCACCACGATGTCCTCACGGTCTGCGACGATCACTCCGGTATCGAGGGATTCCAGCACCGCCGTCACGTGGGCCCGCATCTCCTCGGTCTCGCGAAGATGCTCCCGCAAGCTTGCGTTCGTCTGCGCCAATTCCAGATCCATCTGATGCAGGCGCGTCGTCAGCGCAGCGTACGATTGCTGCAGCACCGTCGCAGCCTGATCGAAGTCGTGGAACGCACGTGTGAGGAGTTCGCTTTGGCCTTGTTGCGGCACCGGCAGGAATGCGGTCATGGACGACCTCCTTCCGCTTTTGCTGGCGAGGTGGCGTCGGCCGCCAGCACCGCGGCGATTCGCTGCACGAGAATGTCGTCGTGATCCTTCAACTCTTGCAGCCCCGCGCGGACCAACTCCGGCTGCTTGGATTCTTTGGCCAGCCGCACGATCTGGAACCGGATCCACACCGACTGATCCGTAGTGGGCGCCGCCGCCAAGGCCTTCTGGTACACCGCCATGGCCCGGGCGTGCTGATTGAGTCGATGAAGGGCGTCCGCGTACAACACCAGGTCCCCCGCCGTCAACGATGCGCCGGTCTTGGCCACTTCGTCATAGGCCACGACTGCCTCATCGAGCCGCTTGGCCAGGGCCAGGGCATTGGCGATTCTAAGGACGACCATCGGGCGTCGCTCGTCCTTGGGGTGGTGCTGCAGCCACTGGCGTGCGAGCTTCACGAGGCTCAGATGGTTGCCTTCCTGCGCCAGGGCCGTCAGCAACCCGAGGAGCGATTCAGCGCCGAAGCGCCCAAGAGGATACTGCAGCCGGTAACGTTCGAACACCGCGCGGGCTGCCTGCGGATCGCGCTGGTCCAGGTAACTCTCTCCCAGCCCGAGCAATGCCGACTCTAGAAGCTTTTCGGCGGCCGGATCGCGAATCACCGACTGATAAATCCTGGCGGCTTCCACCGGAAACCCCGCACGGCGATGGGCATCCGCAATCCTGACGAGCAGATCAGTTCCCGCGTACAGCCGATCCGCGAACGGCCCGTGCTGGTGATACATGGTCAACAACTCGAAATCGTCGCCTCCCCGTATCGCCCGTTCCAACCGAGGCTGCAAATAGGCCACCAGGCGAGCGCCGCTCTTTTCCGGCCAAGGATCGCCCTCGATCTTCCCCGCCCGCTCCACCAGCTTCCGGTAGATGACCACCGCATCCTCGTTCTTACCCGCCCGCTCCAACGCCTCACCTAAGTGGAACAGCGCTTCGCTGCCGACGGTCGTGTCCTCATACTCCTTTGCCATCACTTCGAAGACGTGGCGTTGGCTCATGGCCTCCCCGGGTCGCAGGGGAACATCGGAGACGATCGCGGTCACGGTTTGGCGAAGGTTGACGGCGCCGTCATCCGGCTCCGTGCGCGCGTCGACATCCGCGTAACGAATACGCGCCATCCCGGCGACCGGGGTCCCCTGATATTGACGCGTTACCGCGGCATAGAAGAACCTGGCAGAGTCCCACTGCCCGGCATCCCGGAAGGTATCCCCCAAATGAATCAAAACGAAAGGGGCTTCTTGTTTGTGAGGAAACACGTTGTAGAACAACAACAGCTGCTGCCGGGCGATCGGCAGGCGCTTGAACTCCGTGGAAGTATCCGCATACCTGAGCAGCGCGTAGGCATCTTTGCGGAAGATGCTCGGCCACCGCTTGGAGGCGGCCTCATAGAGATCATCTGCATCCTTCATTCGCCCTTCCCGATAGGCTGCATGCGCCTGAGCCAGCATGGCAGCCGCCACCAGTCCCGGGTCCGTGGTATGGCGGCGAACCGACTCGAAAGTTTGACCGGCGTCCTTCCATTTCGTCATGCCGAGAAAGGCATAGCCCAATCCGAGCAGCGCGCGATTGGCGTCGTAGGAATCGACGTCCGAATGTCCTAAGGTCCTCTGGTACGCAACCTGTGCCTCTTGATACCACCCCTGTTCCCGATAGAGATCGCCGATTCTCCATCCTGCGCGTCTGGCATTGGTGGATTTGGGGTCGTCCCGCAACAGAGCCCGATAACGCTCGATGACCTCAGAACGGCTGCCTTCCATGCCCAGAGCCTTGAGTTGCGACTCTGCGAGGAAGGCCTGGGCCGCGGCAAGCAAAGGATGATCAGGATTGTCCCTGATAAACGTCGTAAAGGTCAGTCGCGCCTCGACCATATCGCCCTTTGAAAAGGCGGAAGCCCCGTGTTCAAACTGCTCCCAATCTTTGCTGAGAGTCAGCCGCTCAAATCGAGGCCCGTTGTCCGGCAACTGTGCATGAAGCAGGTCGGAAGGTTCCGGAAGGGACTCAGGAATTGTCCGGACCTGAGCGCTGGGCCCAGCTCCGAACACCGAGGCCGTAAGCACCGGGAAATAGTTCATCCCGAACAGAATCCCGGCTATGACCGATAGGATTGAAAGCAATGACTTTTGCACGGAGGTAAGGGGTCAGCAAGTCCCGTGCCCTTCGCAAACGGAAGGAGCAGAAAGAACAATCCGCGATTTGAAAGGAAAATCGGTCGGTCTGATGCAGGCCGTCAAAAATCCCGACAGAAGCAACCTACCGATCGGTCAAGAAATTGACGGCCGGCAGATCAGGGGAGAGGCTAGTGCTGGATTGGATATCCGTGGCTTTTCGGGTCGAACCCCTTGCGCTTGAGCTTTTCCACTAAGGTGGTTCTGTTCAACTGCAGCAACTGGGCGGCCCGGCTGGTAATACCGTTGGCCTTTCTGAGGGCCTCCCCGATCAATCGATTCTCGTAATGTTCCAATTCCTTCGTCAGGTTGATACCGTCCTCGGAGAATCGGATGAATTGCTCTTGTGGCTCAGCAGCCTTGGACGCAACAACCTTCAGCGTTCGCTCCGGCAAATCACTCATCGTAATCCAGCCCTTCTTCTTCAACACGACCAACCGCTCGATCATATTCTCCAGTTCGCGGATATTGCCCGGCCAGTCATACTCTCCCATCCTGGCCAACGCATCCGCTTCCACACCGGCAATGTCCGTGTGGCGCAGGTCGTTGAACTGCGCGACGAAATGGTTGACCAGCAACGGAATGTCGCTGCGGCGATCCCGAAGCGGCGGAATATGGATGGGGATCACGTGCAGACGATAGAACAAATCCTGCCGGAATCGTTTCTCCTGGACGGCCTGTTCGAGATCCTGATTCGTGGCGGCGATGATTCGGACATCCACATTGATGGTACGCGTCCCGCCGACCCGCTCGAAACACCGTTCCTGTAACACTCGCAGCAATTTCACCTGAAGCGGCAGGCTCATCTCGCCGACTTCATCAAGAAAGATCGTTCCTCCGTGAGCGAGTTCGAACCGGCCCAGCCGAGTATGGGCGGCCCCGGTAAAGGCGCCCTTCTCATGGCCGAACAGTTCGGATTCCAACAGATTCTCAGGAATGGCCCCGCAATTGACGGGAACCAACGGGCGATCACGTCGCATGCTGTTGAAATGGAGCATGCGGGCGATCAGTTCCTTCCCGGTCCCGCTTTCCCCTTGGATCAACACCGTACTGTCGCTGTCCGCGACCTTCTCGACGAAATCCAGCACTCTCCGCATCGGTGCACTCGTCCCCACCAAGTGTTCGAGACGATATTGATCGCGGACCGCTTTGCGAAGCAGGTGGTTTTCCTGCTTCAGTTTATGCACATCCAGCGCTTTCTTGACGACCACCGCGACGGTTTCCGGCTCGAACGGTTTGGTGATGAAATCAAATGCCCCGGCCTTCATCGCACGTACCGCGTAGTCGACCGTTCCGAATCCCGTCATAATAATCGCAATGACTTTGGAATCGACTTTCGAAATCCGATCGATCACCTCCAGGCCGTCGATGCCGGGCATCTGGAGGTCCGTCAGCACGACATGGACCGGTTGATCTTTCACCGCCTCCACCCCGGCCAGACCGTCCGCCACCACCGTCACCTGATATCCTTCGGCAGTCAGCGTTTCGTTCAACACCTCGCGAACAGCCTGGTCGTCGTCGATCACGAGGATATGGGACTGGCTCATGGCATGACCTCCCGTCATGGTCTGGAAACGGCTCCTCGCCTCTTGTTGCCGACGCGGGGTTCGAAAGCGAATCGGTCCACAATCATTACCATTCCGTCAGCTTATGGGGAAACTCAATCGATTTCAAGGACGAGATGGCCCTAGTCCTGGCACAGCGGCCGGCTGCACCGGCAAGCTTGACAGACTGAGTCGGGAGTTGTAACGTTTTTCGTTCATTCACCTAGTCATCTCCCTGACCAGATCGGTCTACAGGCTCGACGGGCTGGCGTAGCTCAATGGCAGAGCAGCGGTTTTGTAAACCGCCGGTTGGAGGTTCGATTCCTCTCGCCAGCTCCACAACTTCTGCTATTTATCCTTCCCTTGACGGAAACGGGCCTCCCAGCCCCAAGGTTCCAGACCCGGCGGTGGAGCCAAAACCCTCGCCTAGACGATCCCCCCGTTCGAGGTACCCAGTTTAGGGACTAGTCCCGCCCCTCCCCCTCAGATACCCTGGGGACCTTCGCTCAGGACAAGCCGAGGGTCTTCTCTTGGCTTCCAGGCAAGGGCGCGAATAGGAGGAGGCTCCATGCAAGCTCGGTACAGCCAACGCGTCTCAGTCGAATGCGGTGTCGTCTTCGCAGGAGACCACGCAGTTGGTGAAGGACGCATGCTCGACCTGTCCCTCCCTGGCTGCCTGCTCCAGAGTGCGATTCCCCTCGTCGCCGGTGAATACGTGCAACTTCGACTGTTTCTTCCCGACCTCGAAACTCCCTTACATGTCCCACTCGCGGCGGTACGGTGCGTGGACGGATCCAGGGTCGGGCTGGAGTTCATCCGGACGTCGTCTGAAGAACAACGGCGTCTGGAGCAGTTCGTGGACCAACGCTTGCGGCGGAATGGGTCAGCTACGTGGGCGGAAGGTCTTGCCGTCATTGATGCCACGGAGTCCTGACCGGATTGATTGACGCGAACACCCGGGAGCCCCAGCAAATGGCACAACACTTCAAAATCCGCACCTATCACCGAGAACCGATCTGCGTGCCGGCCTACTATTTATCAGGAGACTTCCTAGGAAAGGCAACGGTCTGGAACATCTCTGCCGGAGGTTGGCACTTGCAAGGGGACCATCAAGTTAACGTCGGGATGGCACTGTCACTGCGGATTGAATTGTCCCCCTATGCCTCGGCGGTTGAAATCGAGCAAGCCAGGGTCCAATGGGTGCGCGGACGGGATTTCGGGGTGCGTATCGAAAAGATCGGGGCGCTCGCGGCCAAACGATTGATGCAACTGGCCGGGGCCAGTCGGCACGAGTCCTTCGCAGTTAGACGCTAAGCTTCCTTCAGATCCTCCTCATCCGCCATCTCTCCCACCTCGGCCTCGCTCCGCCCCTTCATCATGGAGGGGTGGAGCCCGTACTTCTTCAGCATCTTATAGAAGTCAGCTCGATATCGGCCGGCAAACTGGGCCGCACGTGAGATATTTCCGCCGGTCAATTGGAGGACGTTTCGCAGATAGGAACGCTCGAACTCCTCCTTCGCCTCCGTCAGCGGTTTCAACGCGACGTCCGGTGCAGTCCCGACGTTGGGCAACAGTTCAGGCGTGATCATATCCTGACGGGACATCACGACCGCTTTTTCCATGGCATTCTCCAATTCACGCACATTCCCCGGCCATGGATAGACGGTCAGCCGATGCATCGCCGCCGGCGTGAATCCACGGACATCCTTCTTGGAAAGCCTCGCGCTCTGCTTGAGAAAATGCTGGGCCAGTAAGGGAATATCTTCTTTCCGTTCCCGCAGGGGTGGAATGGCCAAGGGGACCACCGAAATGCGGTAGTAGAGGTCATGGCGGAAGGTGCCGGCCTTGACGGCGTCACCGAGGTCCTTGTTCGTCGCGGCAATGATCCGGACATCCACTTTCGTCGTCTGCTCCGCCCCGACTTCGCGAACTTCCCGTTCTTGAACCGCCCGCAGCAGTTTGACCTGCATCGCCAGGGGCATTTCGCCGATCTCGTCCAAGAAGAGCGTGCCCCCGTTCGCGCTCTGAAAAAATCCCCGTTTGGCGGCCATGGCACTGGTGAAGGCCCCGCGGACATGGCCGAACAATTCGCTCTCAAACAACGTTTCCGGAATGGCGGCGCAGTTGATGGCGACGAACGGCCCCTTGGACCGCCGGCTGTTCGTATGGATGACCCGCGCGAGAACTTCCTTTCCCGTTCCGGTCTCGCCGACCAGAAGGATCGTCGCATCGGAATCGGCCACCTGGGCCACCTGTTGGAACAACCGCTGCATCGCCGGACTGCGTGCGATCACATTTTCCAGTCCATAGAGTTCCTTCACCAAGGACTTGAGTCGCTGGATCTCGCGTGACATGCGCTGCTGGGAGAGTGCCTTGTCGAGTGTGGCCTTCAGCTCCTTGTCGTCGAACGGCTTGGTCAGGTAGCCGAACGCGCCCCGCTGCATCGCCTCGACCGCATTGGGAATGCTTCCGTGGGCCGTGAGAATAATGACGGGAAGCCCGGGCTGCGTCCGCAGCAAATCCTCTGTCAGATCAAGCCCATCTTCCCCGCGAAGCCGCAAGTCCGTGACCGCGATATCAAACGTCTCTTGGCGTGCTGCGGCAAGAGCGTCCTGGCCGGTCGTACAGGGTGTGACCGAAAACCCCATGGCGGACAACCGCATCTTCAGGAGATGCAACAACCCCTCGTCATCATCCACCACCAGAACGCGTTCTTGCTCCATATAGGTCCCTAGGGTTTTGATTGATCTAATGGCTGCACGGGCAACACCGCAGCCGGCGGCTTGATCGGCCGGATCTTTTCCCGCATTTCCTGGTCGATTCGCTTGAGGGCCTCGAGCTGGCTGGTGAGTTCCTCGATCTTCCGGTCCCGATCGCTGATCTGCCGCTGCAGACTCTGCACCGTGAGCGGTTCCGCCGCGGGCCGCGCGCTCTCCCGCCTGGCGCTCAGGGACTCCACCCGTTTTTCTTGCTCCTGCAACTCTCGCTGCAGGGTTTCCACCGATTGGGCCTCCAGTTCCTGCATGGCCCGTAGTTGTTGAATGATGAGTTCGCGATCGAGCAGATCCCGGACGGCACGTTCCGTGGCCTGGGACAACATGGCATGGGATTTGGCTGAAGCAGGACCCGTGAGGACGGAGCGGAACCAGGACTGGTTCTCGGGAATGTCACCGGATTGCAGCAATTGAAGCCACAGACGACTGGATGCCGCCAACTGACTTTTGGGGGCTACAGCGATCACTTTCTCGAAATAACGGGTAGCCGTCTCCCGGTTTTCGTACAGGGCCGCCAATGCGCGCGTGAAGAATACATGATCACAAGTGTTTTTACTAGCGCATTTGGAGGCGAGCGCCTCTTCCCGTTTCGTCAGGGTTTGCAGAACTTTCGTTTCAGCGGAATCGGCGACGAAATAAGGGGTCTGCGGGGTCGGCGGGGCCATGGTGCTGCACCCCTGAAGAATCAGCCAGGCCGCGAGCATGTATCGCGAGTGACGGAGCATCATCCCACCAAGGCGCCCGGCTTCGTCAGCCGCAGGATAAACCGGACGGTCGTCCCCTTCCCCACTTCGCTTTCGACCCAAATTCGCCCACCATGCGCTTCCACGACCCGTTTGGCAAGCGCCAACCCCAGGCCGCTGCCGGCGGATGCGTGCCTGGCCTTGGTCCGCCCTTGATAAAACCGATCGAACACGTGCGGGACCTCTTCGGCCGGGATTCCTGGGCCGGCGTCGGTCACCGAAACGAACAGCAACCCCTCCTCCGCTCCGGCCGTCATGTTGAGCTTGACGATCCCGCCTTCCGGGCTGAATTTGAGCGCATTCGACAGCAGATTGTCGAGTACCTGTTCGATTCGCGCAGCATCAGCCTTCGCCCAATGACGCTCGCGAGGGGCCTCGACGAGCAATTGTACATGTTTTGCGTCGGCAAGGAGACGAATCTTGTTGACCGAGACCTCGGCGATTTTGCGGAGATCCGTCGGCGCGAACCGATACTCCAACATTCCCGCTTCCATCTTGGACAAATCCAGGATCGTCGAGATCAGCGACATAAGCCGGCGGCTGCTGTCCGACATGATCCGCAGCGTCGTGCGTTGATCCTGGGTGAGCGGACCGGGGATTTCGTCCAGCAGCAAATGCGTCCCCTCCTGGATCGAGGCCATCGGAGTCCGCAATTCATGGGACACATGGGCGAGAAACTCGCTCTTGATGTCGTCCAATTGCTGGAGCTTTTTCCCCATCCAATGCACCGTTTCATTCAGCTCCCTCAGCTCACGGGGGGCGCGCATGTCCAGGGAAGCCTGGAAATTTCCCTGTCCGATCTCTTGAATCGTCGCCTGCAGGCGCCGCAGGGGACGGAGAATGTTATAGCTGGCCACCGCCGCCATCCCAAGCCCGAACAACAGCGCCACCAGCACCAGCTGTTCCGTCACCGCCTCGGCCTGAACGGAACTGGCACGGGACTGGTTCACGCCGATCGCAATCTGCGACTCATGCAGACCGATGTAACTCTGCAGCGCCGAAGCCATACGGTCGGCCAGGGCGCTGCGGCGCCCCTCATATCCCGCCGCGGACTCGTGCGGCGCAGCGGCCGGGCCGGCCAATTGCGCGTGAAACAGGGCCAAATGCTCCTGCTGCACCCGCTCGACCTCCTTCAACAGTTGGACCCCCTGCTCGGCCGACTCCCGCGTCTGCAGGGTCTGCAGCGCATGCTGGAACTCTTTCGTCTCTTCGTCGAAGCTCTCGAGGAACGTCGCAGCCGGCACGGCGAGATATTTCTTTTGGCTCTGCACCTGCGCGTAAAAGGAAGCCAAGAGGTGCTTGGCGGATTCGATTTCGGGATGATGCCGAGAGACGACCTCCGAGCTGAGGTCCGCCAGGTTCCTGATCTGCAGCAGCGCGTACACGTTTACGGCGCCCATGACACCGATAATCACGAGATAGGTCAGGACCAGCCGCCAAAAAATGGAAAGCCGCACGCTGCCCCCTCACTGAAGATACACAGAGGAAGACACCTACACCTGCAGGTCCAGCCATACACCAGAACCGGAAGGTCCTCAACTTATTCTGTTGTTTCGACCAGGAGTGACGGAGAAATCGTCCGACGTTCAACGGTCGCGCTCGTCGAACTGCGCTTGATAAAGCCGCTGACGGCGGGAAGTCGATGTCAGCGCCAAGAACAGATGTCCGCGAAACAGCAGCATCGCCACCGTCAACGCCGGTGTCAGGAGCAGGGCCAGCACGCCCGTCACCTCCGACGCGATGCCCAAATCGGTCAGCCACGCAGTCAGAATCGTGAACGGCAAAATCAGCAGATGCATGAAATCGAGGCCGGCTCCCCGCCCCAACCGGCTGGAAAGCTTGAAAAAGAGCGACAGGCCCAGCGGCGCCAGGACCAAGGCCAGCGGCAAAAACCATTCGATCCAGTTGTCCAACACGAAGTCGTAACTCCGTTTGAGAACATCCAGCGGCGAATCGTGCCTGGTCAGGTAAATGACCTCAGGCGCGGCATTCAGCAGGATGAACAGGAGGAGAAAGCAAGCGGCCACCAAGAACTGGCTGTCGGGGTTGGCCTGGAGACTGGTGTCCAGAAGCAGCGTGGGGAGCCACAGCACGAACCCGACGCTGATGACGTCCCAAAAGTAATGGCCCATGCTGTCCATCACGTCGCGGGGGGTCATCGCCCTCATGCCTCGGACGGACTGTTCGACCAAGCTCAGCGTGGCACCGATCAGCAATGCGTTCACGGCACCGAGGAGGAATCCGCCGGCGATCCCGAGCGGCCGCGCGATCATACCTGCGAGGACCATCAGGATGCCGAACACCACCACGGCCACGATGGTCACCCAACCTCGGACGAGCGAGCGTACCGTCGCGTGGAACGCATCCCGATAGAGCCGCAGAGTCGATGTCACGAGCGTCACCATTCGATCACCGTCCCATACATAGCCGACGCGGAGGGCACGCACACTATCTGAATGGCCCCTTCGACCGAGCGAAGCCGGGACAATAGTCCGGAAGTCCCGGGGAGGTCAAGTCGCCGACGTTGCCCGGTGAAACCGGCGCCTGTGCCGTCAGACTATTGACTTGTGCGGCCAGGTGATTATCCTTTGCTCAACGCGGCATTGAACCTTCCAGGAGTCACCCATGGACATGAATCGCATGACCGTCAAGCTGCAAGAGGCCCTGCAAAGCGCCTCGTCCCACGCCATGCGCCGAGGGCACCAAGGCATCGACGCCGAGCATGTCCTGTTGTCGCTCTTAGAACAAGAGCGCGGCGTGACCACCGCCCTCCTCGAGCAGGCCGGCGTCTCACCCGGTGCCGTCAAACAGGCCGTGGAACAGGCCCTCTCCAAGATTCCGCAAGTCCAGGGGCCGGGGGCCGCTCCGGGACAGATTCATCTCACGCCGCGCCTCGCTCAAATCCTGACCCGCGCCGAAGACAGTATGAAAGAACTGCGGGACGAGTTCATCAGCGTGGAACATGTCCTGCTGGCCATGGTCGAAGAAGGGGGTGTCTTCCGGCGTCTGAACCTGACGAAGGATAAGCTGCTGGCGGCGCTCCAACAGGTGCGCGGCAGTCAACGGGTGACGAGCCAGGATCCGGAAAGCACCTACCAAGCCCTCGAGAAATACGGTCGCGACCTGACCCGGTTGGCCGGACAAGGAAAACTCGATCCGGTCATTGGCAGGGACGACGAGATCCGCCGCACCATTCAAATCCTGTCGCGAAGGACGAAGAACAATCCGGTGCTCATCGGCGAACCGGGAGTCGGGAAAACCGCCATCGTCGAAGGCCTCGCCCAACGCATCGTGAAAGGCGACGTGCCGGACGGATTGAAACAGAAACGGCTCATCGTCCTCGACATGGGCGCCCTCGTAGCCGGCGCCAAGTTCCGGGGGGAATTCGAAGAACGACTCAAGGCAGTCTTGAAGGAGATCCAGGCTTCCCAGGGGCAGGTCCTGCTCTTCATCGACGAGATCCACACGGTGGTCGGCGCCGGTGCCGCCGAAGGCTCGATGGATGCGGCCAATCTGCTCAAGCCCATGTTAGCGCGCGGCGAGTTGCACCTGATCGGCGCCACCACGTTGGATGAATATCGCAAGCACATCGAGAAGGACGCAGCCCTGGAACGCCGCTTCCAAACCGTGCTGGTGGATCAGCCGAGCGTCGACAATACGATCTCGATCCTGCGCGGGCTCAAAGAACGGTACGAAGTCCACCACGGCGTGCGCATCAAGGACGCGGCGCTCGTCGCGGCGGCCAAACTGTCCAATCGCTATATCGGGGATCGCTTTCTCCCGGACAAGGCCATCGACCTGGTCGATGAGGCGGCCGCCCGCCTCCGCACCGAGATCGACAGCCTGCCGGCTGAGCTCGATGAGGTCTCGCGGAAGGTCCTGCAACTCGAAATCGAGCGTGAGGCCCTCAAAAAAGAAACGGACCAGGGCAGCAAAACTAGGCTTCAGGCCATCGAGAAAGAATTGACCGAGCGAAACCGTGATCTCCAAGCCTTGAAGACGCGATGGGAATCGGAGAAGGCCTCGGTGGCCAAATTGCGCAAGACCCGACAGCACATCGAGGAGGTCAAACAAACCATCGAGCGGGCCGAGCGGGCCTACGACCTGAATAAAGTTGCCGAGCTTCGGTACGGAGAGCTGCCGCGGCTCGAACGCGAACTGGACCTGGAGCAACAACACCTCGGAAAGAAGCAGGGCGAGAGCCGACTGTTGAAAGAGGAAGTCGACGAGGAAGACATCGCCGAAGTCGTCAGCCGTTGGACCGGGATTCCCGTCACGCGCCTGGTGGAAGGCGAACTGGAAAAGCTGCTGAAGCTCGACGAGCTCCTGCACAAGCGGGTCGTCGGCCAAGAAGAAGCGGTGGCCGCCGTCGCCGACGCGGTGGTGCGGGCCCGCTCCGGCATCAAGGATCCGAATCGCCCGATCGGCTCGTTCCTCTTCCTCGGCCCGACCGGTGTGGGGAAAACGGAACTCGCGCGAGCCCTCTCAGCCACGCTGTTCGACGACGAAGCCAACCTGATTCGGATCGACATGTCCGAATATATGGAGAAGCACACGGTCGCCCGACTGATCGGGGCGCCTCCCGGCTACGTCGGCTACGAAGAAGGCGGCCAGTTGACGGAAGCCGTGCGGCGGCATCCCTTCTCGGTCATCCTGTTCGACGAAATCGAGAAGGCGCACCATGACGTGTTCAACATTCTCCTGCAGGTACTGGACGACGGCCGCCTGACGGACTCGCAGGGTCGCACGGTGGATTTCAAGAACACCGTCCTGATCATGACGTCCAACATCGGCAGCCACCATATCCTGGATGCGCAACAGGCGGGAGCGTCCTATGAGGAAATGCGGGGCCAGGTGATGGGCGACCTACGGAAACACTTCCGCCCGGAGTTCCTGAACCGGGTCGATGAAATCGTGGTCTTCCACGCCTTGACCGGTGAGCACCTCAGCCGCATCGTGGAGATTCAACTGGAGCGACTCCGTGCGCGCCTGGCCGAGCGCCGGATCACCTTGAACATCACCCCGGCGGCGCTCAAGAACCTCGGCGAGCGCGGCTACGACCCGATCTATGGGGCGCGGCCGTTGAAGCGGCTGATTCAGCAGGATATTGAAACACCGATGGCGCGGCAATTGATCAAGGGAGAGTTACGGGATGGCGATACGGCCACCGTCGATCTGAAGGACGGCCAGATCGTCATCGTGCCGACCCTGGCGCCATCGAACGGTTAATCGGCGGGACCGGGGGCAAAGGGCGCGGGACCGGGTCAACCGATCGAGGCTGGGCCGCCGTTCGCGTCCATGTCCTTGCCGGTGAATCGCTTCTTGTCGATTCGGCATTCCGTCGGAGATACGTCGAGCTTGTGACCTTTCATGGTATGGAAGGTTCCCTGCCGCAGCACGATCCGATCGCCCTCGCGTAGCTCCATCGAGAACACGACCGACCCGGATTCGCCGTGCTTCAGCGTGACAGAGTTGGGGGTCTTGGCCAATTCATAGGCCCGCCGTTCGTTGAACATCAACGTGCTGTCCACCACCTTGGCCATCATGCGGCCCGCGTCGTCGAAGAGCGCAAAGTTCACCAGCAAGGCCCGCGAAGGCTGCTTGATACTGACCTCGAACTGAGGCACGCCCTCGATATCGATCATCCCGTTCGCGTTCCGATAGAGATTCGAGCCGATTTCAATATCCATTCCGCTCCACTCCTTTACCCGACGTAGGCCAACCGAGCGGGCGCTACGCCTTCTTGATACGATCCAAAATCAGGGCGATGCATCCGCCCAACAACCCGCCGCCGAGAATCGTCGTCATCAACTCCACCAGCTTCAATTCCCACACGGATCCCTGGGCCTGCATCACCTCGCGAATGCCGCCTTGCAGCATGATGACGGCCAAGGCCATCGTCGCCCCGACGATGAACCACCAGGCGAAGACTTTGACGGTGTGCAGCACGGGAATCGGTTTCATAATTCGATGCGGCGATCAAAGCTCCGATATTGGATGGCTTCCGCGATGTGCGCCAGGGCGATCCGCTCCGCGCCGGCCAGGTCGGCGATCGTGCGGGCCACTCGGAGAATCCTACCATGGGCCCTGGCCGAAAGCCCAAGCTTCGTCATCGCCCGTTCCAACAGATCCCGAGACGGCGCATCGAGCCCACAATACTGCTTCAGGTGTCGCGGTTTCAATTGGGCATTCGCGGAGATCCCCTCCTCCTGATACCGGAGCCGTTGCCGCCGTCTGGCCTCCACCACACGGTCACGAATGACCGCCGAGGCCTCGGCGGGGGACAGGTCCTCCCTGAGCGCCTGGATGGGTAAGGCCGGCACATCGATGTGGAGGTCCAGCCGGTCCAGCAGCGGACCGGAGAGACGGCTCCGATACCGTCTCACCTGCGCGGCGGGACAGAGGCACTCGTTGGCGCGGGTTCCGAAGTAGCCGCAGGGACAGGGGTTCATCGCCGCCACGATCATAAAGCGCGCGGGGAAGCGGAGCGAGCCGCTGGCCCTGGTTACGGTCACGCTGCCGTCCTCCAACGGTTGGCGTAAATTGTCGAGGACGGCCCGGCCGAACTCCCCCGCTTCGTCGAGAAACAATACCCCATGGTGCGCCAGCGAAACTTCGCCCGGTCTGGGCGTGGAGCCGCCGCCGATCAAACCGGCCTCGGAAATACTATGGTGCGGAGCCCGGAAGGGCCGTCGCTGGAGCAACGGCCGGTCGCGCGGTAACGTCCCCGCGACGCTATGGACCCGGCTGGCCTCCAACGCCTCGTCGAGTGCCAGAGGAGGCAAGATGCCCGGCAGACGGCGGGCGAGCATCGTCTTTCCGGAACCGGGCGGCCCGACCATCAACAAATTATGTCCGCCGGCTGCCGCCACTTCGAGCGCGCGCTTCGCATGCTCCTGCCCCCTCACATCGGCAAAATCTTCGTCCTCCCGCGTCCTGTCCTCGTCCCGTTCCCGCAACCCGTCGGCCGGCTCGATCGCCTGTGCGCCACGCAGAAACTCAACCGCCTGCGGCAACGTCCGAATGGGAAAGACCTCGCAGCCCTCGACCATCGCGGCTTCAGCGGCGTTCTCCGCCGGCACGAGCAGGCGATGGCTCCCCCGACAGGTGAGGCCGATCGACAAGACGCCCGAGATGGGCTTGAGCCTCCCGTCCAGCGATAATTCTCCGGCAAAGACATGCCCCGTCACGGCTGGGCGCGGGATGATCTCTTCGGCCGTGAGAATGCCGAGGGCGATCGCCAGGTCCAACCCCGCCCCTTCCTTCTTGATCGTCGCTGGTGCAAGGTTGACGGTGATCTTCTTAACCGGAAATTGAAACCCGCAATTCTTGAGCGCCGCGCGGACCCGGTCGCGACTCTCCCGCACGCTGGCATCGGGCAACCCCACAATCGAAAATTGCGGCAGCCCTGCGGAGATGTCCACCTCCACGTCCACCAAGTGGGCATCGACACCGACGATGGCCGCGCTCAACACGTTAGCCAGCACAATCACTTTCCCTGGTCCGAGACAACCCCGATCTCTCCCGAATGAATTCCCCGCCGATGAAATGCCGGCGCAGATCGGCAACAGACTCGCGCTCACGACAACGAGGCAAGCAGCCGTTCGTTGACAAGCGGCGACGGCCGGTAGCCTGGCCCCAGCGCCTTCTGTATAATGCGCCCTGTTCACCGACGCCGAGGGCGAGGGACGACGCGAATAGCTCCGGCCCGGCCGGTTCCCCATTGAAAAGGACATGCGATGCGCTTCCGCCTGCTCCTCTTCGCAGGTTCCATCGCCGGGACCCTGCTCCTGGCCTTGCAGGCCGCTGCGTCACTGCAGCCGGCCGCCTTCGCTCAAACGCCCCCGGCGCAAGGCAGAACCTCCTCCCACTACGTGGGGTCGGTCATGGCCCTGTTGGCCACGTTTGAAGATGCCGGCATCCTGCCGCCCGAGGGTACGCCGCAGGCCAACCGCATCATTAAAGCGGTGATCCAGTTCCAATCCGCCTTCCTCAAGAGCCGAAATCCGGCGGTGCGACAATTCTTCGCGGAGGCCCACCGGGCCAAATTCGGCGACCGTGGTCCCGATGTGGAACGGGCCTTTGAGCTGGGCGGCTGGAGCGCGGACACCTTCGAGGCCGTCATTCAAGCGGGACTCGCCCGCCAAGATCAGGAATGGACCGCAAACGGCCTGCAGGAAGGGTTGAGGGAATTCAATATCGGGAAGCCCGATTTCGATATCCTGGCCGACTTGTACCGACAGTCGACCAGGGTCTTTACCGCCCAAGGCAAGTCGCTGTCGGAGGTCTATGCCTCGCGTCGGCGCGAGATGCCGGGTGCGCAGTGATCCGGACGAGGAAACTCGTCGCAGCCACGACCGTTACGAACAGGAGGGCATCACATGGCAACCAAAGCGTACATCCTCATCAAGGTGAAGGCCGGGAAGACCAAACCCGTGCTGCAGGCGCTCAAAAGCATCAACGGAGTCGAGCAGGCCAACCCCTGCTTCGGACAGCCGGACATTTTCGTCTTCATCAACGTGGCCGACGAGCGCTCGCTCTCGGACGTCGTCATTTCCCGCATCCATGCCATCGAGGGTGTGGAAGAAACCGACACGCACATCGTGGCGGAAACCTAAGACCTGCACGAAGGTCGAGCCGGAAGGTCTAGGTCAGGTGGACGGGGCGGCCCCCCTGCCGAGCGGAGCGATAACAGGCATCGGCAACGGCGACGGCGCGGAGTCCGTCGTCGAGCGTGATCGGCGGCGGCGTCCCGGTTCGAACCGCCTGCACGAAGGCGCGAAGCGTCGCGATCAGGGTTGGATCTGCTCCGGTCGGCTCGTCGATGGGAGCGAGGCCTGCTGCGCGACGAACCAGTCGATGCCCGCACCAATCGACTGTGAGCTGGCCCTGGGAACCGATCAGATCCAGGCGCCCGACCCGTCCTGACGAGACCCGCGACACATCGAACTGACAGGGGATGCCGCCGCGCGTCACCAGCCGTCCCATCACCAGGCGCTCGGCTCCTTCCGGTGGAACGAGATCCATCTCGCAGGATAGGCGTTCGACCTCATCGTCCGTGATCAGACGGATGAGATCCAAGGCATGCACGCCGATCTCCAGCAGGCATCCTCGCCCGTCAAAACCGGCCACCTCCCCTCCTGAAGGTTCCATGCGGCTGGCCACACAGAGGTAGCGGAGGTCCCCTAAGCTAGACCGCTGTGCCATGGCCGCCTGGATCGCGGAATCGAAACGGAGCGTCTGGGCCATCATGGCCGGCAAGGACACCTGGGCGGCGGCGGACACAATCGCCTGCGCATCCTCCACCGTCACGGCCAGCGGTTTCTCGACCAGAAACGGCTTGCTTGCCCCGATTGCAGCCAGGCAGATCTCCCGGTTCAGCACGGGAGGAGTCACGATCACGACCGCATCGACTCGCGGGTCCGCAATCAAGCTCCGATATTCCTGATAACAGGCGACCTCGACCCCGGCAGGCACGCCGCTGCCTGCGCTGAGGTTGCGGCGGCACACGGCGGCCAGCCGTGCCTCGGGCACGTCGGCCAACAGGTGCCGCACGTAGCGGCTCCCGTGCCGGCCCAGGCCGATGACTCCAAGACGTAACGGCTCGTGATTCGTGACAGACATCGCTGCGCGGCACTGTACTGAGCGTCGTCTCGGCGGTCAAGCCACGGAGCGCGCCGGTTGATTGACAATGCCCGAACCGGCTCCCTATAGTACGCAGAATCAGACACCGCTCGGCCTTATCCGGAAGAGAAGAAAGGATCACGGCGCGCATGACGACTCAGGCAACACCCTTCTCGCTCCAGCAGATCGGCACGGGGACGGCCCGCTTTCCCAGCGGAGTCGCCATCCCGACCGCCACGGATGCCGCCGTCGACCCCTACATCCGCACCCGCACCACCAAAGACGTGCAGGTCGAGTGCATTCAGTTTTGGCCGCAGGAAAAGGGCATCTATCCGGGCGTCGTCCTCCTGCACGAGTCCTGGGGCCTCAACGTCCAGATCAAAGATCTCGGTGCACGGCTGGCCTGCGAGGGCTACGGGGTGATCATTCCGAATCTCTATGGCCGCCTGGGCGGCATGGTGACGGCCAACGCGGAAGTCGCTGAATCCCTCATGGCCAAGTGCAACGAGCAGATGTTGCTCCAGGACATCAACTCCTGCTGCGAATACTTCAATACGCGGGATTACATCAAACGCAACATCCATGCAGTGGTGGGCTTCGGATTGGGCGGCACGCTCGCCATCCGATTCGCCTCCCAACGCAAGCGGCTGCGTGGCGCCGTGGCCTATTATGGGAAAGTTTCTGCACCGGAAAGCCTGTCCTCCATCCTGTGCCCGGTCCTCTATCACCAGGCTGAACAGGACCCGTTCGTCACGCAGCAGGACCTCGACCATTTGAAAGAAGCACAGGCACAGGGGAAGAAGATCGAGATCAGGACCTACCCCGGCACCCAGCATGCGTTCAGCAACGAAACCAGGCCAGCCACCTATCACCAATCCGCCAGCACGCAGGCGTGGGATGCGACGGTCGCGTTCCTCAAGTCCTGCTTCCAGGGCACCTGACCGGGCGAACAGGCGACAAATTCTCTCGGTCAATCCCATGTCATTCATGTCACCACATCCTGTTATCACACTGATCCTGGGGACTGCCCTCTTGGTGGGTACGGGTCCGCTTGGTCTGTCCAAAGCCGAAGCCGCGGACACAGCGACGCCAACCGTCACCGGCCTCCCGGACCGCTACCCGGCCTTTCCAGAGCTGGTTCAGGAAAAGGCGACGCAGCTGTCGGCCCTGCCGGCAGGCCAGGATCCCTTAGCGCTCTTCCGGCAAGAGATCGGCCCTCGCATCGGGTTGAAGGATGCCGCGATGACGCTGGGGGCCAAGAATATTCCCGCAGCGATGGCCAAGGAATTGATCCTGGATGATGTGAAGCAGGCGGCAAGCCGCTTGATGAAAGGCCTGGCCGCATGGCAGCTGGCCAGAAGCGCCAAGGCAGCAGCCACGGGAACCCCGGCACCACAAGTCGCCGAGGCCCAAGCCGCCTGGTTCACCGAGGAACTCGAGCCAGACCATGCCGTTCGTCAGTTGCTGACCTTGCTGCAGCAACCGGCTCCGGCCGATCCTTCCGCCGGCACGACCCAATCCCCTGAGCGCTCGGCCCACCTGCTGCTCTCCGCCGCCGCGGTGGAGAATTGGGCGACGCAGACTGTCAACCGTGAATGGTTCCGGCTCTATAACTGGAAGGATGCGGTGCGGCAACAACGGGCGCTGGCTCGTCTCTGCGGGACCTGGCAATGGATGATTCACAATCACCAGAACCACCGCGAGGAAAAGACCTCCGTGATCTTCGCCCCGCCGGGAGCCGAGCCCTCGGCCAGCCCGGCTGAAATCATCGCCGCGGGCGATACGTTGTATCTTCGGTGGGAAACGAAGGTGGGCGTCCAGGAAGACAGTCTCGTCTTCTCAGGGGAAGGACAACGGCTCGAGGGCACGTTCATCAACTCGACCGGGGGGTGGGGTTCGATCACCGGGAAACAGACTGCGTCTTGCGCGGGAGTCGACAAGCCGACCTCCGCTCCTCGCCGGCATCACTGACCCGTTCTCGCCCGCCAGGCCGACCACGCGACGAGCAGCCAGCCTGCCATAAACGAAACGCCTCCCAGCGGCGTGATCGCGCCGAGCCATTTGATTCCCGACAGCGCCACGAGATACAGACTGCCGCAGAATAGCGCGGTCCCCAGACAGAAGAGCCATCCGGCGCGCGCCGCCTGCCGAGCCCTGGTTTCCCGCAGCAGCCACGCGACGACAAAGAGCGCGAGCCCGTGGTACATTTGGTACCGCGCCGCGGTTTCATACACGGCCAGAGCGGGAGCGTCGAGGATCGCCTTGAGGGCATGGGCGCCGAAAGCTCCGGCCGCCACGGCCGACCCGGACACCAGGCCGCCCAGCGCGGCGAACAGAAAGGGCTGTCTGTCATCCGTCATGAATCCCTCCGTACGATCGTTGCGACCCCGCTGCCGACAACGGCGCGCGATTGTATCACGAGTCGTCCCATGGTATGAGGACGGTCATGCCGTTTGAATGTCCTCGGTGCCTGCTCACCCATCCCGACTCCGTGCAGTTCTGCGAATGCGGCTACGATTTCACGCCGCACTTCGAGGGACTGGGCTTCGCCAAGACGCAGCCCGACGCGCAGCGAGGCCGCCTCTTTTCGCACGAAATGGGCCGGGGCAGTTTTGTGCTCGGCATGATCCTGATCTGGCTGGCCCTCGGCGTCGGGGAACTCTATCGCATCCGAGCGGAGTTGCCGCGGCGACCCAAAATGGAACTGGCGCTCAGCAGTCTGATGGTCGGGCTCACCGACCTCGCGGGGGCCCTGGTTGTCGGCGCCATCGGGTGGGCCTGTGTGTGGATCGCCCTGGCGGCGCAGAGCAAACGCGACGGGAGTCTCTGTCCGAAACGGACTACCTTCGTCGTCACGCTCATCGCGGCCGGCATTTTGTTCGTCACCAGAACGGTCGAGCCCAGCGTGCTCGTGCAGCACGTGATGCAGATCCTGTTCGTGGTGGCGGTGGCGATTGCGTCCTACTATGCGGGCTGCCGGGGTTGGCTGGGACGCTGGTGAGGATCACCCGGCGTGGCGTAGCCGGGATCATGAGCGGACGGTCAGTGCTTGATGAAGTAGCCGTAGAATTCCGCGAAGTCCTCCGACTCGATCGTCAGACGGATCGGCCGATTTCGAATCCCCTTTAAAAGCGCCCACTCCGCCGCGTAGATCGCCAGCTGATCCGGGGACACGCCGTACGTGCTCCAGAGATTGACCGCCGCCGAGGACAAGACCACCGTCAGGGTCTCGACAGAAGGCCCGAAGCTGAACTTGTACTCATAACCGCAGCGAAACAGCAGAATCACGCCGTCGTGGGACTGAAGCCCCTGGGTCCCGCAGCGATCGCATCGGAGTGCGTCCACCCCCAACCGGTCATCGTAGGACGGCGTCTCGCACTGCATCAGCCCGGCGCAGCCGGTCGAGGGGCACCACCCGAGCGGAGGACGTCGTGTCTCGCCGATCGGCGAAATCATCCCGGAGGAACCGGAGGCGGACTCTCGGCGAGAATCGGGTGACGGTTCCGGCGTCGGAAGTATGCGGGCGGGATCTGCCATCCATGGCCTCCTCTCGGGTGCTTGCCCGAATGTCACAGGTCGCTGAACAGGTTCTCGTCCACAGTGATTCCCGGCATCCAGCCCGGAGCGGACCGATTCGCAGACGAATCAAGTATAGCAAAGGGAAAGTAGGCTCCAGGGTCGACCGGCAGAGAACAAAGTAGGAACAAGTAAGGGGACGAATCGGAGACGGCGGAACATCTCCTTCAAAATAGACGGAAAATCGCGCTCTCCAATGTTGAGCCGGCTTCCCTGACGATCTTCTGCGCACGGACTGGTTCGTGGTCTAGCCCTCTTCAGCCACGCCGACCCAGTCCCCCCTGGCGGGAGCCTGGCCTGTCGGCAGGAGATGAGACGGCAAGAACACTCTCCCCGCAATCAGGGTGGGAACGATCGCACTGGCGATCACGGCGGCGACGAGAAAGGAATATTGCTCCTGAGTCACCAGACCATGGGCCAAACCGAACAAGGAGGAAATCGTTCCGAAGGTAAGTCCCGTGGACATCAGCAAGGTATAAAACCATCGCTCCTTGTACTCTGTCCGAAAGAGGCTGACAAACGGATACAAGCCGAAAATCTTCGAGGCCACCTTGCCTGCCAGGAGAGCGAGGAAGACAAAGGGCGCCGACATCAGTGCGGGAAGCGTGACCAATGTTCCGGCGCGGAGAAAATAGAACGGGGTCAGAAAACCGACGGTAAGCGTGCGTAGTCGCCGCATCCAGTGCCCATCCTTGGCCGCACTGCCGGCCAACACCATGCCGGCCAGGTAGGCAGGCAACACGGCCTCGCTCCCCGACCAGAGGGCCATGGCCCCGAGCCCGCACAGCACGAACATCACCCACTTCGTGCGGATCGCGGCAGTGCGGTGGCCATAACGGCTGGTCAACCAGGCGGTGCTGCGAGGCAGGACGGCAAGGACGATGGCCGTGACCACGACAAAAACGACGGTTCTATAGGTGAACGGCGAGAAGAGGACTCCGAGGACGATCACCGTTCCCAAATCATTGATGAAGCAGGCGCCCAGAATGCCCTTCCCATACTCGGTCCTATTCAGACCGGTCTCGAGCATCACGGCATACACGACCGCCATCGATGTCGTGGAAAGGGCGATGCCGGCCAACCAACTCGCATCGGCACTCCATCCAAGACCGTAATGGGCCAGGGCGGCGCACCCGAGAAAGGGTGCAAGGAAACCGACGACGCCGATGACATGGACTTCGGCGAGCTTCGTCCGCATGACGGTCGGATCCAACTCGGCGCCGGCGAGAAACGTCAGCGGAACGGCTCCCATTCCGGCTAGGAAACGCAGCCATTCCGAGTTCAGCGCCAAGAGGTCGGCATCACCAACAGTTCCGAGCAGGGCAGTAGCGAGCATCCCGATGCAGATTTCTACCAGTGCGATCGAAAGCCGAAGGGCGGAGGCGAGCAGCGCGGACAGGAGAGCCAGAAAGAGCCACAGGGCGGCAATGGTGAACGCATGTTCCATGGAAGTCCCCCTAAAGCAAAAGGCCACGGGTTACAGTTGAGAACACCTACGCAGACGACAGTGTCGCGTAGGAGTCATCAGCCATCACCGTGGCGGTTCTCGGGGGACTCCATCCCCTGCTCAACTTATGAGCTGACTATAAAGCGATTCAGTCATGATCGCAACAGTCCTTGCCTCTGAAGCGGACCCCCAAAAAACGCCCCATTCGAGCGATTCAAGACAGAGCCTCGACAGGAATGGCTCTCGATCGCCGCGCAAGTCAAAAAGGAGATTGGAAGACTTGGTTTGGTATTTGGTGCCGGAGACGGGAATCGAACCCGTACGGGCCTGTTCAGCCCGAGGGATTTTAAGTCCCTTGCGTATACCAATTTCGCCACTCCGGCTTGGGGTAGGCCGGAGGGGAATCTAACATCGGGGTTACGGAGGGTCAAGGTAAGGCGAAATGGAGACTGCGCTGTCTCCATTTCATGCTTCAAGTTGCCCAGGTGATGACAATGGCAGGTTGGTAAGAAAGCCCGTCAGCGAGGCCGCAGGTGAAGAAAACAACGCAGGCGTACCCTCTGGGGTACGTTGAGGATGTTTTCGAGCCGAGAACGACGCTGGCGGGCTTTATCACCTACCTGCCAAAACGCAAACGGCCTGTCCCTCGCAGGACAGGTCGTTGCGGTTGCATCCGTTGTTCTTCGCCGTGCTCGTTCGGCCTTAGGCCGCCTCCACGATCTGCTTGTCCGATCGCTTCTGCACGATGGCTTTGCTCCGCTCCACCATATCCGTCACACCGGTCTTGACCGCGCGGCTAAACCGCGTGGCTTGGACCTGAGCGCGCCGCGCATAACGCGCCACGTCACGCCTGGTCTCGGTCCCTGCCTTGGGGGCAAAGAGCAATCCCAGCGCCGCCCCGACCACCGCGCCGCCACCGATCATTGCCGCCATTTTTGCCGCCTCACGCCCTTTCGTCGACATGGTGTGCCTCCCTCTGGTGTTACAAGGTTTGTTGTCTCCGGCTCGGCGAGAGCTACTGTGTCATACAGCATCAAGCGTGCCAGGAGCTGTCACCGTGCAAGACCGCGGAAATCGCATCGTCGAGTGCCTCATGGTTAAGTCGGTCTAATAAACGGTGTGGTTTTGTCGACATCAGGGGGAGACAAGCGTTACAGAAATTCCACATACGTTCGTATCAGTGAGCAGCCTCGACACAGCCGCCGGCCGCGCCCCCGTTCACCTTGCATTGCGGCGCCCGCTCACATAAGATCGCGAAACAATTCGGAGTCTCGACATGCCGGCTTTGTACCACGCGATCCCCTATCCTAATATCGATCCCGTCTTTCTCCATCTCGGTCCGTTGCAGTTCCGCTGGTATGGCCTGATGTATCTTATTGGCCTCACCTTGGCGTACTTCATCATCGGGGCGCGGGCCAAAGCGCAGAACCTCCCGCTGAACAAGGACCAGGTCTATGACATGATCGTCTACGCAGCGGTGGGGGTCTTCGCCGGCGGTCGACTGGGCTATGTGCTGTTCTATAACCTCTCATACTACCTCGAGAATCCGCTCAAGATCCTCGCCGTGTGGGAGGGCGGCATGAGTTTCCATGGAGGGTTGATCGGGACAATCGTGGCATTGGTTCTCTTTGCCAAACGTCGGGGGATCGCCGTCCTCACCATTGCCGACCTGGCCGCCGGGGTCACGCCTGTCGGCCTCGGCTTGGGTCGCATCGGCAACTTCATCAACGGGGAACTTTTCGGTCGGCCGACCGATGTGGACTGGTGCATGGTGTTTCCCGGCGGGGGGCCGGTTTGCCGCCATCCCTCGCAACTGTACGAGTCGGCCTTGGAAGGTGCGCTGCTCTTTACCGTCCTGTGGTTGATCGCGCGGAGGACGCCCCCGGCCGGAACCGTGTTCGGGTCGTTTCTGATCGGCTACGGGATCTGCCGGTTCATTGTGGAGTTTTTCAGGGAACCGGATGCCCAGATTGGATTCGTGTTCGGCACCCTCTCGATGGGACAGCTCTTGAGCCTGCCGATGCTGGCGGCCGGTGCCGTGATCCTCGTCATCGCGAGGCAAGGGAAGAGGACCGGCGCCGCCTCAATGCACAATTAGAGATTCGATTGGCGAGCCGGTTGCACCGCAATTCCGGAATGTGTTGCTCCCACCCCTGACGGCGCTTCCATCGCCTGCCTCAGCGCGGGTTCGCATCCATGAACGATTTCTTTTCCAATCCAAGCGTCGTTTCATGCTTTCGCAACGGCGGCGCGTCCCAGATCACCTTGTTGCCCGGCGCGAGGTTGGCCGCCTGGATGTATTGGGCCCTCGCCGCCGCCTTGTCGCCCAGCCGTTCCAGCGTCATCGCCAAATTGTAGTGGGCTTCGGCCAGGGACGGATCGGCCTTGATCGCCGCTTCGTAAGCCGCCTTCGCCCCCTGCCAATCCTGTCGCTTGAAGAGCTGGTTGCCCTGCTCTAACTGCCGGCTCACAGCCGCAGTGGTTCCCGTCGGCGCATGCAAGGTGATCGCTTCCTCTTTCTGCTGCGTCGCGCACCCCACGGTGAGAGCCGCTACAGCCACACGCATCCAGCGCATCGTCATCGCCTCACTCCTTTAGTTACCGGCTTAGGGGACAACCGAAACCGTCACCCCATGCCGGAGGAATACGAACTCGAACCCCGCAACCGGTTCGCGCAACGAGCGTGAGACCGCCCCCGAGTAGACGCGCGCCTGTTCCCGATATTGCTCGGCCCGCCCGGCCACCTGATCGAGGGGGATCATATCCGTCTTGTAATCGGCAATCCAGAGGCGCCCATCAAGTCGATAGACCAGATCGATGACGCCCTCCATCACCTGGCTCCGCTCCTTCCAGGGAATGCGGAACGGCACCTCCCGTCCCACAATGTCGGCTCGCCGGAGCCGGGCATAGAAGTCGGACAAGGCAAACCGTCGCAGCAGCTCACGCACCTCCAGTTCGAGTTCGTCGCGGCTCAGCACTGGCCGGAGATCTCCCTCATCGGCCTCGGCAACGTGGAGCTTCGACAGTTGGGCTTCCAGATCACCGGCAAAGTCCCAATACTGCAGCGCACGGTGCACCGATCGACCGAGGGCCGGGCCGCCGACGGTACCGATCCCAGCCGAGGGTCCGCTCGGTGCCTGGCGATCACGCGAAGCCATCAGACGGGAAGGAGACACCGACAAGGGTCTCGCGCGACAAGCAGCCCAGTCCCGATCCCGCTGTGCCCAGCGAATGGCCAGCACCGCCCCCTCCGGAAAGGCTTCGAGCCTCGTAGGCCGGTCCCGCTGTCGGCCGGCCTCAGGCTCCCGACCCGGCGTGACGACTTGTGACGCGCGGGCCTCACCGATCTTGACGTGGGCTGCGGTTTCCTCCCCGAATCCCTCGCCGAAAGCCTGCCGGAGCAAATCCATGAAGGTGCCTCGGGAGCGTTTTCTGCCCACGGCCCCGGACAGCACCAGACACTCCCTCGCCCTGGTCATGCCGACGTACAGGAGCCGGCGCCGTTCAGCCTGCTCGCGGATTCTGGCCTTCTCTGCCACGAGCACGGAACCCAGACTGCATCGCGCGCCGAACTCCAAACCTTGGATGCCGGTCGACCAGTCGTGCCGGACCTGAGGAGCGGCGTAGCCACGGGAGGCCCCGTCGCCGTGATGGAGTCCTGCCAGGATCACCAAGGGAAACTCGAGGCCTTTGGCCTTATGAATCGTCATGACCCGGACGCAATCGAGCGTCTCTTCCGACAGCGCACTCTCTGCTTCATCCGGCTGCTCGATCAGACGGGCCATCATCAGCTCGACGAATCCGGACAGCGATAAGGCCGGCCGGTCGGCGACTTCGGCGGCCATCTGGCGCAGCTTCAAGAGATTGGCCACGGCCTGCTCTCCATGGAGAGACGCTGCAGCCAGCTCGAGAATCGGAAGACGCGCAAAGAGGCGGTCGAACAATTCCGGCAACGGCAATTCCCCCAGCCCTTCGTGCAGGTCGGACAGAATGGCATAGAGCCGCCGGAGCGAGGCCGCAGAGGGCCCTTCCCATCGCGCAAGCCGGCTACCCTGTCGATAATCCAACGCGTCGAGTCGCCGTACCGCCGCCAATTCCGGGTCGGAGAGGCCGCCCAGCGGGGATCGCAGGAGTCCCGCAAAGGCAATCTGATCGTGCGGGTTCTCGAGACAACGGATCAGATTCACCACATCGATAATCTCTTGCCGCCGATAGAAGTGCTTTTCGCCGTCGATGACGTAGGGAATGTTGCGGCGGCGCAGCGCCTGCAGGTAGACATCCGCCTGCGTGAGTTTTCTAAAGAGCAATGCCGTCTGACCGGGCCGCAGCTGCTGCTCCGACGAACTCGTCCCCTGCCTGGTCTCCGCCGGTAAGAGACGAGCCAGCAACGAGGCGATTTCTTCCGCTTCGGCCCGTGTGGCAGCCGCTGAATCGAGTTCGTTCTCGTCTTCCCCGCCCGCAATCAGACGCAGCTTCACGCCCGGCTCGTGAAACCGGCTGGCGCGATTCGGCTGGACGGCCAACGGAACGTTGCCAGGCTGGACGTTGGCCTCCGCGACCAACAGTGTGTCGAACACCCCGTTCACGACGTCGAGCACCTGGGCATCGCTTCGAAAGTTCGTGGCCAAGGTACAGATCAGCGCCCCCTCCCGTTCCAACCGTGCGACGACATGCTCGAAGGCCTCGATGTCCGCACGACGAAACGCATAGATCGACTGCTTGGGATCTCCCACGATGAAGAGCTTGCCCGGCTCGAGTTCGGTCTCCCGCCAGGACGAGGCGCGCCGCCCCAGCCGCTCACAGAGATAGAGGACGATCTCGTACTGCACCGGATCGGTGTCCTGAAATTCATCCACGAGCAGCGACCGGTATTCCTGCTTCAACCGATCCCGGATCTCGGGATGGTCGCGAAGGAGCACACGGGCCCTGGCAAGCAATCCGTCGAACGTCAGCCACCCGTCCTCGAGAAAACTCCGCCGGACCCGTTCCACGAACGGCCCGACAACGGCCAACAATTTCGGCAGCAGGTCCGGATCGACCTCCAGCAAGCGCCCTGCTACTCGCTGCAGCGCCTGCACCTCGGCCCCCTCCTCCTCCGACCAACCGGTCGGAGGGGCGCCCAGATCTTTCTGCAATGCCTCGCGGGTTTCCGTCCTCACCAGGGCCAGACCAGGCAACCCCTGATCGAGCAGCACATCCAAGAGCTCGACCACCGCCGCCGTGATCAACTCGATCTTCCGCCGCTTGGGACGGTCGTGTTCGCGCAAGAGCGCCTCTGCCCTCCCGCGCCGCTCCTCGATCCAGGTGCGCATCGCCGGCTGCAGGGCCGACTCTCCCACCTGACGGGCCAGGGAAGCCACGTCCACCAGTTCGCTGGTCAGAGCCCATGCAAGTTGCCGCACCCCATCCAATCCACATTCCTTGATGAGTTCCTTCCACCGCTCATGATCCGTGCCGCCGGCGCCCAGTTCGCGATCGAGCCAGAGATCCCATTCGCGGGCAAAGTGCTCCTCGAAGGCGAGCCCATCTTCGTCCGTGCGGAACGTCGGGGAGACCCCGGCTTCGATCGGGTAGAGCCTGAGCAAATGGGAGGCAAAACTGTGCAGGGTTCCGATTTGGGCCCGCTCCAAATCCTGAAGCGCCGCCTCCGCGCGCTTGCTGATCTCCTCGCCGGTGAGCCCGTACATCCGGCGCAATTCCGCATGAGTCACTGCCCCGCCGGATGGGGCCGTGGAAGCAGAGTCCGGTGCCAGCAGGCCGCGCAATCGCTCGCGCAACCGCACCTTCATTTCCGTCGCAGCCTTGTTGGTAAAGGTCAGCGCAACGACCCGTGAGAGGGGGAGCGGGTCTGGCTCGCGGAGCAGAATGTGGAGCAGCCGGCTGACCAGCAGCGTGGTCTTGCCGGTTCCGGCCCCGGCAATGACCACGACGTTTCGGTCGAAGGTCGTCGCGGCCGCCAGGCGCGCCGGCGAATCAGGCAGCAGTCCCGTCTCACTCATCATCGATTTTCCTTCGCCGCAATTCCCGCAGCTTCCTTGCTTCAGCCGCCCGGTAGGATCGCCACCAGGTCGGCTGGTGATCACGACGGCAGGCCACGGCGAACTCGCAATAGGCGCAATAGCTGTCGGGCAGAATGAAGAACCGCTCCTTTCGCACTCCCTCGATCATTTCCCCTAACGAGTTCCGGAGTTGCGTTCCGGCCGGTCCCGACCAGGTGTCAGCCGCGAACTGCGCCCTCTCCACGGCCTGTTCGCTGTCGGGAAGCAGATAGACGAACTCCACGAGTTCCGGCGTCCCGGTCGCGCCGTCCGGCAAGGGGTTGGTCGGTTGCATCAACGAATACATGGCGGGCTGCACCCGCTTGCCTCGCACCGCCGCCTGGAGCAGATTGCGATCCTCGGCCTTCACTTCGCTGCCGGCCCGAAACTTGTAGTCGATGATCCGAAGGGCACCGGTCGCCGCCACGCGGTCCACCCGGTCCCAGAATCCGTGGATCGCAATCGGTTCATCGGCCGGCCCGGCCGAGAACTGCCCGGTCGCTTCGACCTCGACATCCAACGGGACCGCCCCGCTTGCGAGCAGCGCCGACTCCTCTGCCTTGATGGTGGCGAGCACGACCCGCGCGACCGCCTCCTGTGCCAGCAGCCAGGTCAAAACATAGCCGGTTCCATGGTTGGTCGCATAGGTGTCACAGGTACGGGCGACGGCGTCGATCACCGAAGCACGCAATCGATCCGGAGCCATGGCCTTCAGAGGCCACCCCTGCTTCGTCAAAGAGTCCACAGAATGCCGCAATGATTCATGACAGAGCTGACCCAACGCCGAGGGCGACAACTCCGGAGTCGGCACCTGCCGCACCGATTCCAACTTCAAGACCTTTTCAGCGAAATATTGAAAGGGACAACGGACGTACGTCTCCAGTGCCGTCGGCGACAGACCCCGTTCGCGCAAGGCAGCCCAATGGCCTGCCGCCCCATCCAAGAGCCCGTCGTATGCACCCAAGTGAAGTTGATCGCCTTCCATGCGCAATTGCGCCGCCATCCCATGAGCGAAGAGGTCCCCTTCCCGATCCATTGCCGCGAGGAGGCTGGTGACATCGTGGCCTTCCAGCACCATGGCCACGGACAGCTCCTCGCGCGTGAGCAAGGGGGGTGCGAAGAGGGCTAAGGTATTCCGTTCACGCCATCGGCGGGGCAGGGAAAGATCCGGGCCATCACCCATCTTCCAGCCCGGAAGATGACGCGCATCGAGATAGCTGGAGGGCGCCAGCGCACGCCCTCCCGCATCCACCCGCTGGTACGACAGGTAAAGCCGCTCACGGGCTGAGGTGCGAAGCAACTCGAAGAGCAGGGCCTCCTCGGCATAACCTTGAAGTTTTTGATCAAGTTTGTAGCCCAGCGTCTCGTCCAGCACTGAGCGATGGCGATCGCGGAGAAATCCGTCTTCGTGGATAAAACGAGGAAACAGCTTCTCGTTCAACCCGATCAGGAACAGGGCTCGGAACCCGAGGCCCCGCGCCGCCATCGCGTCCAACACCTCAACCCCGCCGAACTCAGCCGGCGCAAGCGGCACCGTCGTCCGCTCCAACAGATCCGCAAAAGTCTCGACCCACTCCTCCCACTTCACCAGCTGACCCAGGCGGTCCAGGTCGTAGAGCTGGGTGAAGACACCATCCAAGGCCTCCCCGATGGCCTGATCGCCGGACGACCCACCGGCCCCATCGCCCAGCCATCGGGTGAGTTCGGGAAGCGCGAGGTGACGATCAACCAAGGCGAGATAGGCGCCGGTCAGTTCCCCGTAGCCGCCCTCCTGCGGCAAGGCCGCCGCGTCCGCGAGCAATCGTTCAACCCGGCGCCAGAGCAAGCCCAACTGCGCCGGCTCAACCGCCACAACCGAGGGCAGTTCCTTCTCGATCTCACCATCCGAGTCGGTCCAGGCTTCCACTGCCTGCCAGCGCGAGAGCCTCCGCCACTCCTCTTCCCCGCGCGTGATTCCAAGCGCAAGCACGGCAACGCGCCAGAGATCAGGACGTGGCTCCAGGGCGGCATCCTTCTCTTTCCCATCGCGGTAGCGCGGCGAAGCCACCACATCGAGGACGTCCGCCCGATAAAAGCCGTTGAGGCTCAACTGCGCAGCCTGCAAGAGCGTCTTTACCACAGGCGACTCCAACAGAGGGGTCGCCGCACTGGAAACGAACGGAATACGATGCTGATCGAACACCAGCCGAAGCGTACCTTGGTAGGGCGTCAAGCTGCGGGCGACGACCGCAATCTCATCGAAACGATGACCGTTGGTTTCCACCAGCATCAGGATCTGTTTGCAGACCAGCGTCAGCTCGTCCTCGGCCCCCGCTGCGTTCATCGTCACGATCGAGACCGAATCGCCCCGATCCCTCCGGCCGGAGAACGGCTCCTGTGCCAACAGGTCACTCGATGTCGAAAGAAGCGGATGCAGGTGCCGTTCGAGAAATCGTTTTGCGAACCCATAGGCAGGAGAAGCGCCGAGCGGGAAGTACAGGGTCACGGACAACCGCTTTCCCAAGGCTTCGAGCAGGCTCAATTGGGTCTGCGTCAGGTCGTAGGAGCCGTAGTACCAGAGATGCCGGAGGCTGCCGAGAAATGGGGAGCGAGGCACGAAGTCGGTCACCGATGCGGCCAGATCATCCGCCGACCCGACCTGGAGGGCTTGGCGCCCTTCGCGCAAGGCGGCCAACAAGGTAAACAATCCCTTGAGCTTCTCATTGTCTTCGGTACCGAACTGCCCCTCTTCCACCGCCCTGATGGCCAAGGCCGGATCGACCAGCGCATCTTTGAGATCGCGCAGGCTGGCCCAGAGCGCCGACCAAGCTCCGTGCGGCAGGCCGGACAAGCGGAGCGCCTCAACATGCGGGAGTCTGCGTTGCGCCACATGCCGGAGGAGCTGTTCAAAAAAGAGATCGGAGACCAGATCGAGTTCGCCTCCCCGCCCCTCCCCCGCGAGACCGCTCTGCTGTTCACGCTCGAGGTGAAGGGCCAATTGATGGAACGAAAGGATGTGCACGTTGAAGAGCGCCACCCCCTCCTTGAGCACGAGCAGGCGCGTGAGGTACCGCCGGAGCTGTTCGGACGGCACGATGACGGCAACGGGAGCAGCGGGATAGTCGGCCTTGAGGGCCGTGAGGTCATGGATGAAGGCGGATTCGAGAAAAGGATGAAACGGGCCGGTGACGACGTGCAGCATGCGGGCGGAAGTTCGTGATGCGTGAAGCGTGACGCGTGAAGCGAAAGAGGGCTGTGCGTGAATCCGTCTGACGCCTCACGGCATACGAGCGACGAACGACGCGGCGACTAGCCGGTTTCCGGACCGAGGATCTCTCCGTTGCAGTCGACGCAGGCCCAGTCCCCGTCGATGAAGGACATGGGCTCGCCGCAGATCCCGCAATCCGGGGGCGGCCCTTTATCGATCACCCCCAAGTCCGGCAACTCAAAATCATCATCATCGGGCACAGTCATGCGATGTCCTTTCAGGTTTCCCGCGGGCGCATTTTCAGTTGGAGGGCCTTCTCGGCGCTTTGGCGGCTCGGCACACCGACGAAGGTCAGACGTCCATCGATGATCGTCGCGGGAACGGCGCGGACGGAATGGCGGTTCGCCAGTTCCTGCCCATCCGCCGTGGTTATGTCGACCTCCCGATAGCTAAAGCTATACTTCACCCTAAGTTCCTTCCAGAGGCTCTTGGCCGATGGACAGGCACCGCAGGATGGAGAAACAAGCAACGTGATGTTCGGCATGGATTTCCTCTTGGCTGATCGTGCGCGGATCTTAACACCTGTCGAAAGATGGGCGCAAGCAAGCCTGCCGGCGCGAGACCGCCGCAGCGCTGACAAGCGCCGGCCGGTTCTATATACTCGCGAGAGGAAAATTCACCACCAAGGGAAACGGAGACCATGAGCCTGCACGCCCGCGCCGGACAACGCCCGCTCCCCGATCAACTGGTCGATCTGAATCAACTCGAACAGGCCTACTACAGGCTCAAGCCCGATCCCGCCGATCTCCAGCAGCGCGTGGCGTTCGGCACCAGCGGCCATCGCGGGTCGTCGCTCCGCCGCACCTTCAACGAAGCGCACATCCTGGCCATCACTCAAGCCATCTGCGAGTATCGCCGCAAGGCCGGCACTACCGGCCCGCTCTTCGTCGGGAAAGACACCCATGCGCTCTCGGAACCGGCGCTGCGTTCCGCGCTCGAAGTCCTGGCGGCCCATGGCGTAGACGTTCGCCTCGACCGCGATGGCGGCTACACCCCCACCCCAGTCATCTCCCACGCCATCGTCAGCTTCAACCGAGATCGAAAAGCCGCCTTAGCCGACGGCATCGTCATCACCCCCTCGCACAATCCGCCGGAGGACGGAGGCTTCAAGTACAACCCGCCCAATGGTGGTCCTGCCGACACGGGAGTCACGAAGGCCATCGAGGAACGAGCCAACGAATTGCTGGCCGCCGACCTCACCGGCGTCCGCCGCTTCGACTACGAGCAGGCGCGGAAGGCCCCGACTACGAAGACCTACGACTACGTGGGGCAGTATGTGGCCGACCTCGCGCAGGTGGTGGACCTCGACAGGATCAAGGCGGCGGGCCTCAGGCTCGGCGTCGATCCGCTCGGCGGCTCGGCAGTGGCCTACTGGAAACCTCTGGCCGAACGGTATGGACTCAATATTACGGTGGTGAATGAGACCGTCGATCCCACCTTCCGCTTCATGACGCTGGACTGGGACGGCAAGATCCGGATGGATTGCTCCTCCCCGCATGCCATGGCCTCGCTCATCGGGCTCAAGGACCGATTCGACCTGGCGTTCGGGAACGATACCGACACCGATCGGCACGGCATCGTCACGCCCGACGGCGGGCTGATGAATCCCAATCACTATCTCGCCGCGTCGATTTCCTACCTCTTCACCCACCGGCCCGGCTGGAAGGCGGCGGCGGGTGTCGGCAAGACGATCGTGAGCAGCAGCCTCATCGATCGGGTCGCAGACGTACTGCAGCGGCCGCTGATCGAAGTGCCGGTGGGCTTCAAGTGGTTCGTCCCAGGCCTGAGCGACGGGTCCCTGGGATTCGGCGGTGAGGAAAGCGCGGGGGCGGCCTTCCTGCGTCGTGACGGCACCACCTGGGTCACGGACAAGGACGGCATCATCATGGACCTCCTGGCCGCGGAGATCACCGCTGTGACCGGCAAGAATCCCTTTCAGTTGTACCGGGAACTGACGACGCAACTGGGCGAGCCGGTCTACGAACGGATCGATGCCGTCGCGACGCGTCCGCAGAAAGCCGTACTGCAGAAATTATCGCCGGATCAGGTGAAAAGCCGCGAATTGGCCGGCGAGCCGATCACCGCCATGCTCACTGCCGCGCCCGGCAATAAGGCCGCGATCGGGGGGCTGAAGGTCATCACCGCCAACGGCTGGTTCGCGGCCCGCCCGAGCGGCACCGAAGACGTCTACAAGCTCTACGCGGAAAGCTTCAAGGGGCAGGCTCATCTCAGGATGATTCAGGAGGATGCCCAAGCCCTCGTCAAGCAGGTGTTCGCCGCAGCCGGGGTCTGATCCAGCCCCTGGCGGGGTTCCCCCCGCCAGGTATACTTAGACCGTATGCCGATACGTTCGCCCTTCATTGCCGGCCTCTTGTTCGCTCTGATGCTGTCCGGCTGCGCCGGCCCGGCGCTCGAAGGCCGGAGGACCGCGGTCGCTCCCCTGCCGGACTGTTGCCGAACGATCCAGCCCAACCGCGGCCAAGCGGCGATCGTCAAGACCGCCGCCGGATTGGTCGGCGCGACCACGATCGAAAGCAACGGCCGGCGGATCCGGTACGACTGCGCCGGCGTCACCAGAGCCATCTACCTTGCGCACGGCATCGACCTATATCAGGGCAATGAAGGGACTGGAAAGGAGAACGGAGTCCGGCTCATTCACAACCACCTCCGCGCACAGGGTCGACTGCACCGCGGACCGGTCGTGCATCCCGGCGACCTGGTCTTCTTCGACAATACGTGGGACTACAACGGAGACGGACTGGCCAACGACCCCTTGACCCATGTCGGTATCGTCGAACAGGTCGAACCAGACGGCACGATCATCTTCATCAGCCGCGTGGCGGAATCGATCCAACGGTACCGTATGAACCTGGCGATGCCGGCCGTCCATCGTACACAAGACGGACGGGTCTTGAACGACTATATGCGACGCAAACGTTGGCGGGATGGAAACGACACCCTGTACCTCACCGGAGAGCTGTTTGCAGGGTTCGGCACCAGGGTTGTAGAGTAACCGTCATGCGCAAGGGACGGGAAGAGGAGAGCCGCATGCGGCCTACCGGCCCGATGAGCCCCTGCCCGGAGTGCCGGACGCCCACTGCCTGGAAAGACAATCCCTGGCGACCATTCTGCTCCGAGCGCTGCCAGCTCCTCGACCTCGGCGCCTGGGCCGGTGAGCACTACCGGGTCGCAGGCCCCAGCCTGACGGTCTCTACATCGGACGCCTCGTCCGAGGACCACGGCTAACCCCTATTCACAGCGGCAATTCGCCTTGTACTCGGTACACATCGGACCGAAGTTCTTCACACAATCGCAGCTGCACTTGGGCGTCTGGTCCGCAGGACAGGTGATCTGGCAAGTCTGCTTGATCCCCATGCCGCAGGACACGATTTCGCAGGAATTCGACCCTTCGGCCAGGAGCAGCGGCGGTGTCTGCGCCGCCCCACGCGCGGAAACGTGGCGCTTGGGCGCCGCCATCCCAGGGACTGGCGTCATCTGAAGCCCCGAATTCGACTCCCCCTCCGTTGCCCAGGCCATTCCCGATAGGGAAAGCAGCCCCACGAACAAGACGCCCCACAGCGCTCGCCTCAACCGGTACGATCCATACTTCATCATCGTCCCCCTCCCAGATCAGTCGGGCTAGGATAGGCAGGCATCCAGGTAAAATCAAGCCGGGGTTTCGGATCCGCGGCTTGACAACTTCGGAAATCTCCCTAAGCTTGAATTCGAAGGCCGACGGAATCGGCCTGTCGTTCACCGGGAAAGGAGGCCCCCATGGCGGCGACCGCCACCTACTGCAGCGAATGCGACAACAAAGTCGCCCGCACGCAGGACGTGCAGGTCAACGCGGCGGAGAGTGCCGGCCAGGCTCCGATGACGAAGGAAGGAACCTGCGCGACCTGCAAAACCTCCACGATCGTGGTCTATTACGAGACCTAGCCCGCACAACCTGGTTCAGCTCCTCACGCAATCCAGGCTCCGGTACCGACCCCCACCGACGACCGAGGCATTCAGGCGCCACCATCGCTCAACCACGGTCGTATACAGACTGCGAAAGTCGACCATGTGCTTGAGGTCTCCCTCCTGCAGGTCCGTCAGGGACGGCTGCGTGCCATAGAGACCTCCCATGACCCGTCCGCCCAGCAAGAAATGCGGCGCCGCGGTTCCATGATCCGTTCCGGCACTGGCATTCTCCCCCACCCTGCGGCCGAACTCCGAGTAGGTCATCACCAGCAGATCCTGCCACCGCCCCTGGCGCACCATCGCCTGACGGAACGTCGACAATCCCTGGGCCAGTTCCTCCAATAACCGGTGATGGTGAGGGAGCTGGCCCGCATGCGTATCGAAGCTCCCGTGGGTGACCTTGATCACCGCGACCGGCACGCGCGCAATGATGAGTTGCGCGGCCACCTGGAGTTGTCGTCCGATCTTGCTGGTGGGAAACTCGACCCCGAGCGCCGGTACCTGCGTCATCCGCTCCCGCAAGTCGCCGGCCGCACGGGAAATCTCCCGTTGGACTTCGAGGATATGGGCCAGCGCCCGGTTCGAACCGACGAGATCGACCGGATGAACCGATCCGGCTTGAGCCATGAACTCGTCCGGATCGCGTAGTGCAATCGCGCGGGCGTGGGCACCGGCCAAGGGGCCCCCATCTCCCTTGCCCAACAGAATCCCGTCCGCCGCAAAGTCGGCCGGCACGGGAATCTGTTCGAACAGCCGGGCCAACCACCCCTCATCCAGAACCTGCTCGCTGTCCGACGCGGTGTCCCAGATTTCGATCGAACGAAAGTGGGACCGATTCGGCTTGGGATACCCGACCCCCATCACGATCGCGCATTCCTTCGCCTCCCAAGTGGGCATGAGCGGTGTCAAGGCTGGGTGGAGCCCCAAGGCCGGCGAGAGTTGACGGATCTGATCGCGTGGAATTGCGAGCTTCGGACGGACACGGTAGTAGGCGCGGTCCTCGTACGGCACCACCGTGTTCAACCCATCGTTCCCGCCGTGCAACTCGACGAGAAGGAGGATGCGCCCGAAGGGCGACTCGCTTGGTGAGGCTGCGCCCCCTTGTGCGGCCCACAGTCGTCGCAGCCACGGAGGCGACAGGAACAGCAAGGGGATCGCCGCGGTGCTGCGGAGTAACCGACGACGGCTGATTCCTTCGCGCATCGTGGTCCTCACTTCAGTTGGTACACCGGATCCGTAACCAGATGGAGCACCGTCTGCGCCCGCTCCTCGCCGGTCGGAAGCGAAGACACCGGCGTGAGCGGCAACAACGTGGCCTGGACGACATCGATCGGTTCCGTCGCAAGCCATGCCCTGCCGCTGGTCTGGCCCATCTCGCTCATCGTCGCCGGATGTCCCAGTTCATGCCCGCGAATACTTCGTTGCAGCAGCTGAGTCCGTTCCAACAACGTCGTCGCCGTAATCCACTTCGTCCCGCCGGGCCAACCTTTCACATTGGGTGGGTCGAAGAGATCCTGACCGAGCCTGCGGCCGTATCGAACGAACGGGAGCGGGTCATCCCCCGGCAAGTGAAACAGCCTGGCGGTTCCGACCATCAATTCCACCGGTGACTTGATCAACGAGCCCCGTTGCTCGCGAGCCCAGAACTGATCGGTGGACAGCAAGGCGCGCAGCACCGGAGCGATTTCGTACCGCTCTTGGCGGAATACGGAGGCCAACCTCTCCACCTCAGCCGACACCGGTTCATCGGACACGAATTCCCGCCAAAGTTTGGAGACGAGGAAGCGAGCCGTCTGAGGATGGTCCAACGTCAAGGCCAGGATGTCGTCTCCCTCGAAGGCCCCGCTCTTGCCGAACACCACCTTGTTCCCGTCATCATGCTGAGGGAGATCCAGCCGGACGGCCCCGGTGCGATGGTCGATGTGCCAGCCGCTGAAGGCGCGCGCCGCCTCCTTGATGTCCCGTTCCGTATAGTGCCCCTCTCCCAGGGTAAATAGCTCGAACAGTTCCCTGGCGAAATTCTCGTTCGGGTGGTCCTTGCGGTTGGTTTGGGTATCGAGATAGAGGAGCATCGCCGGATTTTTCGCAACGGTCTTCAGCAGATCGCGGAAGGACCCTAGGGCGTGGATCCGAAACAGCACATTTTGCCAATAAAGAAACGGCGGCCACTTGACCTTGTGGAGGCTGGAGGTGAAATGGTTGTGCCAGAATAGCGTCATCCGCTCGAGAATCGGCGAATGGGTCGCGAGCAACTCACGATACCACCAGCCCTTCAGTTCCAACGCCTCCTGCTTCCGTTCCTCACGGAACGCCCGCTTGTCCATCTCGCTCCAGTGCGTCCGCTCCCTCGGCAAGGGCGGTAACCGATGGATCCATGCAGGCGGCGGGGTCTGAGCTGTATTGGAGGGGACGGTCAGGACTTGCGCGACGGCGGCCTTGCGGTCGAGCGGCATGAGACGGCGGATTTCATCCGCTGTCCCCCCGAATCCGGTGCGGGACAGGAGATGACGGGCCTCGTCAAACGTGAGCGGCATGGAGACACCATGGTCCGATGCAGCGAGGGATCAGTCATCTCAACGGACATCTGATCGTCCCGTTGACAGCCGAACCCAGGCAAACATACATCGGATGGCTTGGAGATTTCGCCGCGATTGTTTCACGGAGGACGATCGTTTGCTAGACTGGATCGATCGAGAACACCGCCGGGCCGGCGCTGTGTCCTGCCGCAAGGAAGCACCATGATCGAGCTACGCCAACAATTCCGCATTCCGGTGGACATGCAGGTGGTCTTTGCCCACGCCGGAGCCACGAACCTCAAAGAAGGCACCCTCTTCGACCTCTCGACCGGCGGCTGTGCGGTGGCCACGACTGTGGCGGTACCGTCCGGCGTTCCCTTGAGCCTTTTGATCGAAGGCGGGGATCTCGGCACCCCGATCAGAATTCCAACGGCCACCGTCCGCTGGACCAAGCTGGGGGAGTTCGGCGTGGAATTCCTGGCGCTCCCCGAATTGGAACGTCGACGGCTGTATCGACTGATCCAATATCTTCGGCCTACTTGGACCACCGGCTAGGATCCTGACCGAGACGGACTTCCAGGCACGCGCCACTTAGCGAATCATACAACCAGAGACAAAGAGAGGAATGCCCCGGCTTACCGGACTTCGGCCGGACCTGTTCTGATGTGCGCGCGCGAGGGAACAGGGTCAGCAGGGAATATTGATGGCAGGGTCGCAGAATAACGGGGGAATGACCGGCGGACGCATATAGCGGGACGAGGGATCTTGGGCTCCCGGCGGCTGGGTCAAGGCAGGCCCGCCGGTCATCCCTGGCAACCCCGCGCCGATGGTACCGAAAGACTTGCCCTGACTCGAAGGACGCGTCGAGACTTGCGGGGCACTGGCACCGGATGCGGTGGCGGTGATCGTCGCAGAATTCGCCGGTGCGGGCAGGATCCCGAGCAACGGGGGGTTCTGTCCTGGCTGGGTTTGCGGCAACGAAGGGGTGGAGGAACTTTGGGCCAGGGTCACGCTCGGCCAGACGATGAGCCAGAGGACAATCCCCTGCAGTGAGAAACCTGCCGGCCTCACCACCCTGTTTCGCTCGTGCGGCAACTTCATCACCGGTCCCTCGATCCGAGGCATGAGGTGGCTCAGTCCAGCCAATCCTTCTCTTTCAACTTCCGCGGCAGATACTTCTTCGTCAGGTACTGGAAATCTTTGTTGGCCAGTGCGTCCAACTCGTACTTGAGCCCACTCGCCAGCATTCGCTTGATTTCCTGCTGCCAAGCCGGTTTCTGAAACCACTCATAGTTCAGGAGTTCCTTGGCGCGGGCGATGTCCTTCTCGTTCAGCTTGATGCCGACGTTGCGCGGCAGCTCATAGCGCTCCGGGTCCGCGCTCGACAGCCCGATGAACTTGGCCTTGGGAATCGCCATACGCTGGCTCTCGAAGGCCAGGTTGATCGAGCCCTGCTTCACCACTGAGTAGATATAGTACCCCCAGGGATCGTTGTCGACCAACACATAGACCGGCAGACGATGCTCCTCGTGCAGCCGCCGCGCCAATCGACGCACCCCGCGGGGCGGCTGGCCGTTGCCCGTCAGCAGCACGCAATTGTAACGACGCCAGAACTTGTCCTCCGAGAGCCGGTTCCACTGGGTGCCCTTCTCGACCAGGAGGACGAAATCGGCCGTACAGCGGCGGATCTCCAAATATTCCGGCTCCACGATCGACGGCACCGAGTAGCCTCCCTTGCCGAGCTTCGCGCAATCCACACGGTCGCCGTCGTCACCGAACACGACCGGCCCCACGATGCTGCCGCCGTTTTCAGCCCGGACATGCAGTTCCTCGCGGAGCGCCGCGAGGGAGACTTCGAGATCCTCGATGATCGGATCGGATTCATCCTGCGTGTCGAAGGTGTTCTCGTGCGAATCCTGAATGGTGTGTTTCGTCCGGTAATAGATCTCTCTGAGAGACGTCGTGAGGTCGGCCCGCTGCAACTCGGACAAGGCGTCGGCGACCAACATGGTCTGCATGAACTTCTTAGCCATGCCGACGTTGAAGAACGAGCGCGCCTGTTCCTTGTCGCCCATCTCGATCATCCCCTTGCGCGGATTGAACGACACGTTCGACAGGGCTCGGATCGGAATCGCGAACGTCGGGTCCTTGGCCCGCTGCGCCGCGTTGATGACTACATCGGCCATCCCGATCAACTTCTTCTCCACCACGCCGGCTTTTTTCTCTTTGGTCTGTGCCATGGATCGTCCTATTGCTTCCGACGCGCCGCGCTGCGCGGAGCCGTCTTCTTGGCAGGCTTGGTCCCCGTCCCCTTCTCACCGACCTCACCGGAGTAGAGGCCCAACTGCGCCGCTTTCCCCTTCCCGGTCTTCGCGCTCGCCGCCTTTCCAGCCGGCTTGGCACCGGCCGCCTTGGCGGGCGTTGCAATCTCGAGTTTGAGCTGACCCGCCTCCGCGGCAGGCGCCGACTGCGCTTGCCCGGCGGCCTCTATTTCTCCTTCGACCCCTTCCGCGGTCACGATGATGGAGTGCGGCAAGCCCTCGGGTCCGGCTCCGGTTTTTCCCAAGGCTTCGTCCGTCTTCACCCCGCCCGTCCGCGTGCTCGCAATCTTCTGCAATTGCCCGCGCAGCTTGTCCGTATCGAGATTCCCTCCCTTCAAGCGGTTGCAGGCATCGACCACTTCCTCGATGTAGAGCTCGAAGATATTCCGGCGGCGGAATTCGCTCGCGGCCCGTTCCCGTCGTCGCAGGAATACGCCGAGGCGCCGCCCCGCTTCGCGCAACGCCAACGTAATTTCTTTCTGAATCTCATCGTAATCGGCGATCGCTTCCTTCGATTCACTCGTGAACGGCACCCACACGGAGGCCATGTGCACGAAGATCACCATCGGTCCGCCGGGCAAGGCGCCACGCGATTGCGTGACACCGTAGTTGCGCCAGGTCGTGCTCAACACCGCTTTGAAGGTCGAACAGGCGGACTGTTGATAGAGCAGCGGCACGCGGTTCGCGTAGCGAATGACACGGGCCAGCTCGGTATCGTCGTCCTCATGCTCCCCTTCCGCTTTCGGCATCGCCGGTTGCCGAGGCTTCTCTTGATTCTCCGGCGGATGGCCGTAGGCGAGGCCCGCTTCGATGATGAAGGGGTTCCCGCGATAGACGGCTGGTGGACGGCTCACGGCCGTATAGAACTCGCCCTTGATTTGCTTGTACAGCCCGGAAAGGATCGCGCGTTCCCCGATCGGCGAGATACAGTTCGTGGGCGGCGCCATGATCTTGGTCGTCTGGATCGTCTTGTAGAGGACTTCGGCCGCTTGGTTTTTGATTTCGCGCGGTTTCGTGTTCGGCGAGACCTTCGCGGCCTTGCACATTTCATCCGCCAGCGCCGGCGACACACGGCAAAAATCGGTCGCGAGGAACCCGGCCGCCGTATGACTCTTGGTGTCCTGCAGCATCTTCAGCAACACGCCGAACTCGATGCCGTAGGGATGCGGCTTGATCTCCTTCGGCGACGGCGGCAGTTCGTGGTACGTGCGTGGATAGTCCTTCGTCTCCCCTTCCGGCGTCTGGTAGATCAGGTGCACGTGCGGGTTGGCGATCGACGTCTGCTCCAACCATTCGTCGACCGAGGCGCGGCCCTTTTGATAGCGACCTTCCACCTCGAGCGAGACCTCCGTGCCTTGAGGCTGCCCCCACTCGATCTGCTTATTCTCGTGCACGAGCGGTTCGTTTTTCTTGGTGTCGATCTGCACTTCGAAATAATGCGCGGCCGCGCGCGGTCCGGTGCGCGAGATGATTTTTACGGGTTTGCCGGTCGTCAACTGCGCGTACATGCCGGCCGCGGATATCCCGATCCCCTGCTGCCCGCGGCTCATTCGAAGACGGTGGAACTTGGAGCCGTAGAGGAGCTTGGCGAAGATGCGCGGAATTTGCTGCCGCACGATGCCGGGACCGTTGTCGGTGACCGTCACACGAAAGCGCGTCGCCTGGCTCGGCGCCACGGCGTCGTTTCCGGTCGACGCCACTTCGAGCCGCACGGTGACTTCCGGAAGAATGCCCGCCTCCTCGCAGGCATCCAAGGCATTGTCGACCGCCTCCTTGACGCAGGTCAGCAGGGCCTTGCGCGGATTGTCGAACCCGAGCAGATGGCGATTCTTGGTAAAGAATTCGGAAACGGAAATTTCCCGCTGGCGCGCGCCCATCTCCACCGCCGTCACCGCGGGCACAGGCTTGCCCGCGTCGGGCGCTTTCTTGCGTGGAGCCTCTTCGGATGGAGAGTCGGATGCAGAGCGGGAAACGGTGGTCGCGGAAGCAGCGGGCTTGAGTGACGTCTTCGTGGCCATTCAACCTCTCAACCAGGTGATCCACAATGCGCCGTGCGCGGAATCGGCTCGGTACCTTTGCACGTTGTCACTCCGTCGTTTACAGGGAACGCGCGTGAGAGTCAAGTGATCGTTGAAACCCTGAGCCGTCGAAGGGGGCGAGGATCGGATGAATTACGATCCCGCATGCATCTTGCTCACGCGCTGAGTGATGCGGAATCCGACTCGGCGCACATCGGTGAGGATCGCGCGTCTCGTCGAGAGCGGCAACGCTTCCGGAGGAAAGGTCCCTGCCAATCGATTGGGCAAATGTTTGATGAACAAGGCGGTCATTTGCGCGGTGGCCCAGGCGATCGGCGTGGAGTGGATGCCGCGCCGCCGCAGCAGCGCCAGGCTTGGCACCGCAACATCATAGCGAATCTGTTCGACCCTGCCCTGGCGGGGCCCCCGCGCGATCACGGCCGCCGCGAAGCGCGCGTTGTGAAGGACGCCGTAGGCCACGAGCCGCTTCACCGTGCCGGGGGTCGGAGTGCGCGGAAATCTGGCGGCGACCAGCCCTCTCGACTTCCGTAACTTGCCCTGACGGTACCATCGCTGCAGCTGTTCCATATCGGGCCCGCCGATCTTGGCGTCCATCGATCGCAGGGCGATGAAGTGGGGCACCGTGACGACTTCATCCTGTGCCGCCAGCATGACCTTGGCCGGGCCGATCGGCCGAGGAAACCGGAAGGATTCCCGGTCGCCGAACCGCGCGGCCAACGCGAAAGCCCCGTCCCGATACACACGCGGGGCGGATGTCGCTTCATCGAACGATTCCTCCGCCGACCATTGTGAGACCGGGTCGTCGCTTTCCGTCTGTTCGTATAACCGCACCTGCACCTCATCGACCTGATCAAGATAGTCGGCCGCAGCCGCGATCAACAGGTTGGTCAACCCCGGCGCCACGCCCGCCGTAATCAGCGCAAGGCGCCGCTTACCCCGAAACCGATCGTCGAAAGACAGCTGTTCCGCACGAAAGGGATGGCCGGTGAGATGAGCGGCCGTGTCGAGGTAATGGGAGCGCAACCGAAGCGCGGCCCGCATGACGACTTTGTTGAAGATGGCCGGACAGCAATTGACCAAGACCTGACTGCCGCGCGCCGCCCGGGCGATGCTCCAGAGATCGCGGGCATTGACCGACGCCACCGACATCGCCGCCGATTCGCCGAGAAATCGCCGTGCGCGCACCGGGTCACGATCGCCACAGGTGACCTGATGACCTTGCCGCTGCAGCAGGTTGACGAGTCGTGACCCGGTGGCACCGGTCCCGAGAACAAAGATCCGCATCGGGTCGGCACTCTACCACATTCATCCGACTGATGGGACCAATGACCCGGGATTGGGCTTCATGGGTTGAACTGTAGAACAGGCGCGCCTCCGCAGGCACTGCCACCGTCGGCGACGACGACGCGTCGCGCTGCCGCGGCCGTCGGCGAATCAACGCGACAGCAGCAGCAATACCGCCTCCCCCTCGAACGGCACCGTGAAGGTGGTCTTTCCGCCTGGGAGTCGACGGACCTCGCCGGTCCAGGTGCCCCGCTCAAGATTGAGCCAACGGACGTCGAACAACTCTGCGGCGGACATGAGATCGACGGAAACGGACGCGGCGTTTTCAAGGCCCGAGGAACTCGGCACGAAGACGACGTAGGCTCGTCCCGGATCCGCCAGGCAATATCGGCTGGAGCAAAGGTCCGCACGCGGCGTCATCCGCGACAGCGGCACGAGTTCGGCCACCATCCGCGTCTGCCCCATCGCCTCCAACACCTGGTCCCGCGTCTCTTGCACCATCTGGTAAAAATGCGGCAGCACCTCAGGACTGTAAGGATCCATGTAAATGGGATTCAGGCCGCGCGTGAAACTCTGCCAGACCCAGGCTCGCGTCCCGCCGATCCCCCAGAGGTGATCCGTGTCGTTGATAATGACTTTGCGTCCGTCATTTGCCGGAGGATCCTCCCGGTAGGGATATGCGGGCATGCCTGGTATGGGCAAGCCCGGCGACACCGCCTCGGCTTGACTGGCCCAGAGATCCTGGGTTCGGTTGCCCCACGGTGCCGACAAGATCACCGGGTGCCGTTTCGGCTTCGCGGCTTCATACTCATGGATTGCGCGAACCAAGGCCTCCTGCCACGCGATCGACGCCGGCGTGCTTTCATTCGCGATCTCATAGAGCACATTGCCGTATCCGTTGACGGCATCGACCACCAGTCGCGCGAACTCGAGTTGACGTGCGAATAGAGCAGGGTCCTCGAGGGTGTGCGTCTCCCGGCCCTCTCCGTCATGGTCATGATCGCCATCCACCCCGTTGACATTGTTGTCCCGGTGGAACGGATGCATGGCCCAGGGATCCTCCTGACGTTTCGAATCCTTGCGCTCAATACTCCAGCCCTGGAACAACATGACCGCCACATACAGGCCGTGGCGTTCGGCCTCCGCCACTCGATGGGACAGGCGAGAGTAAAAGGCCGGATTCGGCTGGTTCAGATCGAACTTCGGTTGCCCGTCGAGGGCAAGGCCGGGCCCTGTCCGCAGGTAGGGCAACGGATCGGAGAAGGCCTCTTCCTGACGCCACAGCCTGAAGAAATTCAGACGATGCCGCACCAGGAACTTCAAATAGGCCTGGTAGTCGAAAGAGGAAATGCCGTCGGGAACCACGAGGTCCTGCAAATTGCGCCAGGTGTGGGCCCCGGTCAGGTAGACAATCTTGCCTTGATCGTCGGCAAAGTATCGAGGGTTCTCGGAACTGACGCGCAACGGGCTCCTGGGTCCTTCAGGACGGCTCGGTGCCGCAGAGCAGGCTGCGAGGAACCAACACGAGAGGGCAAGCAGCACCCCTCCCCATCGCCTCGCCCCTCCATCCTTCTGACTGCGAAAGACACCCACCCTGCACGCCCTATTTATTCATCGAGCCCCTCACACCCCAGCGAAAGGTGGAGGAACAAGATGCCGACGGAATGCCGGAATTCGGCAGCCACGCGGGGACGAAAATAGCTCCAGCTGAGGTTTCTCTCCTACCCACTGGGATCGCCACCCTAACACATGGATTCATCATGTTTTCCTGGCCCCCTTCGTTCTAGGGGGTCGGCGGGCCTCGTCATTGCACATCCCCCGAACCGTTCGCCCACTGAACCAGGGAGTGAGAAGATGTCGTTGATGCTCGCGTTCCTCTTGATCAGCGTGATTCCGATGCTGACCCTCATATCGCTCGTCGCGGTAGACCGAATGACCCCGCTCCGCCACCGACTGGCCACCGTCATTTTGGAGCCGGTGCCGGCCCGATCATCACGGAAGCGTCGCTACATCGAATAAGTTCTGCGCCGTTCCCATTCCTCCTGCCCAAACCTCTCGCCAAACGACCGCACCTGGCGTCCCTCCTGGCGCTCGGTGCGCGGGATCTTAGGGTTTCCAACCTGCCATGACGCAACGTTGCGCGACGAGCGGCGCATACGAGGCCAGATCGTCCGCGACCGTCGCCATCATCGCATCCGCAGCCTGCTGATCCTCGAAACACTCGTAAACGTCGTCGAGAAACCCACCCCGCAAGAGCGGATGATACAGCAAGGCCCGCCCCGATCCGCTTGCCACTTCCAACGGCCTCTCCTCGACGACGATCCGTTCACAACCGAGAGCCTCCAGCCAACCGCAGGCCTCTGTGGCGGAAGGCCGCTCCGCAAGGTAGGCGTGAAAGCGCTCCCGTTCCTGCCTGTGCCCCCGACCGACCATTTCACGATCGACACGATTCCAGAGCGACTCGAACGTACCCCGGGATGGAAAGGTGAGCACCAGTTGCCCGCCGGGCTTGAGGTGGTTCAAGAGCCCACGAAGTGCGGCCGGCCGGTCAGGCCGAAAAAACATCACGGACAAATTGCCCGTGATACGGTCGAACTGGGGCCATTCCGGCGGGAGTGCACGCAGATCCGCACATTCAAACCTTAACCAGGGCAACTCTCGACCTACGATCGCCCGCGCACGAGCAACCTGCCCGGCGCTAAGATCCACGCCCAACACCTGACCGGTCAGCCCAACCTGCTCCGCAAGAAAAAAGGCCGGAATGCCGTGGCCTGATGCCACATCCAGAATCGACAGACCGGGACGAAGATCGAGGTGCTTCAGCAGCGCCTCAGCGAACGGCGTCGACCAATAGTCATATCGGGGAAGTGCCCAACGAGTCATACGTCACGTGGCAACAGGAGAGCACGCTCAAAAAACCAAAATGTTCAACTGGTCTCACGGCTCATTCGATCCAGACTCGGAACAGCACGTTCAAAACGCTTGCCAGCGCGGCCGCAGCCGGCGATGAGGCGACGCGTACTGCATCTGGTACGTGGAGGTTCCGAGCCTGGCGAGAACAAAGATGGCTGACGTTTTCAACGTGCTGATTAGGGTGGGAGGAGCACGCACCTAACCGAGGACGATTAGGTACGGCGGAGATCTTGGGAGGACTTTAGGCTTCCCAGTACAAGCTGGGCCTGCACACCATCCTCAGCGCTCGACCCCCTGATGAACCATATTCCCTCGGGGCGTTAACTCCTCCCACCTCATCATCATGGGCCTCCTCAGAGCGGCGAGTCAAGCGGCCGAGGACTCCCGGCACCGGCGCCTTGCGTGAGACTCTCCTTCTCCTGTTTAATGCAGGAACCGGTCACAGCGAACCGGCGTCACCAATGGAGCGAGTATGCCGGCAATCCCTTGGTCCACCGCCCTGTTCATGTTCAAAAAACTTATGCCGGTCGTCATAGACCAAGCGCCGGAGCTCTTAAGGACCTTCGAGCGCCGTCGCACGACTGCTCCAACGGCGGCCGCAAGTATGGACCAATTGGCCCTGCTGCAGGAGCAACTCGAGACCCAGAGTCAACTCCTCACCGCCCAGTCCGATACGTTGACTCAGTTGCATGCGACGTTGGTCGTGATACGCCGCTCACTGCGGATTGCCTGGATTGCCGTCGGCCTCGTGACCGTCCTCACCCTCGGGCTGATGAGCTACGTGCTTCTGCGCCCCTGACCGGTTCCAACGGACCGTCTATCTTCTCTCCCGCATGCCGCCTGCGCCGCCACGTCGCCGTTCGTGTCGGCTTCCACGCCGGCGCCCGATCCGCAACCGCCGTTCGCTGCTCCGGGGACAACCGTCGTCCGATTGCATCCCTGAGCAATGCGGCACGACCGCTGTCGTGCCGGCTGCCGAGCTGATACCAGAAGGAGGTCTCGATCCGATCCCGCCGGAGACCCTGTCCCGTTTCATACCATAGACCCAGATCGGGCTAAGCGAGTCCGTGCCCTTGCTCGGCTGCCTTCCGAAGCCAGGCGAGCGAGACCTCCAGCTCCTCGGACGAGGCCAGTTGTCCGGACACCAGCCATTGCGCATTGGCATCGCCCTGTTCGGCCGGTGTAGGAAGGGTCTACTACGACTGGCGCGGCGAGGTCCGATGTTCCACCGACGAGGACAAGCAGCCCGGGCCAGAACAGAATTGGAAGGGGGTAACGGAGCATGCTCCCCGAGACTCGTGAGCCGTGAGACGCAGGACGGGAGCCGTGTGATACCGCGTCGGTCGGCTCACCCCTCATGTCTTTCGTCTGACGCCTCTGCATCCGCGGAGCGTCCCGGCTCACGACCGCTTGCACACGATGTTCAGCTCCGCCTGCCCGTCGCTGGTCGGGCTGACGCGGGACCATTCCCTGCTTCCCTTCCTGGATAACAGCAACCGGCCCTTTGCCATCTGGCCGGCATAGTACTTCACCGATAACGGCCGGCTCCGGTGATTCTTGCAGTCGTACTGCAGTTTCGTCTTCATCGATCGATAGGCACCGGTCGGAAGCTGACGCGTCACCTTGAAGTCTTTCAGCGTCCACATCGTCACCAACTGGGAGGTCGGCGCAATCGTGGTCATGTCGACATACCCATCATACTTGTGCGTTCCGCCGGTACGAAGCCATTCGGCCGATGAAGGCCCTGCGACACACAGCAACAACAGAACCGTCATCACAACCCGAAATCCCATCTCACCTCATCATCTCGGACCAACTGGCAGGGCTCAGTGCTCATCCTTCGCCGAACTCCAGCATGTTCCGCAATCTCGCTTCGCTCTCGCGCAACGCTTCCTCGGCCCGTTTGCGCTCGGTAATATCTTGAGCAAAGACTAACACGCCGACAATACTGCCTGTTACATCCCGATAGGGCACCTTGTCCGTTTGCACCCACCGCTTTTCCCCTGCACCGGTTCGGTATGGCTCGACGATTCCGAGTTTCGGTTGGCCTGAACGGATCACCTCCAGATCATCCTGGTAATAGCGCTCGGCCTCCTCGGGATACAATTCCTCCGTCTGCCGGCCTTCCACCTCGGCCACGGTCTTGTTGACCGATGCGGCCGCCGCCCGGTTCGCACGCAAAATACGATTGTGGGCGTCCTTGTACCACACCATCGCCGGAATGAGATCCAGCAAGACCTGCTGCTCGATCTGCTGCTGCAGCAATCGCGCCTCGGCTTGCTTTCGTACGGTGATGTCCCGCACGATGCCACAGTGAAATCGGTGACCTTCCGACGTCCAACTGCTGAGCGACATCTCGATGGGGAACTCGGCCCCGCACTTGTGCAAACCATGCATCGTCACGATGGAGCCACGCAGCCGCAGGTCCCCGGTCACACGAACCCGTTCCAGCGCACGCTGATGCGGCTCGCGGTAGCGCTCGGGCATGAGTCGGGTCAATGATTGACCGAGGACCTCCCCAGTGCCGTATCCGAACAGGCGTTCGGCCGCGAGGTTCCAGGAAAGCACCCGGCCGTCGCCATCGGCCAGGATGATGGCATCCGGCGCGGCTTGCAGTACTTCCTCGAATCGGCGTTCACTGACCGTGAGCGCCTGCTTGGCGGCAGCGGCCTCCAGGGAGAGTCGCTTCACGCCCACCGCCCGCCGGATCAGCGCCTTGAGTTCCTCCGCATCGTACGGTTTGGTCAGATAGCCGAACGCGCCCTGCGTCAGGGAGCCGTGCTTCTTTGCCACCTCGACGAAGGCCGTCAGCATGATCACGGGGACGAGCGGATCGATTTCCTTCAGCAACGTGAGTACCGACAACCCATCCATGTCCGGCAGCATGAGATCCAGCAGCACGGCTGCGCAGGACACGTTGCGGGCTTGGGCGAGGGCTTCCGCTCCGGTCGCAGCGACCAGCGTGTCATAGCCGTCAAACTCGAGGAGATCCTGCAGGACGAGGGCGATATCCGGATCGTCGTCGACGATCAGCACGACCGGCAGGCGTTCGGCCGAGACAGGCGCGGCGGTAGACATCCACGACCTCTTGCGGCGAAAGGACTAACGGTGCGAAACGTCGGCCGCATTCTCCTCTCTTTTGCCAAAAGAATCCAGCCGATGAGCCCCATTGGATGGAGCATGAGACTATCTTGATATTCCAATAGCTTTGGCTGCCACAAATCCTGCTCCACAAGTTCTGTGGATAACGTTGTGCATAGGCTCGGTGATAGTGAAAAATTGGCCTGCAAAAAGGGCGAACCAAGCATTTTGCCCAAAATTTAGGCATTGTGGCGCCTGAATCGCTTCCCCCATATCTTGTGGCTTGACAGGGGAAATCTTTTCTTTACCACTATCGGTGCCCAACCCTACCGATGCTACGTATTTGCCTTGGCCTTCCACGGACCCGTCGGGAATGTCAACCATGAAGTAGGACACAGTTATACACAGTTCTTCACGCCGGCTGTGGAAAAACGGCCTTAGCACATTCCCTAGTAAGTTGCACCCAAGACCGGACAGCGGACGGCGGCTCCCCGCGCCACCGATGGTCCGGCGGCGCGAGAAACGCCCGATCAGACGGAGGAGAAAGGAAGGAGATTCAGTACCCGCGACCGCTGGCCCCACGCCCCATCCGGTCAAAGGGGAGCGCCTCGTACCGTTTCTTCATGTCCGGATGGGCCTCGAGGTAGCTTTTCACCCCCGCCTCATCCGCCAATACCTCTTTGCTTCGCTGCCGGTATTCATCCACGCCCAAATTGTATTTCGACAGCAGCTTCGCCAGCTTTGCGTTGATATCCTCACGCATCTCACGCATCTGCTCCGGCGACGGCGCCTGTCCCTCGTTGTACCGTTGGCCGCCCTGGAAGTAGTTCGTCATCATCTCGCCGATTTCGACACGGGCGTTGACGAACTTTTCGATCTCACCAGGGTCGGCCGCCCTGCCGATGCCTGCAAAGAGAAGAAGGCTCAACGTCAAACCGACGATGCTACCGGTGGAACGCCTGCTCATAATATCCTCTCAGATAGTGAATGAAGCTGATCTCGCTCACGTGCCACCATACCATCGCACAGACCGATCTGGCGGAACAATACCCGGGAGCATGCAGGCGAAAGGGACACCATTCGGAACGTCGCCCGTCACCCCCCAAGCGGCTCAGCGCTTGACCCAGCGACGGATCGTCTCATCCAGGAGCGAGAGTCGGAGAGGTTTGGTCAGGTAATCGTCCATCCCGGCCGCAAGACAACGCTCGCGATCGCCGGGCTGAGCAAGACCGGTCAATGCCACGATAGGAATTCGCGACCCCGGGCGCTCTCCGCCGCGTATCAGCGCCGTGGTCTTGTACCCGTCCATGTCATGCATCTGACAATCCATCAGCACCAGATCGTAGACCGTCCCTTGGATGGCCGCCACGGCTGCTGCACCACTGCCGGCTACCTCGGCCCGGCACCCCAACTTCTCCAAGAGCGCCACCGCCACCATCAGGTTCAGCTCATGGTCATCGACCACCAGGACTCGAGGACGATCGGAACCATACTGCTCGCAGAGGCTATGCTTGGTAATGAGGGGACGAGACGCGCCGGCTTGGCCCTCCCCCTCGGCGGCGGCCGGATCAAGCACCATAGCAAGACAGCGGCGGAGCGCCGATTGATGGATCGGCCTGGTCAAATAGGCGGCCACCCCGGCCTCACGGGCCCTTTGGGCGTCACCGCGCTGGCCGAACGAGGTGACAAGGATCACCGGGACAGTCCGCAAGGCCGGATCACTCTTCAGCCTCTCCACTACCGAGCGGCCCTTCGGGTCCGACGGTGGTTCGTCCACGATCACCGCGTCGAAGGGATGCCCTTCGGCCGCGGCCTGCCGCAAGAGGAGGATGGCCTCATCCCCACTTTTCGTTGCAGCACCTCGCATTCCCCAGGCAGTGACCGACTGTTCCAGCAGCGTCTGACTCGATCCTGGCTTCCCTACAAGACACACCCGACGGCCGTCCAGCGAAAACACCGGTTCCTGAAGCTGAGTTGCCTCGCCGGAACGCATGGTCAGACACACCGTGAACCAAAACCGGCTGCCCTTGCCGACCGTACTCTCCACCCCGATCTCTCCGCCCATGAGTTCCGACAGACGTTTGCAAATGGCCAGCCCCAGGCCCGTACCGCCGTAGCGGCGCGTGTGAGAACTATCCACCTGGCTGAAGATCTTGAACAACTTGCTCTGCCCCTCCGGATCGATCCCGATACCCGTATCCTCCACCTCACCCCTCAGGACGACCTGATCACCTGCCACACGCACCACGGCCATGCGCAACAGCACCTCACCACCATCAGTGAATTTGATCGCATTCCCAAGCAGGTTCATGAGGATCTGCCGTAACCGACCGGGATCCCCGCGTACGGCCGACGGCACCGATGCATCGATGAGGCCCACCAGTTCGAGTTTTTTTCGTTGCGCCTGAACCGCCACCAGATCCAGCGTGTCCTCGATCATGCTGCGGAGGTTGAAATCCAGCGCCTCCAGCGTCAAGTGGCCCGCCTCGATTTTCGAGAAGTCGAGAATGTCGTTGATGATCATCAGCAGATGATCGCCGGAGTTCCGGATCGTCTCGGCATATTCCCGCTGCTCCACCGTCAACGCAGTGTCGAGCAGCAACCCCGCCATCCCGATCACGCCGTTCATCGGCGTCCGGAGTTCGTGGCTCATGGTGGCTAGGAACTCAGACTTGATCCGGGCCGCATCCATAGCCTGATCCCTCGCCTGAGCGAGCGCGGCCTCGGCCCTCTTCCGATCCGTGATGTCGGTCGCGACCCCGCCCACCGCATAGGGCGTGCCGTCCTGAAGCAGAAGCGGAAACTTGACGACGAGACTCGTGTGGAATCCGTCTCCGTATAACGCCACCTCTTCGAACTGCAGCGGCCGTTTCGCGTCCAACACCATGCGATCGTTGTCCCCGAACGTTCTGGCCTGTTCGGGAGAGAACAGCTCCGCATCCGTCCTGCCGAGAATCATCTCGCGAGACAGACCGAACGCCTGCTCGAACTGGCGGTTCACGTCGAGATAGCGTCCCGCGATGTCCTTGAGGAAGATCAAGGCCGGGCTGTGATCCAAAATGGCGCGGAGTTGTGCTTCACTCACTTGAAGCGCCGCTTCGGCCCGCTTGCGGTCCGTCACATCGATCGCGACTCCGCCGACGTAGCGCCGCCCCGCGCGATCGTCGAAGGGAAATTTGATCACCCACCAATCGCGCAGAGTTCCATCCGGGTCCGGCGCCACCTCCGGGAATTCCCTGGCGACCCCGTCGACCAGGACCATCCGATCATGTTCCTGAAATATTCTGGCGATCTCGGGCGGGAACAGCTCGGCATCGGTCCGTCCTCTCCACTGGTCTTCGGTCATCCGAAAACGACGCTCGAACACCTGGTTCAGATAGACATGCCGGCCCTCCTCGTCCTTCATCCAGGCGATGGCCAAGCCATGGTCCATGAAGCGGCGGAACCGCTCCTCGCTCTCCCGCAAGGCCACTTCAACCTCATCTCGCGCCGTCAGATGCTGTTCACGGTCCTGCCTGCTCGCTTCCAGCGCCTCCTCCAGCGTACGCAGGCGACGAATGAGCGAGACGACCACGGTGGCCACGATCAGCGACACAATCCCGGCTGTGAAGGGATAATCCCATGTGATCCGACCGTGGATGAGACGGCTGAGGACGAGACTGAGAAGGCAGGAGAGAACGACCGCGATCCAGACGAAGTGCCAGACATTCCGCTGAGCGAACCGGAAGAACACCTGCTCCATATGATCCCGCATCCACTCGCACCGGGCACCCGGTCCGTGAGGGCGACAGGATCGGGGTGCCTTGGGAAATGCAGCCGACAATTCTTAAGGGTTTATATTGAAACTATAGCAATTCACAGGCCATCCATCAAATAAACTCCCATTCCTGGATGAGGCGGACACAGGAGGGCCATTCGGAAAGACCGCACTCCCACTACTTGAGTCGGCCTCCCATCTGCCGTACAGTGGACCGAGAGGAGCATCCACTCCCGCTCCAGTGGGCACAGTGCCCACTGGAGCGATCACGAAATGGTGCATCCAATCGCTTGCTGCGAGGTCACGATGGGGGCGGCATCCGTCATGTTATCCCTTGGAACCACTGCCCCTCCCTTTCGGCTTCGTGACGTGGTGAACGGCTCCTGGTACTCCCTCGAATCCTTCGCCGGCAAGGAGGCCCTGCTGATCATCTTCATGTGCCGCCATTGCCCTTATGTGATCCACGTGGAGCAGGAACTAGCAAGGATCGGACGGGATTACCATTCACAGCCGCTCGGTATCATCGCCATCAGCAGCAACGATCCCGAGGCCTACCCGGACGACGCCCCGCCAAAGCTCAAGGAGATGGCCGAGCGGCTGGGCTTCACCTTTCCCTTGTGTTTTGACGAGACCCAAGAGGTCGCTCGCGCCTATCACGCAGCCTGCACGCCAGACTTCTACCTCTTCGACCGAGAACGGCGGCTCGCCTACCGTGGGCAACTCGACGACAGCAGACCTGGCGGCAGGCAACCGGTGACCGGCCGTGACCTCCGTTCCGCCCTCGACGCCGTTCTCGCCGGACGACCGGTGGACCGGAATCAACAACCCAGCATCGGCTGCAGTATCAAATGGAAGAGCCGGACCCGATGAGCCGATGTGACCAAGTCGCTCGGCAAGCGTGACACGTACCTCGCCGGCAGAACCCCGGTCGCCCTCGAACTACGAGATACGAGACACGAGATACAGGGGAGGAGCAAGGAACTGGTTGACGTTCTTGGCGTTGTTGGCGATCGCTGCCTGTGACGGCTCGCAATCAGTCTCGCTCACGGCGGAGGACTTTCGATTCACGCCGGATCTCATCAGGGTGAACGCGGCCGGTCCTGTGAGCCTCTCGATCTACAATGCCGGCCGTGAGGTGCACGAATTCGACAGTCCCCTCCTCATGTATGCTCCCGCGACAGCCGATGCGAAAGCGGGGAAAGGGTCCGGCGCCAATGGAATCCTGTTGCGTCCCGGCCAATCGGTCACCATCGCGGCGGCGCTGCCTCCCGGCACCTACCTCTATATTTGCCGCCGCAAGGGCCATCAGAACATGACCGGCACGTTGATTGTGGAATGAGTCGGAGGCGCGGACCGTCCTCGAAGCAGAACCGTCGCGAAACGGCGGAACATTGATCGGCAATCACCCCGGGATCAGGGCACAGCCGATCGGAAGGGATCATTCATCCAGGCTGGGACGACAGAGGAGCGGCCCGTAGCCCAGCGCAAAGAGAACATAGGCCCCGCTCCAACCAAGCGCCGCACAGGCCAACACGAGATGGGTCACGGCTGTGGGAGCAGAAGGGCTCGGCACGACTACCCGCAACAGCGCACCCAGCGTCACCAACGAATAGATCGCGATCGTCATCGGCCCGACGGTTTTCGGCCGCCCCGTGTGGCCGAGACTCGCGCGCGTCATCACGCCCAACGTCATCGTCCCGACCGACCCGGCGGTGAGCATATGCAACGCTTCGGCCGGTTGAAGCCCGACACCCAGCAATGAGCCGCCTAGCGCCACGAGCGCCAATCCCAGCCAGCCATAGCCCAGGTGCAGGATCAGCACGAGGGGTTCTCGCCAGGCGAGCCACCCGTGCCATCGGCCCAAACGCACGAGCGACGACATGCCGGCCGCAATCAAGATTGGCCCGGTGGCGATCAGTCCCGGCGCCGCAATCCACAGCAGGACCGCCACCACCACCAAACCCAACGAAATCGCATCGAAGCGGGAGAACGGCGGCGGCAGAGGCTGAAAACGGCTCTGCACAAAAAACTCGCGGGTAAAGTTCGGCGTCAGCCTGCCGCCGATCACCGTCAACAGCAGCAGGATGAGGCCCAGCACCATGCGCTCGGGAAGATCCGTCGGCATCCCTGGCAGCGCTCGCTCATGAAACAGCACATTCGCTCCGGCATACAGACTGATGATCACTCCAACCGGCGCCTGCCCCCAACTACGGCCCAGGATCAGCTCACGCCAAAGCCAGGCAGCCAGCGCAACAGGGTAGAGCCCATCCAGGAGTGCCGCGACGAACGATCCCGGCGACCCAAGCGCCAGCGCCACCCGACCGGCCAGCCAAAGGAGCCACATCGCCACCAACGGTACGCCGCGCAGGGGCGGACGCCCCGTCCAATTCGGTACGGCCGTCATCAGAAACCCGGAAATCACGGCGGGCAAGAACCCGAACAACATCTCATGGACGTGCCACTCACGCGGCGGATAGAGAAACCCGGGGTTCATGCCGCCCGCATAGAGCCAGGCCCAAAGCGGCACAGCCAATCCCGCGAAGAGCGCGGCGGAGAGGAAAAACGGACGGAATCCATAGGAGAACAGCGCCGGACCGCCGTAGGGCGGGAACGTCGGTTCCTCATCCGCGTCCTGACGCCTTGGTTGGGCGATTCGGATTTCAATCGGTTTCAAGGCCATGGGCAGGCCAATTCTGGTGAGGAACCGATGGGAAGTCAATGTGAGGGAAAGGCACTACGGCAGCAAGGCGGCCGGTAGCGGAGAGCATTGGGCCCTGCGTGAGTCGTCAGTGCACAGTCAGCAGTACAGCAGCGGCCGAATGCTGTGCTCATGGAGCGATCGACCGAATGGCGCGGCTGAAGATGGAGAAGGGGCAGGAGAATCCTGTGATCAGCGGGAAGATGAATCGGGGCGCGATGGCTGCGCCCCGATTCCTGCGGCATACTTCCTATCCGACCAATTCCATCTCGGCGAAGAAGTAGCCGATTTCGAACTTGGCCGTCTCCGGCGCATCCGAGCCGTGCACCGCGTTGAATTCGATGTTGGTGCCGTGGGCCTTGCGGATCGTGCCGGCGTCGGCCTTGGCAGGATCCGTCGCGCCCATCAGCTCGCGGTTCTTCTTGATGGCGTTCTCCCCCTGTAGGACCAGCACGAGACAGGGCCCCGACGACATGAACGTGCAGAGGCTGTCGAAGAACGGCCGAGCCTTGTGCACGGCGTAAAAGCCCTGCGCGGTCGATTTGGACATGTGCATCAGCCGCATGGCGACCGGCTTGAGCCCGGCCTGTTCGTAACGGGCAACGATGTCTCCGATCGCGTGCTTCTTCACGGCGTCGGGCTTGATGATGGCAAGGGTACGTTCACTCATGGGTCGTCAGGCTCCTTGGGCTAAAAATGTCGCATGTGGGTCAACAGAGAAAATTCGGCGTCATTATAAAGAAGCGCCGGAAGGGCTGGCAAGGTAACGACAGAGCAAATAAGCGAAAAATGCCCAGGCCTCCGGCTAGGAGCGGAACTGCCCGGCGATCTCCTGCGGCTTGAAGACGCCCCGTTCGGTGATGATGCCGGCGATCAGGTCGGCGGGAGTCACATCGAACGCCGGATTGAAGACCGCCACGCCGTCCGGGGCGACGGGGTGGCTCCCGTGAATGGAGGTGACTTCGAGCGGGTTCCGCTCTTCGATAGGGATGTCGGTGCCGGTCTTGGTCGCCAGGTCGATCGTGCTGTAGGGCGCGGCGACGTAAAAGGGAATTCCGTGCGCCTTGGCCAGGACGGCCACCGAATACGTTCCAATCTTGTTCGCGACATCGCCGTTTGCGGCGATACGATCCGCCCCGACGACGCAGAGCTGAATCTTACCCTGCCGCATCAGACTCCCGGCCATGTTGTCGGTGATCAGCGTCACGGGAATCTTGTCCTGCATCAATTCCCAGGCCGTGAGCCTCGCGCCCTGGAGCACCGGCCTGGTTTCGTCGGCGATCACGTGGATCTTCTTCCCCTGTTCCCAAGCTGCGCGAATCACGCCCAAGGCCGTCCCGTACCCTGCGGTTGCCAACGCCCCAGCGTTGCAGTGCGTCAGGACCGTCTGGCCATCCTTGATCAAGGCCGCCCCGTGTTGGCCCATCGCTTTGCAGAGCGCGATGTCCTCATCCAGGATCACTTGCGATTCGCGGATGAGTTCCGCCTTGATCTGCGAGACCGGCTGAGTCTTGCAGGCGGCGAGCTTCTGCTTCATCCGGGCGATCGCCCAAAACAAATTGACGGCCGTCGGACGGGACGCCGCCAAGTGATCGCTGATCTCGTTGACCTGTTTGGCGAACGCATCGTAGTCGGAAGCTGTGACGGTTTGCGCGCCGAGCGCGACCCCCATTGCCGCCGTCACGCCGATTGCGGGGGCCCCCCGCACCTTCAGTTCACGAATCGCTTGGGCAACTGCGCGGTAGTCCCGGCAATCGAGAAACGCCACCTGCGTCGGCAACCGGCTTTGATCCAGCAGCCGCACACAGCCATCTTTCCACTCTACGGTCGGAACCATCAATCAATCCTTGGGTGAGTTCGGTGAAGCGGCATGCGGCCCCGCCCAGGTACATTCAACGGCTCGACAGACAGAATCACGATCCAGCGCATCGAAGCGAGACGAAGTACGCTTCACGCGAGACGGACGACGGGCTGTTATGACGTGCTATCGACGTCTGGTCGACAATTCGAGAATCGTGACCATAATGACGATCAGGCAAGCTTGGGTCAAGAGGAGGATGGCTTCGCTGGTCCCGGCATGTCGCAGGGCCAGCGCGGCCAGTCCGAGGCAGATGGTGAGGGTGAAGATCATCGCGATGCTGGCTTGGCGACTGCCCAGCGCCCGCTCGAGACGATGGTGGAGATGGTCTTTGCCGACATAGGCCAGCCAGTCGTGCACGGTCTTGACCTTGCCGGTCTCGATACGCTCCACCGTGATGTGGACCATGTCGTAAATGAGCACGCCGAAGATCAACAACGGATTGCTGAATGAGACGATCGGGTTGTTATCCGCCCAATTGCCCTTCACAGCCAGGCAGGCCAGCGTGAAGCCCAGAAAGGTCGAGCCTCCGTCCCCGAGGAAGATCAAGGCAGAGTGCTTGCCGCGAAAATTGTAAGGAAAGAAACCCAGACAGGCCCCGATGATCGCGATAGAAAGCCACCCGAGGCTGGGCTGGTTCGTCTCAAAGGCCACCACGCCCATGAAGCCCGCCATCAAGACCGCCAAACCTGCCGCCAGCCCGTCCATGCCGTCGAAGAAGTTGAACGCGTTGGTGATCCCGATGATCCAGAGGAGCGTCAACGCGACATTGGCCACATCACCGACGGGACCTGCCGGGAAAAGCGTAAGCACCTTGCCGGTCGCGATCACGATTCCTGCCGCGCCGAATTGCGCCAGCAATTTGGTCCTGGCGGAGAGGTCGCGCACGTCGTCGAGGACCCCGACCACCAGCATCAGCGTCGAGGCGATCAGGATTGCCAACGTACCTTCCGGCACGATGGAGTTGAGCAGCACTGATCCGATGAACCCGAAGTAGACCGCGATTCCCCCGAGGCGCGGCGTCGGCTCCTGATGCGCGCGACGCTCGGACGGCAGGTCCATGAGGCCCCATTGACGCGCCGTCTGAATCAGCATGGGCGTCAAGGCCGCGGTCCCAAGAAATGCGAAGAGCAAGACGTACAGCCAGCGGAATCCCTCGTTGATGAAGAGGTTCCTGACCCACGGCAGGGTCAATGCCAGCGCGCCGAGAAAGGCCCCGATGGCCGCGGGTGTGAGACGCCGCCAGTTTCCTGTGAAGACGGGGGCCTGGAGGTTCGTCTCCATCAGCTTCACTGGAGTTCCTCGTTGAGGATATGGACAATCCGGACCACGTCTTCGTCGGACATCGACGGATGGATGGGCAACGACACCGCCGTGCGATCGACCTCTTCGGCCGCAGGAAAATCTGGTAACTCCAGGTACCGGTGCAACGGTCTGAAGACCGGTTTCCGGCACTGCACCCCGCGATGCTCGATGCGGGCTAGAAACGACGTGAGATCTTCGCCGGACTGAAGCCCCTTCGGGAGACGCACGACGTAGCGGTAATAACAATGGCTGCGCCCCTCCGGCACGACCGGCGGCGTAAAGATCTGAGCCGGCAATGCTTCGTGGTATGCAGCCGCCAGCGACGCGCGCCGTTCCAGGAACGACCCGAGCCGGTTCAATTGCTCGATCCCCATCGCCGCCTGCAAATCGGTCATCTTGCAGTTGTAGGCCTGCGCATTGAGTGAGGGAGCCTGGTCGTACTCCCGAAGGGAGCGGAGCCGTTCCAACAGGACTTCATCGTTGGAAAGGACCATGCCGCCTTCGCCGGTGCAGAGCAACTTCGTCGCGTAGAAGGAGCAGACCGTCAGAACGCCGACCGTACCGACGGCTCTCCCTTGCTCGGTCGCTCCCAGCGTTTGAGCGCAATCCTCGATCAGGGGAATCCCCAGACTCTGCAGCGCGGTGAGATCGGCCGGCAGCCCGAACATGTGCGGCACGATGACCGCGCGCGTGCGGGTTGTCCGCGCTTTCCTCACTTTGTGAGGGTCGAGGTTGAACGTGTCCGGGTCGATGTCGACGAGGCGGGCCTGTGCTCCCATCCGCTGGATAGCCAGCCAGGGAGCGGAACAGACGTAACTGGGAATGATAACGTTATCCCCGTGTCCCACGCCCAAGGCGCGCAAGGCCAGGTCCAGTCCCACGGTTCCGGAACTGACGGCCACCCCGCCCTGCAACCCCATGTAGGCGGCCATCCCCCGCTCGAACTGGGCCACGAACGGACCCGCGGCCACCTGGCCGGACCGAATGACGTCGGAGACGGCACGGATTTCATCTTGTCCCAACGAGGGGCGGGAATGCGGAATCATCGTCATCGCGTCACGCGTCGATATTAATGAAGAGCCGCAAGGGAATAAAGCCCTCGGCGTTTTTGACGCGGCCTTGGATCCCGCGGAAATGCGCGGCGGAACGAATGACGTCCACGATGCTGAGACCTTCGATGTTGGTTTTCTTCACCTGGGAGGCGTGCGCCTTGATGGAGGCGATCTTTTCTTCCAGCACCGTGTCGATGTCGACGAAGACCGTCGGCGCGAAATTTTGCGTCGTCGGCCCCTCGTAGAACAACACATTCTTGGTATAGCGCGTGGCCGTGATGGTGCTGACTGCCAAATGCCGGTGATCCTGGTGCGTGTCGTCGTGGTAATTGACGAAGATGAAATGGGGCTTGACCTCGTCGACCACCCGCTCCACCTTCTGGATAACCTCCCGGTCGAGCGGCACTTCGGTATCCGGATAGCCGCCCCAATAGATCTTCTCCGCGAACAGCAGCCGCGCCGCCGTCGCCTGCTCCCGCTTGCGCATCTTTGGTGCGGCCCCCTGCGCCCCGTCGGTCATGATCATGAGAAAGATCCGGTGGCCATTCTGAGCATACTTAATCAGCGTGCCCCCGCAACCGGCCTCGATATCGTCCGGATGCGCGCCCAACGCCAGGATCCGCATCGGATTTGCCGAACGAGCGACCATCGTTCTATTTCCCAAGACCGACTACCATCGCCCCTGTCGCACCGGCTCCCGACTTCCGCGAGCCTCGCGCAGAATCATCCCGGCCTCCGGGCCGTGGCACAACAGAAGATCCAAGGCCGAAAGGCCCGATATGAATGGATCGTAGCATTGCTTGTAGGTTGGATGGTGAAAATACTGCATTTCCAGCACGACGCCCGACGCGAGGAAGCGAGGTTTGTCCATATAGGATTCGGCGCCTGGGCCGCAGAGATACCGGCCCGCCCCGACCGCACGGCAGATGTCGATCAGCCGATCGGTGGCGTTGTCCCGGAGGAGTAGTTCCGACGCGAGCTGCACCGGGGTGGTAATGCCCATCGCGCCCATCATCCAGCGCAGCACTGCCAGATTCATTTCCGTCAGCGTGGGCCAAGCCATTTCATAGATGGCCTGTAACTCGGGCAGGTACCGCTCCCGATAGGGGGCCCGCGCATAGTGCATCTCGATGGCCCGAAGGTGTTGGCTGTGCCAATGGGCCGTAGGATTGATCTCCACCCGGTTGAGCCGCTGACCGAAATGATGCAGCACCGGCACGGTCAGCCACTGCCAGCCGTCGGCCGTGCGGATGCGATTGCGGTTCTGCCACTCGTTCTTTTTGAACTGTACGTTATCCAGCACGACGAAGATGTCCGCTTGGTCGATCTTGTCGAGGTAACCAAGCCACGGTAAAAACTGCGGCTGATGGATCGTCACGCGCATGTCAGCTCCTGATCTCCGACGGGTGCACATAGATGGGATTGCTGAGCAACTCGCCCGTTCCCCCGCCCGTCACTTCCAGCCGGTATGCGGCGCGGGCCGAAGCGGCCAGGCTCACGTCCGTGACGTCGATGTCCAGGGGCGTATCACCTTCCCGCTTGGCCAAGACCTCGCCGGAACGGATGACCCGAACCGCCACGCGATGGGGCCTCTGATCGGTCGTCGACAGCCGCGCATGGAAGGCAATGGGTTCCGCACCTTGCCGCGCGATCGTTCGGCCCGGCCCCTCGGCCTTGCGCCCCTCCCCCAGGTCGACATGAAACTCGTCCAACGACAGCCGGAATTCCTTGTGGTAGCGCTCCACGGCATAGGCCCGTCCTTCCCTGAGCGCCGCCAAAACCCCGGCCAGCGATCGTTCCTTCACGGACAGAACCGTCAATACTTGGTCAAGTTCCTTCTTCGCATGGTCGCTGCTGTGAAACGCGATCTCGCCGATCATGGTCGGACGGAGACGCCGTTGCCCTGATTGGTACAACGTCACGAGTTGATCCCAGATCCCGCCGGGCGCATGGATGGTGCGGGCTTCCTGATAGAGGCCGCCGAATCCCTGATGCCCCACCGTGAGCAACAGGGCCTCCGGATGGGGATCGGTCTTGATGGTGACGGTCCCGAGCGGACCGAGAGACGGCTGACGAAAGTCCCGTGCTTCCGGCAATGACCAAAAGGCCAGGCCTCCCTGTGCCGCCACGCTCTCGATCAGCGCCTGATGAGGCTGGAATCCCAACCGTTCCTCATAGGGGCTGAAGAGCGGTGTGCCGAACGGCCAGTTGCTGAGGCCGATGATCACCGCGGCAGAAATCAAACAGAGAATCGCCACGACCTTGCCCTTCCCCAGAGATGTCGGCCGATCTGCCCCCAGTCCTCCGTGCAGGCGCGGCACTCCGACCCACACAGCCGAGAGCAAAAGCAACGCAGGCAGCAATCCGCCGGCCCACCCGCCGGCTCTGCGATAGCTGCCGTAATTGCCGAGGGCCGGTAACCGGCGATAGGCCTCCGCCGTCGGAAGTCCGAACACCAATAGGTTCCGCTGGGCATTGTGCATGGTGAGGGTTCGGTCCCAAGGCGAACCGGACCAGTAGTAGTGGGGAGCCACCTCGACGCCCGGCACCAGCAACACGTTGGGATGCCTGGCCTGCGTCTCCTCCACCTCATGCAGATACTGCTCGATCCCGAACTTCATCAGTGACGGGAACGACGCTTTGGCCTTGATCACGGATTCGAGCGGCCGCAGTCCGTACTCGTACTCGAGTGCGAGATTCTCGGTCAGCAACAAGGCGCCGATCCCGAGTTGCTCGGCGCGGGCGGCCAACTCGTCAAGGGTGAGGTCCCCTGTGCTGGCGCGGCTATGTACATGCACGGCCGCCACGAGTTGAATGGAACCAGCCTCAGAGGCTTCCGCTGACATCGCCGGCAGGGCAGGGAGTAGGATGAGGCCGAAACTGATCACAAAGCACCACCATGACCTCACGATCGCCACAGCGCTTACCATGCCCCGACCTCGACCAACAAGTCCCGGTAGAGCCGCTCAAGCGCACACACCATCGCGACGTGGGAAAACCGGTCCGTCACCGACGCCTGCCCCGCTTCCCCCAGGGATCGCCGCCTGGCGGGATCTTCCGCCAAGTCACGGATCGCCCGCGCCAGTGCATGGCTGTCCGCCGGCGGCACCAGCAATCCGGTTCGTCCGTCTTCGATCAATGTCGGCACGCCGCCGACTCTGGTCGCGATCGCCGGCAACCCGGCCGCCATCGCTTCGATCAGGGCCCGCCCCATGCCTTCGTTGAGAGAGGGCAGGACGAAGAGGTCCATTCCAGCCAGGCAGAGCTCCACATCCTCACGATGCCCGATCAGATGCACCCGTTTGCGCAGACCGAGCGAGCCGGCCAGTTGCTCCAACTCTCCCTTCGAGTCACCGCTGCCGACGATCACGAGGTGAAGTTCGGGCAGGTCCGCAGCGAGCTCCGCGACGGCTTCGATCAGGAACCGATGCCCCTTGATCTCCGTGAGCCAACCCACAGACCCCACGACCAACGCATCGGGTGGGCAGGCAAAAGTTACCGGCCGCATCTTTGGAGCAGCCGCCACATGTCGAAAGCGATGGAGGTCGATGCCGCTCGGCACCACCGCGAATTGCCCCGCCGCTCCCACTCCCCGCTCCAGGTGTTCCGCCCGTTCCGATTCCGTGAGTGCGACCATGCGATGGGTGATCCGGCTCAACAGCCGCTCGATCTGCAGAAACAGGCTCGTCACGCTCGGACCGAAGTGCCCGTAAAACACGTGTCCATGCGGGGTATGCACCACGGCGGGAACGCCTGTCACCCAGGCGGCAATTCGGCCCAGCACGCCGGCCTTCGACGTGTGCGTGTGAACCAGGGCAGGCTTCTCTCGGCGGAATATCCGGATGAGGCTCCAGAGCGATAAGAGATCCGCCAGCGGGCGGACCGGACGCACGAGCCTCGACAGAAGTATCCATTGGATGCCGGCACGGGTCAAATGCAGGCAGTTGTCCTCGGTCGCCGCATCGCCTCCCTGGGCATCCCACCGACCCGGACGTCCCGCCACGACCATGGGGACGAAGTCGTCCTTCGTATGACCGAGCGCGGTCAGCATCGTATTCTTCGCCGACCCGCCGTAGTCGAGCCTGGTGATGACATGGATGATCCGGTGCGGAGTCGTGCGGTTCATGATCCGGCTCAGGCGGCCTGAAGGACCTCCGCGCGGGATTGGCCACCGAGCACGCGATCCAATTCCTCGCAATGCCGTTCCCAGTTGTACTGCTGCTCCACAAGCTGCCGCCCCTTAGCCGACAACCTGACACGTTCGTTCGGATCCTGACGGAACCGCCGGAGGATGCGGGCCAACGCCTGTGCAAGCGCAGCCCCGTCTTTGCCCTCCGCCACCAGGGCCGGATCGACCCGGCCGACCACTTCCGGGAGCGCCGCCACCGGGGTCGATAGCACCGGCGTGCCGCACGCCATCGCCTCGACGGTCACCAGCCCGAAGCCTTCGAGTTGTAACGTCGGCATCACGACAAGATCCGCGGCTTGGTAGTACTGTTGCAGCAAGCCTTCCGGCACAAAGCCGAGCAGTCGCACATGTTGCTCCAAGTGATCGTTGACGATCAGCTCCTGGAGCTTGCCTCGCAAGGGGCCTTCGCCCCCGATGAGCACGAGGAGATTCGGATGCTCGCGTTTGAGACGGCAGACGGCGTCCACCAGGTTTTCCAACCCCATGCGAGGGACGAGATTCCGCACAGTGAAGAGGATCGGCCGATCGGCAGGCCATTCCAATTCGGCACGTACCGCCGCCCAGGACTGCGGCGGAGAAAAACGCCCGAGATCGACGGCACCAGGAATCAGGTCGATGCGGTGCGCAGGGATTCCATGCACGTCCATGACCCGGCGGCGCATGAACTCGCTCAAGACCACGACCCGGTGGCAGCGTCGCATCACCGTTCCCTCGATCCAGCGCCGAACGCGCGAATTGATCGTCCAGCGGAGTTGACGCTCGAGGGATGAACCGGCCGCCATCCGCGTTTCGAATTCTTCATGGGCCAGGGAGAGACACATATAGACCCAGAGAGAGGCCCGATGCGATCGCTGCAACAGGGCCCCGAGTCCGGACAACGACTGATGGATCAAAGCGACGGCCACCGGCTTCCCTCCGGTGGCCCGGTCGAAGGCGGCGACGGATCGACGGATCGTGGAGGCGACGAACGAGAGTTCATGCTGCCGATCGACCTGATAACGGAATTCTCGAACTCGGTCGATCGTACAGACATCGGCGTCAGCCTCATGCCTGGCCCTGGTGACGATCGTCACATCATGCCCGCGCGCCTGCAGCCCCAACGCTTGGTTCTGCAAGACCCGCTCAGCGCCGCCGATGACCCGCTCCGCCGACACTTCCGCAAACATGGCAATGTTCATTCGTCTTCCTTCGCTCTACTTTGCGCCGGCCGATGCAGGCCGGCATGCCCGTTGCCACAATTCCATGACCAGCAGCGCGTAGATCTGGTCGGCAAAGTTCCGCCGTCCGCTCTCATGCTCCGCCAACAACCATCGCACATAGACCGGATTCAGATAGCCGCGCTCCCGTACCGTCGATTCGTTCAGCAGATCCGTCACCATCGGCCGAAGGTCTTCGCGGAGCCAACGGGCCAACGGAATACGAAACCCGTACTTCGGCCCCTCGACAATCTCAGGCGGGAGCAGCGCGCGCACCGCTTCGCGAAAGAACCCCTTGAGACGCCAACCGGAAAATCTCATGTCACTCGGAAGCGACTGCGCAAAGCGCAGCAACACATGGTCGCAATAGGGCACCCGCAGTTCGAGCGAGTGCTGCATGCTCATCCGATCCCCCATGCGTAGCAGGTCGTCAGGCAAATAGGTCTGAAGGTCGAGCCCCGCGGCACGGTCGGCCGGCTCGGGAGAAGGCCAGCGGTCGAAACGCAACTCACGCTCCGCCTGGCTGTCCCCGATATCCGAAGCCCCATACCACTCCTCGTTGAAAGCACGGTGCTCCCACTCGCGCGGCAGAAAGGTCATCCAGCGCACATACTGCCTGGCTTGCGCATGCGCTCCGTCGGCCAAAAATCGTCGGAGCCGTCCCCACTGATCGCGGCCACCGGTCCCTTCCGGAATGAACGGGGCGACACGCTGCCCAACCCAATTGCGGATCGGTCTCGGTACCGCCGCATACCAGGAGGACGAACGGATGCCCAGATACCGCGGATAGCCTCCAAAGAGCTCATCCCCACCGATGCCCGAGAGCGCGACGGTCACTTCACGCCTGGCCACCTGGGAAATCAAGTACGTCGGGATGGCGCAGGAATCGGCGAAGGGTTCCGCCATGCCCCGCACGACCGCAGGCAGGAGGGCGGTGACATCGGGACTCAAGCGCGCTTCGACATGCTCGGATTCAAAGTGCCGGGCCAAGAGGCGTGCCCGATCCAGCTCGTTGTAGGACCGGTCGTCCGGATGGTCGTACCCGATCGAAAAGGTTTTGATCCGGCCGCCTGCAACCTGCCGCATGAAAGCCAGGAGAGTCGCGGAATCCAACCCACCGGAAAGAAAGAGACCGAGCGGCACATCGCTGATCATGTGGGCTCGCACCGTATTGCGCAGCAACCCGTGCAGATGTTCCACCGCCGCAGCCTTGTCCTTCCACCGTTGCCGAGGGATCGCCGCTTCCAGCGTCCAATAGCGTTCGACATGCAAGCGCCCCTGCTCAAGCCGCAGCCATTCCCCCGGTCTGAGCTCATACACGCCTTCGTACATCGTCTCGGGGCCCGGCACATAGAGGTAGCGAAAATAGTCGACGATGGCCTGGGGTCGCAGCGCCGGCCCGGAGATCGCCTCGAGCAACGCAGGGAGTTCTGAGGCAAAGGCCAGCTGCGTCTCACCGGAAGCATCGTGCATCGCCGAGTAGTACAGCGGTTTGATCCCCAGACGGTCTCGCACCACCAGCAGACGATCGCTGTCCCTGTCCCAGAGGGCAAACGCGAACATGCCCTGCAGTCGCTGCACCCCCTGCGCCCCCTCTTCTTCGTACAGATGGACAAGCACCTCGCTGTCGGACTGGGAGGCGAATCGATGGCCCTTCTGTCGGAGGTCCTCTCGGAGTTCCCGGTAGTTATAGATCTCGCCGTTCATCACCGCGACGATGCGCCCGGTTTCGCTCTTTACCGGTTGCTTGCCGCCCTCGGGATCGATCACCCGCAAGCGTCTGATGCCGAGCGACACCCCACGATCCCTATAGCGACCGTCTTCGTCCGGCCCTCGATGGACCAAAGCCCCCAACATCCGGTCGAGGACTTTCGGATCTCCCTGTCCGCTATGTCCGCAGATACCACACATGCATGCGTCTCATTTCATCTGGTCGGCCGAGGCCGTCGAACTCTGGCCCTGTTTCTGTTCCAATTGCTTCCCGCGCATGAGATCCAACGGCTGGTAGCCCTTGAGATCGTGGATATAGTACGAACGCAGGAACATCGCGAGTCCCAACGCCAGCAACGCAGTCACCAACGAGAGGGCCACCACGATTTCCCCAAAACGCAACCGGCGTTTCCAACGACGCTTCACGGCCGGCACTCCCGCCCGCCCGTCACCGGTTTCCTCGCCGTGGCTTCGAGGGACAGGCCATAGGGAAATCGATCCACCCCTAACCGCCTCGCGCATCGGTACACCGCCAGATCGGCGCGTTTACAGAATTCGCGCAGTCTGGCGCCGTGACCGCGAGGCCGGCGATAGGCATCGGCCTGGGTCGGCGGCGACGTGACGATCGTCAGGGCTTCGAAACCGGTCCGGGCCAAATGAAAACGCAACGACATCGCTCCGAACCCGAACAGGTGCCTGATGCTCAGGTCCGGCAGCCCGGCCATCCGGGATGCCCATGACACGGCCGTATGCAGCGGCCCGTTCGGTACACGCAGATACAGCTGACCTCCAGGCGCCAGAATCCGCCAGGCTTCTTTCAGCGCGGCGAACGGATCGGCCAGATGATCCAGCACGTTGATCATGCTGACGACCTGCACGCTGCTGTCGGCCAACTCACACGGCGGCCAGCCTGCCAGCCGGACGTCGAGCTGTCGTTGCCGAGCATGCTGTGCGGCGCCGACAGACAGTTCAAAGCCGATTCCCTTCCAGCCCCGTTCCCGGCAACGCGCCAGAAATCCTCCGCCGCCACAGCCGACGTCTACCAGAGTCCCGGGAACCGGTATGGCCGCCGCAATGCGATCCACGATATGGATCCAGAGATTGTCCCGTGCCGTTCCCTGCTGCTCCTCCATATACCCTGCCCAATAATCCTCGCCATAGCAGCGGGCCAGATCCTTCTCAGCGGGAAGCGCCTCAGGCACGATCAGGTCGCAGGTCCGGCAACGGCGGGTGGCATCGGACGCCCGCCCCATCTCAACAAGGTTTCCCCCGGCGCCGCAGCGGCAGGGCCATGACCCGCCTGCCGCGCTTTCGCGCGACGGCACCGATTGGGTTACCGACAACGGGTTTCCCATATCTGGCGGACTCCGTTCACCACATCCTCGACATCCGCGTCGGTGAGTTTAGCCGAGAGCGGAAGGGAGAGCGTGCGATCCGAGATGAACTGCGCGTTGGGAAACTGGTCAGGCCTCAAGTTGAACGTCTGTCGATAGTAGGGATGCAGATGCAGCGCAATATAGTGGATGCCGGTTCCGATGTTGAGCCGATGCAGGTCCTCCCGAAGACCATCCCGGTCGAACGGCGCCTGTCGATCGTCGACCAGCAATTGGTACAGATGCCGTGCATGAACGGTGTCGAGACCTTCGCGCGAGGGCAACGTGAGGGGCAGATCCGCCAAGGCCTGATCGTACGTCGTCCAGATTGCCCGTCGTCTGGCCAGGTGCGCGTCGAGACGGGCGATCTGATGCAGCCCCAACGCCGCCTGCAAATCCGTCATGTTGGCTTTAAAACCCGGTGCCACCACCTCTGGAATCCCGCGCGCGGATTGAATGTGCCGCTCCCAGGCCGTGTGACTGAGCCCATGATGGGCCAAGCGCCTTACCTTCCGCGCCAGATGGTGGTTCCCTGTCACCACCATGCCGCCTTCGCCGGTCATCAAACTCTTGGTCACGTAGAAACTGAAACAGGCCAAGTCCCCGAACGTGCCGATTCGCTTGCCGTGATAACGCCCCTCGATGCAATGCGCCGCATCCTCGATCATGTAGAGGCCGTGTCGCCGCGCGATCTCCATGAGCTCATCCATACGGCAAGGACGGCCTGCCAGATGCACCGGAATGATCGCTTTGGTCCGCGGAGTCACCGCGGCTTCGACGGCCGAGGGGTCAAGCGTCATCGACTCCCGTTCCACGTCCGCGAATACCGGTTTCCCGCCTGCTTGCAGAATGGCATTGGCGGTCGCGCAGAACGTCAGGGGCGTGGTGATCACTTCATCGCCATCATCGATGCCGATGGCCGTCAGGGCCAGATGCAGCGCGGCGGTGCAAGAACCCACGGCAATGGCGTGCTCGACGCCGACGTAGGTACGAAAGGCCTCTTCGAAGCGCGCCACTCGCGGCCCGGTGCTGACCCACCCGGAGCGGAGCGTGGCGACGACTTCATCGATATCTTCTTCCTCGATCAGGGGACTGCCGAACACGAGCGGTTCGGTCCTTTGCGGGCGGACAAGCATCGTAGTCCGACGTGACAGGGGCATGGGACACTCCACAAACTAGGTGTACTGCGCATGTGCGAGACACAGGAGGGACCCTCCGAACGGAAAGTCGCCCCGGCGGAGCCACCAACGCTCACTCGCAAATAAGCGATTTAAGGCCGTATTGATTGTAGGAGGGATCGGTCTCACGTTCGAGCGGAATCGATTTTTTGGAACGCAGGTCCGTTCCCATAGAATCGTCCCCGCCATGATCGGAAAGAGCCAGGTATTGAAATAGGTGGCGCGTCTGACGGCAAACCCTGCCTGCTCGACGACGCGGCAGAGCTCGCCCCGTCGATAGCGTCGTCGGTGCTCCGAGACATAATCCTCCCCGCTCCAGAGGAACGGATAAGCCGGCACCGTGACGACGAGCGCACCGCCCGGTCGCAAAATCTTTCGGATCGCATCAAGCACCGGAACCTCCGCCTCGAGATGTTCCAGCACATCCAAGAGGAGCACGACATCAAATTGTCCTGGAACAAAGGGCAAGGCCGTCAGGTCGCAGCACAGCAGCCTCGAGGCCCCGCGATCACGGCGAGCGTGCAACACCACAGAAGAGCAGTCCGCCGCGATGGTCCGCACACAAGGCCAGTTCGATTCCACCGGACTCGAGACCCCGCACCCGAGATCCAAAAGACGAAGCCCACCCGATCCCCGCTCCGCTACCAATTGCTTCACGGCGTCGGTCAGGATCGTCCGGCGGCCGACGTACCACCAGTGGTCATCAGCGGCGCTCGTCATCGTTTCGTAGGCTTCAGGCCTCACGGGTCTTCCCTCGCCGCATCGATCACGGCGAGCAATTCTCGTCCACCGGCGATCGGCACGAATTCGACGATGGTGAACAGGCTCAAGAGCCCGCGAAATCCCGCTTCATCGAACCGCTCTGCCATGGGATGGGTCCCGGGATCAGTGAGCCGGCTCGCAAGCCACGCCACCAAGGGATTGGCGCTGGCGGCGAGGTTCCGGACAGGCTCCGCAACGATGACCCGAGAACGCGCCGCCCGGACCATGCGCCGGATGAATTCTGCATGGTCAGGGCCGAACTGAAACAGGCTCCCCTGCAGCACCACCACGTCGGCTTGAGGAAACTCACCCTGCCGAAGATCCCGCACTTCCGCCGGCACGCGGCGACGAAGCGCTTCTTTCACGAACGAGGCATTGAGATCGAACCCCACGTAGCGCGCGACACGTCCGCTCAAGTGCTGCGCATAGAGTCTTCCGTCCGCACAACAGAGTTCGACCACTGAACTCCCCGCCTGGATCCGCTCGGACACGGCCTCCAGGCGCGCCCCATAGCCAGGTCCATAGAGCAACCGCATGGTCCCGTGATAGATCGTGCTGTGCCAATAGAGCGGGCTGCGCATGTCAGTATCGGCCTTCCGCCCTCATCCGCCGCTTGAACGAGCGGATCGCCCCACAATAGGCCAAGGAGTCCCGCCATGGACGGACCGTGGAGGGACGGATAGTCTGCCGGACGAAGAGGCTCGGAATCTCGGCCACGCGCAGCTTCGCGAAATAGGACGCCGCCATGATCTCGGTATCCCAAAACCATCCCTGGGACCGGATTCCGCTCAACAAGGGCAGGATCGCCTCGCGGCGGAAGAATTTGAATCCGGTTTCCGTATCCTCGAAGGGCAACCGCAAGTAGTGCCGCACGAGCTGCCGATAGCCCAGACTGAGAACGTTTCGGAACATGTCGTCCAAGCGGATCGGGACATGGTAGAGGCGTTTGGCGGTGGCCACGTCGTAGCCCTCCTTGTCCATCGCCAGAATCATCGAGGGAAGATACCTGGCGTGGACTTCGAGATCGATGTCGAGATAACCGGCGTACCGCCCCCTGGCCAACGCCAAGCCCTCCGTCACCGTCCCCCCTCGTCCGAGATTGCTCCGATGCAGAATGACCCTGGTATCCGGTCGATCGGCCAGCAGCCGCTCCAGCAGGCGTGGCGTCTCATCGCAACTCGCATCGTCGATCGCAATCAGTTCCCAGCGATAGGACGTCTGCCCCATCACCCAGCGCAAGTCACGGAGGCTTTGCTCCAGAATCGGCGCCTCGTTGTAACAAGGCACGATGACGGAGACGTCGTACTCATCACACCGAGCTATGTGGTGGGGCCTGGTCATGAAGGGCCTTGTCTACGCAGCGACCTGCATGTGATTCGCCAGGGTCCGCTCGAGCACATCCAATACGCGCTCGCTGGTCGCCTGGGGCGTGAACGCCCGTGCACGCGCCAAGCCCTCCTGCCGGAGTTTCATCCGGATTGCCTCGCTCGCCAACCCCTGCTCGAGCGCCATCGTGATGGACTGCGGATTCTCGGGATCGAAGGACAGGCCGGTACCGCCGAGTACTTCAGGGATCGCCGTACGATTGGCTGCCGCCACCGGCGCACCGCAAGCCATCGCCTCCAAGACAGGCAAGCCGAACCCTTCGTAGAGCGACGGCAGCACGAACAGGCTCGCTCCGCTGTACACGGCTGGTAAGTCGGCGTCGTCGATGAGCCCCGGCAGGACGAGGCGCTCAGCGATGCCGAGGCCGCGCGCCAGCCGTTTGATCATCGGCCTGTTCGCGCGATCCCCTCCCGCCAGTACCAGGCGATACCGGGCCCGCAGCGGCCTATCCATCGCCGCATAGGCCTCCAGCAACCGGGGCAGATTCTTGTGGGGCTTGAAGTTCCCGACATAGAGCACATAGGGATCATGCAGGCGATAGCGATCACGCATCGTGGAGCTCATCGATTGCGGGAGAAATTCAGGACCGAGGGCCACGGGCACAACCGACACTTTGGCGGCAGGAACCTTCAAGAGGTCGACGACCGCCCGCTTGGAATAGTTGGAGTCGGCGATGATTGCCGCAGCCCGTTGCGCATAAAGTTGTCCCAGGTGAGTCATGAGGGCGTCCCGCAAGGGTCTTGGTTCCCCTGGATACCCGATGAAGAAGAGGTCGTGGATAGTGAGCACGACCGGACAGGCGGCGATCAAGGGTCCCTTGTAATAAGGAGACAGAAAGATCGAAACCCGGTCCCGAACCAGTTGTCGCGGCAGCATGACCTGATCCCACCATTGTGTCCAGCCCCGGCGGATGGTGACGTGCCGAACCTCAGCCGCTAGCGCTTCCGGCTGACCGTCCTGATCCCGATAGAGCGTGCAAGACCAGCCCCGTGACTTCGCGGCACGCAGCACTTCCTGCACGTAGCGGCCGATGCCGGTCCTGACTCCCGCGACGAGTTCCCTACCGTCGATGCCGAGATGAATCGTCATGCGGCGCAAGCCTTCTGTTGCCAGTCACGTTGCGTCGTCTCTCGCTGCCCGACCGCGCGCAAGCGTTCCACCAGCATCCACAACAACAACCCCATGCCGACGGTTTTCCCGCTCATCACGAGCGAGGCGAGGCCCTGATGCAGAGACGGAATCTGCTCGAACGAATAGCGACCGCCGAGGAGCACCAGCGTCGCGATGAGTACGGCCCAGTCTCGTCCGGTCAGCTCCTGCAGCGGGGCGGAGAGGGCGATCAAGAGGAGCGGCAGCAGCAGCACCACCAAGTGGTGTTCCTCCGACATGGGAGAAATCAACAACACGGCCGTCAGCCCGATGCCCCATCCCCAGTCGAGCCGGTACCCACCGCGCCCTTCGACGGAGCCGGTCACGAAGGCTACCAGCAGAAGCAACAGAGCCGACCCCGCCAGCCAGAGCGCTTCGGCCAAGAGACGGCCCTCCGCAGTGGCACCGAGCAGACGATAGAACAGGGCGCGAGGCGCCATGTTCATCGACCAGGCTGCCAGATCGCGTGAATAGACCGACACGTACCGGGCGTACTGAACGAAATGCTCTGTGCCGAACCACATCCAGGCCATTCCGGTCATGACGGCCAAGGCGAGCGCCGAACGGACAGCCGCATTTCGGTAACCCATCCACCACAGCAAGGGGATCAGCAAGCCGAACTGAATCTTATTGCTCACCGCCAACGCCACCATCACCCCTGCCAGCCCTGGCCTGTCCCGTCGCAGGGCCCACCAGGCTGCCGCCGCCAGGGCCAGCATCAAAAGGTTGGTCTGGCCGAGAAACAGCGTTTCCTTGATCGGCTGGTAGGTCAGCACGATCAACGTCGCGACAAGGAGCCGGGTCACCGAAGCCTCGGGGTGACGGCCGACACAGAACCACATCGCCCCGAGGAGGAACGCATGGCTCATGGCCATCCACATCCAGGTCGAAGCCTCATAGGGTAGACCGGTCAGCGGTGTCATGAGCAGATAAAAGAACGGCGGATAGACCGGTTCGCCCGCTGCATGGATGAGCCGGCCGACTTCGCCCACCTGCGCCAACACGTCCGGCCCGAACAGATCCAGGTGCTTGGCCGCGGCAGTCGCGAAAAGATAATAATGGCCATAGTCGACGAAGTCCGACTCCATCACGATCTTGGCGACGTCGTGCAGATAGTTGAACAGGGACAGCGCGAAGACCAAACCTGCCAAGAGCAGCACGTCCAACCGTTTCGGTTCCGAAACCCCGATCGCAAAACGTTCAGGCATGGCTGCGCCGGCGAACACCTGCCGACGAGCCCGGCGGCTATTTCTGATGTGCTGCGCGCTTTTCTGAAACATGCGTGTCCTCTTGATCCGACGGATCGGCCATCGGTTTCCTTGCGATGACCTGCAATCCGATCCCCCAATTCAGTCCCGTCAGGCGGTACCAGGCGTGGGCCACCTGGTTGACCACTCGCTTGGAGAAAACGGTCGCAGCCCCTGCGTCGAATTCGTTTCTGAAGTCGCGGAAGCCTGCCTCACTCAAGAGGCGCGCCAGCGTGGCTTCAGAAAAATGGAACAGGTGCAGCTCGCGCTCATCTTCTTCATACAATCTGGGCCACCGCAACCGACCCGCGATGTAGCCGAAACGGAAGATGTAATCGTTGACGTTGGGCGTCGCCAGAATCAGCCAGCCGCCCGGCTTGAGCAGCCGCAGCATCTCGCGCGCCACTCTCATCGGATCGCTCGCATGTTCGATGACATGCCAGCTCGTCACGACATCGAAACTCTCGTCGGGGAACCCCGCTTCCCATACTTCGCCCTGCCGCAATTCGACATCCTTTGCGCGTGCCACCGCTTCACGGGACAACTCGGTGCCGGCCACGATCCATCCACGCGTTCGGACCGTTCGGAGAAACGTCGCATCGCCGCAACCCACGTCCAGCAGGCGCCCGACCCGTCCCGCCACCTTGTCCACCAACGCCGCCCGTCGCTCCCACATCCTGCGTCGCGCCGACTCCTGCGCGTGCCAGGCATCGTAATAGGGATCCCGATAGGTCGCCTCGATCACCGCTCGTGAGGGGATCGGCGTGACGAACACCAAACCGCAACCGCATTGCACCACCTGCGTAGGCCCATGCTCCTCACGGATCTTCCAGGCCGTGTCGCCGCAGAGGTTACACCGCTGCACAGCAGGCCCCCGTCAGTTCCACATAGAGCGATTCGATGATGGAGACATGCCGCTGCAGGCTGAACCACTGCACCGCTCGCCGCCGTCCGGCCTCCCCGTATTGCCGCGCCCGTTCCGGCAGTGTCAGGAACGACTGCACCGCCCGAGCCATGGCCGCGGCATCGGAGGGAGGGGTCAACCAACCGGTTTCCCCATGCGAGACGATCTCGGGAATTCCTCCGGCATCGGTCGCGACGACCGGCTTCCCCATTGCCATGGCTTCCACCACGACTCGGCCGAAGTGCTCGCCGAGCGAAGGCAGCACGAACACATCGGCAAGCGACAACAGGGCCCTGATATCGTCGACCCAACCGGTAAAATGCACCACCCCCTCCACACCGAGGTCGGCTCGGCGCGCCGTCAGGTCCTGCCGCAATTCCCCGTCCCCGACCAACAGCCAGTGGATCGACCTATCGGTGCGATGCAAGAGTGCCGCGGCGGCCAATAGATCTTCGTACCCTTTGTAGGCGACGAATCGCCCGACGCTCACCACCACCCGATCAGTGGCCGCGATCCCTAAGCTCCCGCGCAGCCCCTTCGGCTCGGAGATCGGCTTGAATCGTTCGGTATCGATGCCATTGTGGATTCGCCTCACCTTCCGCCCCCCTGCCCAAGCGAACCGACGGGATACGGCGTCGGAATTCACGACGATGCACGAGGCCATCCGGTACAGGGCCCGATCCAGCCACCCGTCTGAATCTGCGACCCGAACGTGCCAGACCACCGGCTTTCCAGCCAGGCACGCGGCAGGACCAGCGAAGATCATCGCGCGCGATCCGTTGGCATGCACCAGGTCCACCTGCTGCGCTGCAATCACCGCGCGCAGATGCCTCACGCTCGTGATGAGTCTGCTCCCCGCCTTGTAGGGTGACGGCATGGGGACGACCTCGGTCTGAATCCCGGCCGCGCGCGCCTCCTGCGCCATCCGCCCCTCTTCCGGAACAATGAGGGACGGCGCCCAATTCGATCGATCCAAACCGGTCATCAGGGATAGGAGACTGAGTTCCCCACCGCCGACGATCTCACCGTGGTTGGACAGGTAGAGGACTCGACCGACGCTCATGCCTGCCCTCGCGACAAAACGAAACGCCACCGGCCCAATTCGTTGCCGAGGTCCATCGTGAATTTCACCGCCGGCACAATCCACCAGGCTGAGCGATGGGTCGGATAGCGGCGGGCGAACCGGAAACGCCACAGCATCGCGGCATAATAGGCGCCAAGTCCGATCGGCAGGACGAACAGGGTCGGCGGCACGATGAGACAGAGGATCACAAGCCCGATCACTCGCAGGGTCCAAGAGCTGCGCAACAGGTATGAGGAAAAGCGACGCGCCTCAGCCCGCCTGCTCACCGACGCCATCTCACTGAATCCCCTGCGCATGAACCAGTGAAAGACTCGATCGAAGCGATCCCTCGTTCGGTGATAGACCACGGCCTTCGGCTGGTAGCGGCAGGGTCCCAATTGCACAATCCGCTCCGCCACCAAGGCATCTTCGCTCCCGGACCTGGCCTCCTCCGGAAACCCCCCGACCTGTTCCAAGGCGCGGCGGCGATACGCACAATTGCAGGTGGAGAGGTGACGAGTCGGCACGATCCGTCCTCCGGACTCGTCCAAATAGCGGAGGCCACCGCCGGGAAATCCCAGGATGTTCTCCGCATAGCCCACCGGGCCGCAAGCGCGCACCGCCACGGAACCGGCAACGCCGAGCACCTCCGGATCATCGAGAAGCGGCTGTATCAGCGCCTCTGCCCAACCCTGTTCGGCCAGGCAGTCGTCGTCCAGAAACAGCAACAGCTCTCCCGTCGCCGCCTTCACGGCGGCATTCCTTGCATGCCCGAATCCCCGCCCGGCCCGTGACAGGTGCACATAGACGGTTCCTGGGACCGGCTTGGCCTCCTCGCCTTCCTCCACGACCACGACCTCCGCGAGACACCCGATCGTTCCCGATCGCCGCACGGAAGCGACCGCTTGCTCCAAATCATCATGGCGGTCCTTCGAGCACAGGATGATCGAGATGGCCTCTGTGATTTCACGGTGCCGCATGGTCGCACTCATCGTCACTACAGACAGCAGGCCCCATAACGGATCGAACCCAACCACCGCCCCGCGGTCATGGCAGCGGCCTTCAACAACAACATCCAGGCCAATCCGAAGGCAGCAAGCGGCGACACACCGGCGCCGGCACTTCTGGCCCTCCGCCTACAGTCATAGGCGAGCCAGCAGAGGTACAGAGGCACCAGAGCGAACAGTGGACGCGAGAGACAGGCCAACAGGACGAAGGCCGCCAGTTTCTTGTCCGGCGAAGCCATGTCGACCCACGCATGGAGAGGAACCCGGGGCCACTGCACCGCGTGTTTGGGCAACTCCAACCACAAGCCGGGGGGACGGTGCCGGCGCAGCAGATAGGCATGGGCCCGTCCGAATCCATAGGCCTGGCGAAGCATTCCCTTCAACGTCGTTCGGTGGTGGTGGGTCACGACCGCGTCAGGCTGATGGCGGATCGATACGTGCTCGAGATAGAGTCTGGCGCAGAGGTCGTAGTCTTCCCCATAAATGGCTTTCCCCTCGTCAAAGCCCTCAAGCTTCAGCAACAAAGATCGCCGCACGGCCAGGTTGGCCGTGGGAAAGCCCCCCGACCAGGGTGTCCACGCGCGGTAGACCTTTTCGCCCCGCGGTGCTTGCAAGGTATAGAGCGAGCTGAACAGTTCATAGAGCGAGCGACCGAACAGGCCCGTGACGGTTCCAGCAACCGCGCCGACCTCGGCCTCGACGAAGGGCGACGCCATGTGGGCCAGCCAATCCCGGTGAGGGGCGCAGTCTGCGTCGGTAAACACCACGATGTCCCCTGTCGCAACCCGTATGCCGGCATTCCTTGCCGCCGAAGCCCCAAGTTTCCGCTCTTGCAGCACCGTGACAGGCAGTGGCCGCAGCGCGCGTTGAAATCCAGTCAGCCATTCAGCCGTCCGGTCGGTCGAAGCATTGTCGACAAAGATGATTTCATGAGGCGGCGGCGACAGCCGTTCCAATGCCGCGAAACAGGCCGGCAGCGTAGGCTCTGCATTTCTGACTGGGATGACGATGGAGAGGGTCAGCATGCGGCTGCCTTCGGCGAGAGCAGATCGCGATACAGCGGCTCCAACGCCCACAGGCAGCGGGGCCAGTCATACTTGATCTCCGCCAGGTTCCGCGCCGCGCGCCCGAACCGTTCACGATCCGCCTGGCTGGCCAGCAACGTCTGGACCGACTCGATGATGTTCCCCGTCGTGTCTTCGACCAAGAGATCGCGACCCGGCTGGGCCTTGATGCCTTCGATGCCGGTTGGTGTCGTGATCACCGGAAGGCCGGACGCCATCGCCTCCAATATCTTGGTCCTCGTGCCGGCCCCGGTGAAATGGGGCGCGACATAGACCGTGGATGCCTGGAGATGCGGCTGCATGTCCGGCACCGCCCCCGTGACGACGACGCCGTCTCGCGCCAGCTTCCTGACACGCTGATCGGGACTACGCCCCACCAGCCGAAGTTCGAGATCGGGATAATCACGCTTCAGAATCGGCACCACCTCCGTCGCCAGCACAATTGCCGCATCGACGTTGGGCTCGAATCCCATATCGCCGGTAAACAGCAGAATGGGGGTCTTCATACTATGGTCGCGCTTGGGAACGATCGCCTGGCAATCGACGCCGTTGGGCACCACCAACACCCGTTGCGTCGGTCTTGCCCGCTCACACCTCACACGATCCTCCTCCGACACCACAAGGAGACAATGGGCCTCCGGCCAGCAGAACCTGTCGAACAGACCGAACTTGACCAGCCGCAGCAACTGTCGAGGCCGGCTGACTCCCCCCGTGCCGTGACGCAGCGCGCGGAGCGGCCCCTCCAGCCCGTAGGCCCAGATGTCGAGGACCAAGGGAGTGTCGGTCCCCTCGGGAATGTAGGGAATCATGGCCGGCTTCTCCAACTGCACCGCCCCATAGGAGCGGCTCGATAACCGCTCCCGCACGACGGCAGCCAGGGCTCGATCCTTCACGTAGGGTCCCAGCTGTGTGAGCCGATCGAGGACACCTGGTCCTTCGACTGCGACGAATTGCATGTCCGCGCAGACGCCCTGCAGAAGTCTGGTGGCCTCCTCCACTCCGTCCAACGCCGGCGCGACCAGATCGACCTGGAAATGCCGACCGAGGAACCGCAGCAAGTGCAACATCCGCAAGGCTCCGCCGCCGTGTCGATCGGAGGGTGGCGCCGGTGCCAGGAACAACAATCTCGTGTTCATGCGTTTAGGCCGCCTTTGCTCCGACCACGAGCGCGACCGATCGCTGCGGACCCGTCCAATCCACGGAAGCCGCGTCGGCTTCCGAACTGGGCATCCACAGCCCTGCTCTGCTGACCGCATATTCGATCCGTTCGACCGACAAGGGCGCGACCAACGTCCGCAGGCGAGCCCGGTCATACACGCGCATCCAATCGTTCGTCAGTCGGCGGCCGTAGGGCACGCTGATCAACGCCTTGCCGCCGGATTTCAGAATGCGAGCCATCTCACAGACCGCGACCTGGTCGCCGACGCCGGCTTCCGGTTCGCCATAATGGCCGATGCCGATATGCTCGATCACCGAGACTGCCAATACCGCGGAAAAGGTCCCCTCCGCGAACGGAATCTGCATGATGTCGCCACGGATCGACCGCAACCCCGGATGGGCATAGGGATAGGGATTGAAATCCATTCCGACGACTCGGTACCCGCGGGAAGCGAGGGCGATCGGCAACCGGCTGTGACAACAGCCCAGATCCAGAATCGGTCCGGTCACGCCGTCCAAGTGTTGAAACACGAAGGGATACTCGACGACCCGCTCAGTCGTGACCATGCCCGGTTCGAAGCACTGCTTCAGCAGCCCCCTGACGCGTGAGGCGATGAATTCCTTCAATCCGGGAAACGGGTCCAGGAGCTTCACGAGCCCGCGCCACTTGAATTGAAACTGCGGACGATAGGTTCCCGCCGGTTCGATTTCATCTTGTGCCATGAACGAAGATCCTTTATGAGTCCTTGACGGCCGAGGCGAAGTAATAGAAGCCGAGCCAGTCGGCGACCCAGGTACGATCGCAGGCCCGCCACCAGCGTTGTGTGCGCTCGACCGCTCGGACCTGCGCGCCTCGCAACCGTTCCGATCGAGAAATGATCGGCACATAGGGAGGAACCACCCCGGCCGGAAACACATCCACCCGTGACAGGCCCGAGTCGAGCAGCATCACGCGGATCTCCTCGCCCGTGAACGACCGCTCGTAAAACTCCTCCCGGCGGCAGGAGGACAGCGCCCGCCTGATCCGACCGATCCAATCCAGGGATCGGAAGAGCGAAAACTTCTTGGGCACGATGTCCGAATAGAACAGCCCGCCCGGTTTCAACACCCTGACCATTTCCCGAACGATCGGCCTCGGATCCGGAAAATGCTCCAGGAGTCCGGTGGACAGCACGATGTCCTGGCTACCGTCTCGGAGAGGCAATTCCGTCCCCTGCGCGGCAATGAACGCACCAGACACCTGGGCATTCCTGTAATTCGCGCGCGCAGACGTGAGCGCGTTCCGTGAAAAATCGAGACAGGTCGTCTGGAATCCTGCCTGGGCCAACCAGCAGGAAAGCCGCCCGGACCCACAACCCACTTCCAGGCTCCGGCCCCCTTTCGGCAGGATCGCCTTCAAATAATCCAATTTGATGCGGTCGAGGATCTGGCTCATCGTCACGGCCGTGACGGTCACCTGCGGCCCCTCCCAATACTGTTCCCAAAACTGCCGCTCCGCCTGGGTCATCCGTTTCTCCGCAAGAGGAACTTGTAATCCGCCGGTGTCCCGATAACCGCCCACTCCCGAAAGCGGCGCACGATCGACTTGAGCCGCTCGACCAAAGACTCCGCTCCCGTCACGTCGGTTTCGTAGACACGCCGCCAGGCAAGGCCCGCCTCCTGAAACTTAGTGGTCCAATAGCGCAAGGGCCGTACGTTCACGTGCGACGGATCACGCATGGCGTTTGGATGGGATGGGTGACAAATCTTCACATACGCACGGCCCTGTTCATTGAGGAGCCGGCGGATTTCCTCCAACGTCGGCAGCGGGTCCGGCAGATGTTCAAAGAGGTCCAACGCCGTCACCAAATCGCACGAGGCCGATTGCAGAGGAAACGCGGCCGAGGCATCTGCCACGAATAGGTACCCCTTCATAACGGAATCACCCTGGGAGACTGCGTACCAACTCACGTCCATCCCGATCACCTTCGGCACTCCGCTGTCGCGCAAGGCTGCGGCGAAGAATCCTTTGGCACAGCCCAGGTCCAACGCGCGGTGCGGAATCCCCTGGCGACAGAGATAGCGGGCCGTCCGGAGCGCCGTAGGATAGATCAACTCACGGGTGTGGGGCGGACTCTGCCGCCGACTCCCTTCGAAGTACTCACGATCGTAAAAGGCCGCTGGATTCACTGCGCCGCTCCCTGATGCACCTCTTCGAACAGGGCTTCCAGTTGCCGAGCACTCCTGCCCCAGGAGAAGCGCGCGGCCTGTTCGCGGCTCCGTTGGCTCAATTGCTGCCTGAGCGCGGAATCGCGCATCAGGCGCACCAACTCGTACGCCCACGCTTCCGGTTCCTTGGGATCGACCAGTACGCCCGCTTCCCCGATGACCTCGGGGAGCGCCCCTTCGGTAGAGGCAAGCACCGGCAGCCCCTGCCCCATCGCCTCAAGGACGGGAAGCCCGAACCCTTCATAGAGTGAGGGAAACACGAACATCTCGGCCCCCGCATAGAAATGCGGCAAATCTCCATCCGGGACGAATCCCACTACGACGATATCCCGTTTCGCGGAGGACGCCTCGATGCGGGCCAAGGTCGCGCCGCCCCATTCCGTCCCCCCGACCAGCACCAATTTGGCCCGCACCGTTCCCGTCGCCTTCGCAATCTCAAAGGCTTCCACGAGACGACCGACATTCTTGTGCGGTCCCATGGCACCGACGTACAGGATGTACGGCCCCGCAATGCCGTACTTGTTCAGCACCGTCCTGGTTCGCCCTGGGGCCGCCTCATTGTCGGTCGATTGCCCCGGATGCAGCACCGTGATACGCGACGGGTGAACATTCATGATTTCCGCCAGGTCCTGCGCAGTTCGATGCGAGATCGCGATCAGCCGTTCAGACACCTGACAGAGCCTGCTCACCTTCGCACGGAATTGCTCATGCTCGGGAAACAGCTCCGGCAGCCTCAGCGGGATCAGGTCATAGACAACCGTCAACAGCTTGCCGTGGGTCAGGACCGGCCCCATCAAACAGGTGTCGAGGTAGAGGTCGAAGCGTTTCCACAAGGTCCCTCCGGCAGGAAAGGGACTCTGCATGTGTTCCCACCAAAACGAGAGCAACCGATCCGGTGCTCCGACTTCCGTCACCGGCGCGAGTTGCCGCAACCGCGTCACCCCTGCGTGGTGTCGCCAACTCCTCCGCAGGACCAACTCGACGTGTGATGCTCCCTTTTGCGCGCAGAAGGCCGAGACCAAGGGTGAGACATACCGGCTGATCCCGCCGTGTCCCAGCAACGGCCCCGCGTCGATGCCGATCAACATCCTTGTGCCCCTTCCTTACGCTCTTGCATGACCATGGACGGTTTCACGAAAACGTCCGAATAGTTTGGCAACGTCCTCGGTCGTCGCGATCCGCAGCAAGAGGGTCAGCGCGGCATAGCAGGTCACGGCTCCGATCGTGGCGGAGAGGTCTCCCCAGGGACGCAGTGCCGTCAAGAGCAACGCACTGCAGAGGGTCGCGAGTCCTGCAGCCAGGATCATGTGAGCCGAAATCGCGATGTGCCAACGATGGTGCAACAGCCACAGACCCGCCGCCAGGAGGCCGGTTTCACAAATCACGGTCGCCATCGCGGCCCCTTCGCCGCCCCAGCGGGGAATGGCCCACCAATTGACACCGACATTGACGAGGAATGCGACCGACAGTCCACCCATCCACCAACGTTCAAGTCCCCTGGCCTGAAGCGCAATCGCCACGGGAGCATAGAGCCAGTTCGCGGCAGCCCCCCAGGCGAGGATCGATAACATCGAGCCGGCCGCGGCAAAGTCCGGCCCGTACAATGTCGTCAGCAGCGGTCGCGCGAGTCCGCTGAAGACCAACGCCAGAAGCGGCGCCGCCACGAGAAACAGGCGTTGGACTCGATGGTACGTACCGGAGGGTCCAGTCTTCGCCTCCTGCACGAGGTACGGGAACAGCGTTCCCGCAGCCGAGGAACCGAAGTTCACCAGCATGTTGATCGGCTTGTAGGCCGCACTGTAGAGGCCGACCGTTCCAGCGGCGCTCAGTTGCCCGAGTAACACCAGGTCGACCCTGGCATACAAACTCTGCACGATGGCTCCGGTCCCAAAGGGAAACGCTTGCCGTAAGAGCTCGCGCAACGAGCAAGGGGGGCCTTCGTGTGAAGGAAGAAACGGCCTCGCGATCGCGCGCGCCACCACGTTCGACGCCAAGGCCGTCACGACGTGCGTCACCAGGAACGCCGTCACCGATCCCCTCATGAGGGCCGTCCCCACAATCAACAAGGTCCCCATGCCGCCGGTGATCAACTCTGCCGCCGCCAGGCGATCATATCGGCTCCGTCCCCCCAGCACGGCCAAGTAGGGCCAGCTGAACGAGCCCACTGTGAGCTGCAGCGCCGCCAAGGCAGCGTAGTCGACCGGCACCAACTGCCGCGGCAATGCCACCGTCACGGCAATGATCGCGACGCACACCAATCCCGCCAATAGGGCTTGGGTCTGCAGTGCCCTCCTGAAAAGCGCTCGGCTCTGTTCCGGGTCCTGCGCGATCGCCCTGGTGATCACGGTCGTAATGCCCAGATTCGGCACCAAACCGAACAGGGCGGCCAGTCCCATCGCGTAGCCATACTCCCCCAAAGCCTCCACGCCCAACGCGCGCGCGATGACGATCGAGTTGAGCAACAGCAGCGAGAATCCAGCTACACGTCCCGCCAATAAAATAGTCGTCACGCGGGTCAGCGATGCCAGATTGCGATCGGTTCTCATCGCGCAACCTACAGGGAGCTCCGTCGGGTCGAGAAGCCCGGCAATAGTCCCGGCATCGGCATGTGGGCAAACTGCGGAGCCTCCGGCTGTTCAGCCTCCCTCCCCTCGGCCTCATCCTTCCTCCCTTGAAGCATCAGGCCCTTGACCACAATTCCCGCGTAGAGCCAGAAGGGCTCCATGATGCGCACGATGATAAAGGTGTTCGAGCCGACGGCATGAACCAACAAGCCGATAAACCCCAGGACAAATCCCAACGTCAACCCGGTCATGTAGGGATCGCGAAACGTCGCAAAGGCGCCCATGCTTGTCCGCAGGATGGCCCACAGCAGACCGAAGAAGGCGCAGATCCCCAGCAGACCCGCCTCCGTCAACACTCTGGGATACATCGCGTCCATGAAGGGCCCACCGGTCACTCCCATGCCCCAGAGCGGCGACTTCTTCCAGACCTCCACCGAATGTTGCCAGGACCTCAGCCGTTCCGAGGTCGAGGTGTCGACCCGCATCCGCCCAACGTTGATTTGCCCCTCTTCCTTCGGTTGGGTGAACGTGTACATCACCCGATCCACCACCGCTTTCGGCGCCAGGATCGGAACCGCCAGCACCGCCATCAGCAACAACGACACCAGCACCGGACTCCTGCGGCGCAGGATGAGCAGAAAACCGATCGTGATTACGCCGGCCGCCAGAAACGAAGCGCGGGAGAGCGTGGCTTGGAGCGCGATGCCCGCCAGCCCCATCAGGGCGACATAGGGCCACTTGGTCTGCAGGGCATTGGGGGTCGCCAAGAGACCGGCGATGATGGCCATCATGAAAACCAAGTATCCCCCCAGGGTGTTCGGTTCCCCGTCACGCCCCTCGAACGGCGCCGAGACCCGTTCGCCGCCGGGGATCTGGGAGATGGCATACAACGATACCAAGGCGCAGGTAACGAGGCTCGCCATGACGAGATGCTTGATCTGCTTTTCTTCCTTCAGCAGATTCACGGTCATAAAGTAGAGGAAAAAGTATTCGTAATACTTGAGCAGGAAGAACATGCCGCCCATCGGCTTCACGCGACCGAAAAGGACGCCGATCAAAGTGGCGAAGATGCAAGCCACGACATACCAGGTGATAGACCGATTGAGCGGGGTACGGACAAAGACCTTTTCATTCTCGGAGGTCGCGGCTCGGGCCAACCAGCCGAACCCGACCAGCATGAGCAGGAAGTCGTCGAAACGCAGCGTCACGCCTCGGCCCAACGTAGTACCGCCCCCCATCCCTCCGACCAGAAACTCCGGTCCCAGCAACATCGAGAACACCAGGAGGTATAGACCGGTCTGCGGGGAGATGAAGGCGATCAGGAGCGGAAAGCTCCCGGCCAGGATGACCAAGCTCGACGTCGCGCCCTTGAGGGTCAAGAACAGGGCAAAGGGGATCGCCGCGAGCACCGGCAGCAGCGCCATCGGCCATTGGATGTTGCTTGTCGAGATCCGCACGATCAGGGGCCTCCCACTGCCGTCACGGCCGAAGGCGCCTTCCCGGCGCCCGGTGCGGACCGTTCACTTGTATTCGTAGCGATACATGCCCGCTTCCGGGGTGATCTCGGCTCGCACGTTGGTGAGGACGACGCCCAAGGTGTTGGCCTGCGCATGGTCCAGGAGAAACTTCGCGCGCTTGAGCGCGTTTCGGCCGATGCGCCCGACCTGGTAGACCAGCACGGTCCCGTCGGCGCGCGAGCTGATCGCCACCGCGTCGGTCACGGGCAGGATGGGCGGCGTATCGAAGAGGACCATGTCGTAATCCTCTTGCATCTCGGCAATCAGCGCCTTGATCCGATTCAGGTTCATGAACTCGCTGGGATTGCCGGTCGCAGACCCGCTCGTCAGGATAAACAGGTTGTCGAGACCCGGTGTATCCAGCACCCGATCCACACCCATTTGACCCAACATCAAGTCCGTGACCGAACGGACGGAGTTCCGCCAAGGTATGCCGCCGACTAGCGTATCGACCAAACCCGGTTCCCGATCCAACCCCAATCGCTGATGGACGATGGGACGCCGCAGGTCCGCATCTACGAGCAGCACCCGCTGCCCTTCCAACGCCAGGGTGACCGCGAGGTTCACGACCACGGTGCTCTTGCCCTCACCCAAGCCGGCGCTGGTAAACACCAAGGACTTGAGCTTGCGGTCCATGCTCGCGAACTGAATATTGGTACGCAGCGACCGCAGGCTCTCGGAGAGAACCGATTTGGGGTCGACCAGACAAATGAGCTTGGAAAAGTTTTCCACCAAGTCGGGAGGGGTCTGTGGCGGCAGCACGGCGGCGGCTGCCTCCACAAGCTCTTCATTGTCGAACTGAGGAATGACGCCGAGGACCGGCACCTTGAGAAATTCTTCGACTCCCTCGATCGTCCCGATGGAGGTATCGAACGACTCCCGTGCGAAGGCCAATACGACGCCCAGAAAGAGCCCCATGAGCGACCCCACCACCAGGTTCATTTCGGTGTTGGGCGCGTTGATGGGGCTCGTCGGCGTGATAGCCGGCGTAATGACCGTCACTTCCTCGATCTGCTCCGCGCTCTTGATCTGTAGTTCCTGGTGCTTGATTTTCAACGTGGCGTACAGGTCGGAGTTGACCTTTACCTCACGCTCCAGCCGCGCCAACCGAATCGCGGATTTCGGGAATGCCAGGTAGCGTCCGCGATAGCGGTTGATCTGTTCCTCGATCCCCCGCTCACGGCCTTCGAGGGTCGCGACCTTGGATTTCAGCTCCCGTTCGATTTCAGCCTTGACGTTGGCAATTTTCCTGTCGACCTCGTGCACCGTCGGATGCTCCGACGTGTAGTTGATCAGCAGCGTCGACCGTTCGTGGTAGAGATCGAGCAACTTGCTGTTTAGGACACCCAGCAGCGACGTGCCTTCCTCGGTGAAGATGCGCTGCACGGGGGTCGTCGGGGCCGGCCGTTTCAATGACTGGATTTGTTGTAGGGTCTCGTGCTTGAGGCGGGACACCAGATCGAGGTCCCCTTCCAGCTTGCTGAACATCTCCAGCGCCGTCTTGGCTTCCTCATCTAGAAAGACCTGCCCTTCGCGTTCCTTGAAGTTCCTTAGGGCGTCCTCGGCGGCGCTGAGTTTCTCTTCCAAATTCGCGAGTTGCTCCTCCACGAACCGGCGCGACTCCATGACCAGCCTGTTGCGTGCGGCGATATTCTCCACCCGGTAGGCCTGGGCCACGGCGTTAGCCATTTTCTCGGCCTCCGGAGGATCGTGGGAGATCGCGATGATGCGAATGATGCTCGTATCCGCCTCGCGTTCGGTCCGGATCTGTTGGCTGAGGTTGTAGACCGTATGGAGGTACGCCGCGGATCGGCGCACGTCCGGCGACGGCTCGCTCTCGACCAGCGTGAACTCCTGGGCGACGCGCTCCATGACCGGAAAGCTGCGGATAAACTCGGTCTGGGTGCTCAAATCGTTCCCCTGCGACACGGACAGCGATTCGATGAGTTGCTGGGCCACCGTGGTGCTGCGATCGAACTTGACCCGCGCCGCTGCCTCATAGATCGGGCTCGGTTTGAGGGCCTCCGTGAATCCGAACGTGAACAGGGTGACGAGCAGCGCCGCAAAGCCAATGAGGTACTTGCGCTTCTTGACGATCAGCCAGTAGTCGATAATGTCCAGTTCGTATTGAGCCATCGTGTCGCCCCTCGTGGCGCCTCGCGCCGTCGCTCCTCAGCGGATGACCGCCCCCGGGAAGAACGTGGGAATGATGATCGCGGGATAGAACGGAGCCAAGGCCGCCCCGACGACCGGCGTAATCTTCCTCGCCGCTTCGGTCGCATCGCCCAAATGCTCGCGCGGGACGAAGACGATATCGTTCTCTTCGAGCGCGAGATTCCGGCTCCAATCGCCATAGGTGTAGAGCCTCGAGAGGTCCGCGGTATAGACTTCGGGATGTTGGAGGTTCCCCCTCACGACTCGAATCTCCTCGAGCAGGGCCGATTCGTTGTAGCTCTCCGCCGCCGCCACCGCTTGCACGACGGTCATGTTGCGGGCCATGGGGTACATGCCGGGTTTCTTGACGTCTCCGAACACGAACACGCGCTTCACGCGCAGAGCCTTCTTCTTTAGCGTCACCTGCGCGCGGGGATCGCGCATGTATGGCGTGAAGGCTTCCTGCACCTTCACTTCGGCCTGGCTTGCGGTGAGGCCCGCCACCTGCACCTCCACGAACGACAGCGAGGCCCGTCCCGACTCACGCACGACGCTGGAGAATTTCTCCTCCCCAGCGCCTCGACGAACGACCACGTCTACGGTATCGCCGACATCGATGAGCGTGTCGGCGGTCGGCACGGTTTCGTCCAAGAAGACGTCTCCTTTGGGTAACGGAGGCAGGGGTGCGCTGACCTCGGAGATGGCCGAGGGGGGTAATGTCGATTGCGCCGGGTTCCGACACCCTTCCATCCCGGACACCAGCATCAGGCACATCAGCGCCAGAGCGGTACTCTTGATGTCCCCCGTATGGTTCCGCATAAGATGTCCTTAGGTCGTCTCCAGTGGGCGCAAGACTTCGACGATGTGAAGTGTGGCGGATTCGCTCAAATCAAGAATTTTGGCCTGCCCCGCCCCGGCGGCCTGGTCGATCGTCAGATGTGGGCGAAGCGGATACCGTTGGTTCAGTTGATTGACTACCCCGACTTCTCCGGTATTCAGCCGCACCGTCGTGCCCAGGGGGTAGAGCGAAAGCTGATTCACCAGGACCTTCAGCATCGGCAGTGAAAACAAGCTCTTGCTCTTCACCATCAGCTCGCGCACGGCGAAGTGCGGAATCATTTGCCGGCGGTAACTGCGCGGGTTGATCATGGCATCGAGCGTATCCACCAGACCGATGATCTGTGCATGTTCGTGGATCTGCCCGCCCCGCAAATGTTGCGGATAGCCCTGCCCGCACCAGCGCTCATGCTCCTGCAGGACGACTGCGGACAACCACTCGTACTGTGTCCCCATTGCGGCAATGACCTTCGCCCCCTGCTGCGGATGTTGTGCGAGTTGCTCCCGCTCCGCCTGGCTGTATACGTCCGTCTTCGCCAACAGTGATTCAGGCAGGGTCCACATTCCGATGTCGTGCACCAACGCCGCCAAAGCCAACCGCTCCAGCGTCACCGGATCGTACCGGAACCCGATCCCTACCTTGACCGCGAGAATCGCGACGTTGATGAGGTTGTGAATGACCGGCCGCCCCAAACGCCCCTTGAACACCTGCTGCAGCAGTCCGTCTTCCCGCTGGACGTTTCGCGCAATCTCCCCGGCAATAGGGACCAACCGATCGAGCGAGGCGCCGGACTGGGCTCGGACGGCTTGCGATAATACGATTAGTTCCCGTTCTGCCCGCTCGTACAGCGGAAGCGTGGCCATCGAGGCTTGGACCATCCCGACCTGCTTTGCTGACTCAGGTGTCGCTCCGTCGGGTCGCTGCCCAGAACGGTCAGGTCCATGCCCTGGCTTGGACTGCTCACGTACGATGTCAGACAGGCGGGTCACGATCGGCTCTCTCCTCCCACGCGATTGCTCACAAGCGACCTTTGCCCTGATACTTTCCGTTGACCTGCCCAGCAGTTCCATCGCCATCACCGTTGCTCCGGCCACGCCCATTGGACGGTTGGTACTCGGGCTTCTGGAGTTCTCGCTCGACGATGGCGCGGATGAAGCCGCTGGTCGTGTACCCCTGCTGTTTCAAGCCGTCGAGTTGGGTCTTCAGGTCTTCTGGAAGTTGAATGACGATACGAATCAGTCTGGACATGGTTCCACGCGTAATTGGACAAAACTTGCCTAGTGCTGCAGACGCTTGCATGTGCTATGCCTTGCTAGCATCGTGATATTTCTCTGCAATTGTGATGACTTATGAGAACAATCCGCAGAACAGCCCGTCAAAAGCGACAACTTTGCGGCATGCGATGGCGGGATATGTACGAAACCGGCCCAATCCGGCAGATACGGGAAACAACGGGTACTGGGGGAGAACGTACTATTACGTGAGGGGATGAAGGCATCCCAGGGGAAACGGCTGGACCAGTCAGATCCAGTTCCACCGTCGCCAGAGTCGTACGAGGTTCTCCCATTCGTCGGCAGGAAGCTCGGCGGAGGGGCTCACGCGGTGGAATTGCCAATCCTCCATGCTATGGACCTGCAGGCTATCGGTCGCGAGGTCCAGATCCACCCAGATCGCACCCTGTCGGTCCGTGCGATACACCTGAGCACCCACGGATTGGTAAGCGGCCACTACTTGGCCGGCTGGATGGCCATAGGCATTGTGCCGTCCCGCGGACACGACCGCGACCTCGGGGAGAGCCGTTTGCAGCCAGGAGGACTCCAAGGAACTCTTCGATCCGTGATGTGGAACCTTCAAGAGGGCCAGTTCGTGGGTTCCGCGAGACGCAGACAGACGCGCCAGTCCCTCCCGTTCGATGTCCCCGGTGAACAGCATGCGCCGCGCAAGGCAATCCACCTCCGTCACCACGGACTGGTTGTTCAGTGAATTGGTCTCCCGCACCGACAGCAGACGGCGATCGGCCGGCGGGTTGAGGAAGGTCACCCGGCAGGGGGCTGGAACCTTCACCTCTCGTTCCGTAGTTGCAGCGAGCGTCTTCACATGGCGGCCGACAGCCGCTCGCTCCAGCCGTCGCCAGAATTCCTCCTGCCTCGTCAGCCCGTTGGTCCAGAACGTGCCGGTCTGGAAATGCCCCAGCACCCAAGTGAGTCCGCCGACGTGGTCCAATTGCGGATGCGTTCCAATGACGTGGTCGAGGTGACGGATCCCGCGGTTCCACAGAAACGGCGCCAGCACTCCCCGTCCCATATCGAACCGTTCGTAGGCCGCTCCCCCATCGATCACCAACACCGTATCGGAGGGCAACTCAATCACGGCGCTGTCGCCCTGCCCTACATCCAGGAACGTGACACGCACATGGTCCCGCAAGGGAAAGGGGCGAGGCGACCATAACCACCAGGCCAGCAACATGGCCATTCCCAGCGCCATCGCAGGACGGCCCGCGCCTGACTCGTCGGAAGACAGACGGCGGATCAATCCCCATCCCAACAGGTAAAACAGAGCCATCGTCGGCAGGCTGGGCGCCGCCACGAACCATTCCGCTCCGGGAAGGTCGGCGATCCAGTGGACCGTCTCGATCAGGCCCATCGACAACCACTGAACCACATCGCTGCCGGGAAGCATCTGGCGATCCGCCGCAATGGTCCAGACGGCCGAGAGCAAACAGACCGGCAAAAGGGCAAATCCTACGAAAGGAATCACGACCAGGTTTGCGAACAATCCCAGCCACGGCACCTGGTTGAAATAAAACGCCACCAACGGCAACGTCGCAATCGTGACATACCCTGTGACACGAATCGACTCCCACAGCCACTCCAGACTCCGTTTCGTCCAGGGCCGAACCGGCTCCTCCGAATCTTCCTCATCGAAGGTCTGCTCCAGCACCAGGGCCAACACCAGAACCGACCCGTAGGACAGCTGAAATGAAATGTCATAGAGCGCCGCGGGATGTGCCATGAGCGAGAGACAGGCGGACGCAGCGAGGGCATGCAGGACATGGCGGGGATACCCGAGCCAGACCGTGAGCAGCCCGATGGCGATCATGGTGCAGGAACGGATCGTGGCTGTCTCGGCTCCGGCAAGCAGCGTGTAAGCAACCACGGGAACCGCCGTCGCCGAAGCGGCCAGCCGACTCGGCGTGATCCGACGCGAAAGCGCGAGCAAGGCTGTCGTCGGCAACCGCAGGCAGAGGCCTCGGATGAGTCCGAATGTGAGCAGCGCGATCAAACCAAGGTGCGAGCCCGAAATCGACAGGATGTGGACCGTGCCGGTCGTCATGAACCATTCACGTACGTCCACCGGCAACGATCCCTGCTCGCCGATGGTCAGGCTGAGAAAGAGGCTTTGTGCCGGTTCATCGAGGGAGGCGGCGGCGCGACGTATCGTCCCTCGCCATCGCTCGACCAAGACCGAAATCGACCAGGCCGTCGTCGCATCACGATCAAGGACGTGGACGGCGCCGGGACCGGATACGGAAGCCACGGCATCGATCCCCTGCGCCTCCAAATAGGCGGCATAATCGAACCCGCGAGGATTGAGGGTACCGGATGGGGGCCGCAGGACGGCCCGAGCCTGCACGCGCATCCCCTGGATCAACTCCATATCAGGGTCGCGCCAGGTCAACCGCAGATCGAACGGACAGGGAATGGCAGGGTCGTCGGTCTTGGTGACGGACAGCTGCGCGATCAGACGCCCCGCGGCATAACGCACGGACTGGGAAATGCGGCCTTCAATCGAGGTCGGAGACTTTCCCGGATGATCCGGAATCGTTGGAGCCTGGAGCACCCAGGCTGAGACCGTCCAATACAGACAGCCCGCAAAGAGGCCCGTGAGGAGGACGAACCCCCGGGTTGGTTCCAGAATGCGTCGGAATTCAAGAAAGAGGGCACAGCCTGTCGCTGCAACCAGACTAGAAAGGATCGTGAGCGGAAAGTATTGAAGGTACGAGCCGAGCGCGAGTCCCAGGATGAACGAGAGGGTGACGGCCGGCAACATCCCACGCCCGTGCCGATCGCAGCGGCTTAGCCGATACGGGCTCGCACGACCTCCGCCAAATGGTCGGCGACCTCACGGATCGTGGAGTCCCGTTCGCCCTCCACCATGATGCGGAGAAGCGATTCCGTCCCGGAGTAACGCACGAGCACCCGGCCGCTGCCGTTCAATTTGGCTTCCCCCGCCCGAATCGCCTGTTGAATATCCGGGATTTGATTGAGATCGGGCTTATGTTTCACCCTGACGTTCAACAGTACTTGAGGGACCGCTGTCATGGCCTTGGCCAGCTCGGACAGCGGTTTGCCCGTTCGCTTCATCAGCGACAGGATTTGCAGAGCGGAGATGAGGCCGTCTCCGGTCGTGTTGTGGTGCAGGAAGATGAAATGTCCGGACTGTTCGCCACCGAAATTGTAGCCGTCAGCCAGCATGCGCTCCATCAGGTATCGATCGCCGACCGGCGTCCTGACCAAGTTGAGGCCGGCCTTGTTCAGCGCGATTTCGAGACCGAAATTGCTCATCACGGTGCCCACGACGGTCTTCTTGCTCAGTTGGCCTTGCGCATGCATGTCCAGCCCCAGCGCCGCCATGACGTGGTCCCCGTCGACCACCGAGCCTTTCTCGCAGACGAAGATTGCGCGGTCGGCATCGCCGTCCAACGCCACGCCGAGGTCGGCTCCATGCTCGCGGACGACCTCCTGCAAGCGTTCCGCATGCACAGCCCCGCAGCCGGCATTGATATTCATGCCGTCCGGCTTGTCCCCGATGACGTGAATGGCGGCGCCGAGCTCGCGCAACACCGCCGGTGCAACCTTATACGCGGCGCCGTTCGCGCAATCCACGACCAGCTTGATGCCCTGGAAATCGAGATCCTTCGGCAACGAACGTTTGACAAATTCGATGTAGCGACCTTCAGCGTCGTCGATGCGGTAGGCCTTACCGATCGCATCCGCGGTAGGACGCAGGTGCTTGATTTCATCCGACAGGATCAACTGTTCGATACGGGCCTCGAGTTCGTCCGGCAGCTTGAATCCGTCGTTGGAAAAGAACTTGATCCCGTTGTCTTGATAGGGATTGTGCGACGCGGAGATCACCACGCCGGCGTCCGCACGAAGACTGCGGGTCAAGAACGCGATTGCCGGCGTCGGCATCGGCCCAACCAACAACACGTCCACGCCCATGGAACAGATCCCGGAAATCAGGGCGGATTCGAGCATGTAGCCGGACAGCCGCGTATCTTTGCCGATGACGATTTGGTGGCGACCGGCCCGCCGCATGAAGATATGAGCCGCCGCGCGACCGAGTTGCATCGCCGTTTCGCTGGTCATGGGCTCCAAGTTGGCCACGCCGCGAACTCCGTCTGTGCCGAACAATCTACGCATGAGACACCTGAGAATGGGAGGGTGATCGTTTTGCAATGGCCGCCGCAACCGTCGCCGCCTCGCGCATCGCGCGGACGTCGTGTACCCGCACGATGTTCGCGCCTTTCAGGACGGCCGCGGCGACTGCGCCGGCCGTACCGTAAACGCGCTCCTGAATCGGTTGGTTGACAAGGCGACCGATGAACGCTTTACGCGAGACGCCGATCAGGATCGGATATCCAAGCTGGGTCAACATGTCGAGATCTGCGAGCAGCTGAAGATTATGCTCTTCGAGCTTACCAAAACCGACGCCCGGGTCAAGCACGATCTGCGTCTGTCTGACACCCTGCGCCACGGCGGCTGCCGCCCGTTCCCGGAGAAATCCGGCGACCTCCTTGGTAACGTCTACGTACGAGGGATTCTGTTGCATGGTCTGCGGAGTGCCCTGCATGTGCATCAGTACCGCCCCTACACCACGATCGGCCACCAGCTTCGCCATGTGCGGATCCTGACGAAATGCGCTGACGTCGTTCACGATCACGGCGCCGTGTTCGATGGCCTTCCGGGCAACGGAAGATTTGGTGGTATCGACGGAAATCGGCAGCGGCACGGCCGCATGCACGGCTTCCAGCACCGGCAGCAACCGGCGAAGCTCTTCCGCCTCCCCGATCGGTTCCGCTCCCGGCCTGGTCGATTCGGCACCGATGTCGATGATGTCCGCCCCTTCCGCCTGCATGGCCTTGGCCTTCGTAATGGCCTGTTCGACTGTGACGAAGACGCCGCCATCCGAAAATGAATCGGGCGTGACATTCAGAATTCCCATGACTAAGGGGCGCGTTTCGAACTGAAATGTGTAAGGACCGGCGGTCCACAGCGGCAACGCACCGGGCCTGTGGAGAGAACTAGCCAAACTCAATCCTTTGTTGATACGGCCGTCGCCCAATTGATGCGGCACCGCGCCGGCGGATACCGGCGCGCGAGAAGCTCGACAGTTCGGTGATCGGTGGGAACGACCCGTTCTTCCAATACGGGTCGACTCTGCACGGAGGCCTGTCCGGAGAACCTCCGGACAGGCCTGTCGCCGTCAGTAGCGTTAGGCAGGAACGGTCTGGGATGAGGAGCCTTGCATCAGGATCTGATCGATCTCCGGCGCGTCGAGGACTTCCTTCTCCAACAATGCCTCCGCCAGCGCCTTGAGGCTCACCATATTTTCGGTCAGGACGCGCTTGGCCCGTTCGTAGTTCTCGGTCACCAGACGCTTGATCTCATGGTCGATTTCCAACGCAACCTGCTCGCTGAAGTCACGCTTCGTCGCGATCTCGCGGCCGAGGAATATTTCTTCTTCCTTCCGACCGAACGTCAGCGGTCCCAGTTTCTCGCTCATTCCCCATTCACACACCATCTTCCGAGCCAGATCAGTCGCCCGCTCGAGATCGTTGCCGGCCCCGGTGGTCACTCGATGCAACACGAGTTCTTCCGCCACACGTCCACCCATGAGAATGGCGAGGTTGTTGTAGAGGAAGTCCTTCGAATAGTTGTGCCGATCGTCGGTCGGCAGCTGCATGGTCACACCCAAAGCACGCCCACGCGGGATGATGGTGACCTTGTGCACCGGGTCCGTGCCCGGAAGCAACTTGGCCATGAGGGCATGCCCCGCTTCGTGATAGGCCGTGATGCGCTTCTCCTCATCGCTGAGGATCATGCTCTTGCGCTCAGCCCCCATCAAAACCTTGTCTTTGGCCATTTCGAAGTCGATCAGCTCGACCTCCTTCTTGTTTTGACGTGCCGCCCAGAGCGCCGCCTCGTTCACCAGATTTTCCAGGTCCGCCCCGGAGAATCCTGGCGTCCCACGGGCGATCTTTTCAAGCTCCACATCCGAAGCCAAGGGGACCTTCTTCGTATGGACCTTGAGGATTTCCGAACGCCCCCGCAAATCCGGGCGATTCACGACGACCTGACGGTCGAAGCGACCAGGGCGCAGCAACGCAGGATCCAGGACGTCGGGCCGGTTCGTGGCCGCGATCAGAATGACGCCTTCGGTCGTATCGAAGCCGTCCATCTCCACCAGCAATTGATTCAGGGTCTGTTCCCGTTCATCGTGCCCGCCGCCGAGTCCGGCTCCGCGCAGACGGCCGACCGCGTCGATTTCGTCGATGAAAATGATACAAGGCGCGTGCTTCTTGCCCTGCTCAAAGAGGTCCCGAACGCGAGAGGCGCCGACACCGACGAACATTTCGACGAAGTCCGATCCGCTGATGCTGAAGAACGGCACACCCGCTTCACCGGCGATGGCCTTGGCCAAGAGAGTTTTTCCGGTTCCGGGAGGACCGACGATCAGGACGCCCTTGGGAATGCGGCCGCCCAACTTTTGGAATTTCCGCGGATCCTTCAAAAACTCAATGATCTCTAGGACCTCTTCCTTGGCTTCCTCGATGCCGGCGACGTCCGAGAATGTCACCTTCTTACGTTCCTCGGTCAACATGCGCGCGCGGCTCTTGCCGAAGGACAATGCCTTGTTGCCGCCGATCTGCATCTGGCGCATCAGGAAGAACCACAGCCCCAGGAACAGGATGAACGGCCCCCACGTCACCAAGAAGGTGATATACCAGGGACTTTCGTCCGGCGGCCGCGCTTCGATTTGCACGTCTTTTTCGCGAAGGACCTTGACCAGCTCGGGATATTCGGCCGTATAAGTCCGAATCCGGCTCTGATCCTTCAAGATCGCGCTGACGTGGTTGGCCTTGATCGTGACCTTCATGACCTCGCCCTTGTCGAGCTTGGCCATGAAATCGCTGAATATGACTTCATCCTCTGGTGCGTGCGTCGGAACACTGAACAGATTGAACAACAGAATCATGAACAGGCCGACGACGACCCAGAACAGCAGATTCTTTACACGTGAATTCATCCACCTCTCCTTTGGGGATCCCAGGCAGACAGAAGACGATGATAACCTTGCAGAATGTTAACACACGTTTCGTTGGGGTGACAACCTAATCATGCCGACTCCTGCTCGGGCTCCTCCTCCTGATCGAGGGCCGCCAGGTAGGGAAGATTGCGATACTTCTGCTGATAGTCGAGCCCGTAGCCTACCACGAACTTGTTCGGGATCTTGAAGCCGACATACTGGAGATCGACGTCGATCGTGCGGCGCTCCGGTTTACTCAGCAACGTGCAGACCTTGAGCGAGCGGGGCTTCCGTTTGGCCAACGTCTTGAGCAGGTAATTGACGGTCAGCCCGGAATCGACGATGTCTTCGACCAACAGGACGTCCTTCCCCGCCACCGGTTCGGTCAAATCCGATACCAATTTGACCTTCCCCGAGCTTTTCGACTTGGTGCCGTAGCTGGTCACCACGATGAAGTCCACCCTCAGGGGAATTCGGATTGCCCGAGCCAGATCGGCATAGAAGGCATAGGCCCCCTTCAGGACGCCGAGCAACACCAGATCCTTTCCCGCGTAGTCGGCGGCGATCTGCCTGCCCAACTCCCTGATACGGGTGCGCATCTGTTCTTGTGTCACCAGCGGTCGGCCGAAAATGCGATCCATGCTCTAACGGGCTCCTTCCCTCAAGAATCGGTGTGGATGGTCATACAGAGAAACTGCTCGCTCCCGGCCCGAGCGCGGAACCGTTCGTCCACTCGATGACCCGCCACCCAGACAAGACCGGCGGCAGAGACAACCAACGGAACGTGCCCTCGCGAGAATCGGTTCAGTTTCGCATCTGTGAAGTAATCTTGCAATTTCTTTCGGCGGCCCTTCATCCCATCGGGGCAAAACCAGTCGCCAGGTCTCCAGCTTCGAACCGTGAGCGGCAAAGGCACGAGGGCCCCGTCCAGCAACGTGGCATTGGGGGACAGACGATCGCGGAGCCCTGCCGCCTCCTGTAGCGAGACAGTCGTGATCGAAATCCTCTCGCCCGTCGGAGCCCAAAGCCCGGTCCATGGAAGCCGCGCGATTGTGATCGTTTCCGCTTGAGCCAGGGAGTGGAACGATTGCCGCCGCTCCTCATAAGTCACTCGCGCGGCCGGCTTCAGTCCGATCCCGATCGCCCGTTGCTCGCAAGTCACTTCCAGATCCTTCCACCGCCAAGCAGCCCCGGAACGAGAAGAGGCCGCGTAGCTGACGATCGCCTGCACGACATGAAAGGGAGGCGGCGGAACGCCGGGGAGCAGTCGCTCGAACGCCATCCTGAACAGGCGACGTTGCAACGCCGGCGGTTGCTGCGCGAAGGCCGTACGATCCAGCAGGATGGCCTCCACCGACTCGCGCTGCCGAACCTCCCCCCAGCGGTCCAGCGTGAGCGCCTCGAGAACGGCCTCGTCCTCACGAAGAAGATCCGCCTGCCGGGCCAGAATTCGCACGGCTCCGGGAGCCAACTTCTTCAGCGCCGGAATGAGCTCCCGGCGAACACGGTTGCGCAAATAGAGATCTTTGGCATTGCTGGAGTCGGTCCGGAAGGACTGCCCCTTGGCGGCCAGGTACTGCAGAATCTCCTGCCGTGTCAGGTCCAGCAAGGGACGGATGAACAACCCATCTCGTACACGCGACATCCCGGACATGCCTCGCAGACCGGATCCGCGCAGCAACCGGAGTAAGAGCGTTTCGGCCTGATCGTCGGCGCTGTGTCCCAAAGCCACGCGGTTTTGGCCCATCTCTTCGGCCAGTTCGTGGAACAACCGGTACCGCGCCTCGCGGGCGCGGGCCTGGAGCGAACTGGACAGCCCCGGCGCCCGTTGGGACTCCAGCCGGCGCAGGATGAACGGAAGGCGCAGTCGTTCACAGAGTTCCCGTACGAAATCCGCATCGCCGTCGGATTCCGCACCGCGCAGCCCGTAGTGGCAGTGAACCACGGTCAGCGACAGGCGCCAACGATCAGAGAGAGCATGCAGCGCGAGGAGCAAGGCGACGGAATCCGGCCCGCCGGACACGGCCACCAACACCTTATCGCTGCGATTGACGAGCTGATGGGTCCGAATCGCCGAGGCAACGCGCCGGTCCAGACTGTGAGACGGGCGCGCGGCAAGGGAGGGCATGGTCACCTTCACGGAAGCGGCGCCAACGACTCCGCCTGCTCCGTTGCGTCTCGAAGTTGCGCCCGGGCGTCCTCGACGTCGCAGGCAATTTGTCGACTGAGGGCGTCCGCCGTCGGAAAGGTCATGTCGCCGCGGACGCGGCCGATGAGCCGCACACTCAATTGTTCTCCGTACAATTCCAGGCGCTGGTCGAGCACCGTGACTTCCAACAGCCGCTCCCCTGCGCCGAACGTCGGTCTGGTCCCGATATACGAGACGGCATCGAACAACTTCCCCTGCCACCAGACCTGGGCGGAGTACACCCCGTCCGGCGGCGCGACCCGTTCCGCGGGCAGACGAAGATTGGCCGTGGGCCAGCCCAACTCCGTCCCCCGCTTGGCGCCGTGCAGCACGGTGCCGTCAATGCTGTACGGGCGCCCCAGGAACCGGTTCGCCTTCCGCAGGTCGCCGGCTGCGATCGCTTGCCGAATCTTGGTCGAACTGACCACCTCCTCACCCATCCGCTGAGGAGCGACCGGATGCACCTCGAAGCCGTACCGGGCGCCGAAGGCGATCAGGTCCGCGATTCGACCGACACGACCCTTGCCGAAGGCGAAGTGTTCACCGACGAATAGTTCCTTCGTCTGCAAGGCATCGTGCAAAATGCGTCGCGCAAAGTCGTCCGGGCTCATGGCCGCGAAGGCCTGATTGAATTCCAGGAAGACCAGCTCGTCCACACCCGCATCCTCGAAACGACGCAGCTTCTCCTCCGGGGTCGTAAGAAACTGGAGGTTTACGTGCGGAGCCAAAATCTTCACCGGGTGAGGATCGAACGTCAGCACCACGGCAGTACCGTCGTGGCGCCGCGCGGTCTCAACCACCTGCTGCAGCAATGCACGGTGACCGCGGTGATGGCCGTCGAAGTTTCCGATCGTCACGACGGGGTACGCACGGGATCGGAAGAAGGATGAGCCGCGAGAAATCCTCATGGGCATCGTCACCGCAGCAGTCCGGCTGCATCTTTGGCAAAGTAGGTCAGGATCAGATCCGCCCCCGCCCGCTTGATCGCCAACAACGATTCCAGCATGGCCCGCTTCTCGTCGAGCCAGCCGGCCTGGGCCGCCGCCTTGATCATACTGTATTCACCGCTGACCTGATAGGCCGCCACCGGCAAGTGCGTCCGTTCGCGCGCGGCGCTGATGATGTCCAGGTACGGCAGGGCAGGCTTGACCATCACGATATCCGCCCCCTCCTCCACATCCGAGTCAATCTCGCGCAACGCTTCGCGCTTGTTGGCCGGATCCATCTGGTAGGATTGCCGATCGCCGAACTGCGGGCTCGAGTTCGCCGCGTCCCTGAAGGGCGCGTAAAAGCATGATGCGAATTTGGCCGAGTAGGCCATGATCGGCAGCTCGGAAAATCCAGCTCGATCCAACTCATGCCGAATGGCGCCGACACGGCCGTCCATCATGTCCGACGGCGCCACCATATCGGCGCCGGCCTGGGCATGCGTCCTCGCCATGGCCCGGAGACAATCCAGGGTTTCATCGTTGAGAATTCTCCCGTCCTTGACGATCCCGCAGTGGCCATGGCTGGTGTACTCGTCAACGCAGACGTCCGTGATCAACATCAGGTCGGGAACCTGCTGTTTGACCGCCCGGAGCGCCCGCTGCACGATCCCCTCCGGGTCGAATCCCGAACTGCCGCGCTCGTCCTTCCGGTCCGGAATACCGAACAGGATGATGGCTGGAATGCCGAGCGCCTTCACCTCCGCAGCTTCCTTCACCAACAGGTCGATCGACAGTCGCGACTGACCGGGCATCGACGCGATCGGCTCACGCCGCCCCTGCCCCTCCGTCACGAACAACGGATAGATGAAATCGGCAGGGGCCAGCGCCGTTTCGCGTACCATGCGGCGCAACGGTTCTTTTTCACGGAGACGGCGCAGCCGCTGAATCGGAAAGGCCATGAGCGCTCACTTCCTCGGCAGGTTGGTCAGGAACACCACCAAGTCCCGCACCGAGATCATACCGACCAGCTGACCGTCGCGCGTCACCCCAAGGTGTCGCAGGTGTGTCTGGGCCATCAGGTCGTTCGCATCCAACAGCGTCTTGTTCTCTTCGATCGTAACCAGTGGAGCCGACATGATCTGCTCGACCGTCGTCTTCGTCATATCGGCGCCCGTCGCCACCACACGCCGCACCATGTCCGTATCCGTGATGATGCCGATAACCTCCTTGCCGTTCGTCACGAACAGACTGCCGATGTTGCGGTCGCGCATGATGCGCCCGGCCGTTCGGACATCCATGTCGCGCTCCACGGTGATGAACTTCTCTTTCGGAACCATGAATGATTTCACAGGAACCATACGAAAACCTCCCTCTTGAAAGAAAACCGACTCCGGCCCACTCCATCGAATACCGGCACTGCGCCCGACTACGTCAACACCCGCGGCCGACGACGAGTTTCGGTCTCCTGCCGCCTCGCGATCACCCCGCCTTCGCCGCCCGACCGGCCGAGAGCGGTTCACCGGCGCGAGGACGGTCGGAGGCTGCCTGATAGTAGGTCACCAAAGCGTCCGCCAAGGCCGGCACGGTGTTCTCCGCCGCCGTCACATGAACGGGCAGGCCTGCTTCCCGCGCGGTCGATGCCGTGATCGGACCAATGCACGCAACGACCACATCACCCAATAGCCGACGCGCCTCGCTCGGCGAGGCAAAGAGCGCCACGAAGTTCTGGACTGTCGAGGAACTGGTGAAGGTGACGGCATCGATGCTTCGCTGTTGCAGGCGCTCGATCAACAGGTCGGTGGCGACGGCCGGCTTGATCGTCCGATACACCGGCACGACATCAACCTCCGCCCCCTGTCCCCGCAATTGCTCGGGCAGCAATTCTCGCGCGACCAGCGCCCGCGGAATCAAGACGCGCGTCCCGTGCAGGTTCCGCCCCGCCAGGGCCTCGATCAACCCTTCCGCCTGAAATTGCTTCGGGATCACGTCGGCACGCAACCCATAGGGCGCAAGCTCTTGAGCCGTTCTGGGACCGATGCAACAGATAGTCAGATGCGCCAGCGCACGGGTGTCCAAGTTTCGAGCACGCAAAGCCGACATGAAGGGAGCAATGCCGTTGACGCTCGTGAAAATCAGCCATCGATAAGCGGGCAACCGATCAAGCGCACGCTCGAGCGGCGCCGTATCCTCCGGAGCCACGATTTCGATCGTCGGACATTCCACCGACTCGCCTCCGTACGACGCAATCAGATCCGTCAACTCCGGCGCCTGAGCCTTGGGCCGGGTGACGAGGATGCGACGCCCAAACAGCGGACGCCGTTCGAACCAGTTCAACTGCTCGCGCAGCCCCACGACCTCTCCGACCACGATCACGGTCGGCGGTTCCATTCCCGCTGCTTGCGCTTTCACGACGATATCGTCGAGCGTACCCACGAGGGTCCGCTGCGTCGTCCTCGTCCCCCAGCGAATGACGGCCACGGGAGTCGATCCCGGCTTTCCTTCACGTTTCAATCGTTCGACGATCTGGGGCAAATTCGTCATCCCCATGAGGAAGACAAGTGTGCCGTGAGCCGTGGCGAGCCTTGGCCACTCGATACCGCTCTGCCCCTTTCCGGGGTCCTCGTGGCCGGTGACGAACGTCACGGTCGAGGCCAAGGTCCGGTGGGTAACCGGAATCCCCGCATAGGCCGGGACCGCCACTGCGGCAGTCACACCGGGAACCACTTCGAACGGAACACCGGCAGCCGCAACCGCTTCCGCTTCCTCACCGCCTCGCCCGAACACGAAGGGATCGCCCCCCTTGAGCCGCACCACGGTTTTTCCGCCCTGCGCACGCTCGACCAGAAGTCGATTAATGTCGGCCTGGTCTCGATACTGCCCGCGCCCCCGCCGCCCCACATAGATCCGTTCCGCAGACAGCGGCACATGGTCCAACAACGCAGGATTGGCCAAATAGTCGTAGAGCACGACGTCGGCGTGTTCGAGACACTCCTTGCCCCGCAGGGTCAGAAGCTTCGGATCCCCCGGTCCCGCGCCGACTAAATACACCCTGCCTGGTCGCAATCCCATTTTATGGCGCCTGCCCGTAGATGTCCTTCAGAATGACGTCCCCGCCATCGGCCAGCAACCGCTCCGCCAGGGTGGTTCCCAGGCGGTGAGCCTCGGCCACGGCACCTTGAATGCGATGCCGAACCATCCTGGTGCCATCCACGCTCGCAACCAACCCTTCGAGGGTGAGGACCTCGGCAGTCAACGTCGCGTGGGCGGCGATGGGAACCTGACACCCGCCTTGCAAGCGATGGAGCAACGCGCGCTCCGCGTTGACGGCCGTTTGCGTCGGCGCATGGTTGAACCTTCGCAGAATCTCTCCGACGAATGCGTCGTCACGGCGGGCTTCAATCCCCAGTGCGCCCTGGCCGATGGCAGGGAGGCTCACCTCCACGGGCAACAACTGGGTGATCTCCTTCGACCACTCGAGACGATTCAGTCCGGCCGCAGCGAGCACAATGGCATCAAAGACCCCGTCACGCAATTTTCGGAGCCTAGTGTCCAAGTTGCCCCGTAGCATTTCGATCTTGAAATCCGGACGGTGGTGGAGCAGTTGCGCTTGCCGGCGAAGGCTGCTGGTGCCGATCACCGCGCCCTGCCGAAGTTCGTCGAGCGAACAGCCCTCGCGGGTGATCAACGCGTCGCGAGCATCCTCCCGAGGCGGCACGCAGAGAATCTCGAGGCCGTCGGGCAGCGCGGTCGGCACATCCTTCATGCTGTGCACCGCGAGGTCGATCTCCTTTCGGAGAAGCGCTTCCTCGATTTCCTTCGTGAACAGGCCCTTGCCCCCGATCTTGGCGAGCGGCACGTCGAGGATACGGTCTCCGGATGTTTGAATGCGCTGCAACGTGATCGTGACGCCCGGCGCCAATTCCTGCAGGCGGGCCTGGACCCATTGGCTTTGTTGCAGAGCGAGTTTGCTGCCGCGCGTGCCGAGGATGAGCGTCGTGCGGCTCATCGACAACACCAAGCGATGACTGTATCGAGAGCACCAGTGGACATGTGGCAAACCAACATAGGCGTACGACGCGCGAACGGGCGGGATCAGCCCACCTTTCGCCCTTGCTCCTTTGACGGCGGTGGTAAGAGGGTCGGGTCCGCAAGCGCGCGCGGCCCACGGGACACATCGGCTCCTTCCATCTCGTCCCCGGCCTGCCCCGGGCCGACGCCGGGACCCGGGCCGATGTCCTCGAGATTGAAGAACCTCCGCGCAGCCTCCACGAAAGCGGCGCCGCCCGAGGAGTTGGCCTCGGTTTTCAGCGTGACCATCGTGCCGTGGACGATCTTGTTGACGATGGCGGAGGCCATGCCCTCGATGGCCGCGCGATCCTCGGCCGAGAGATGCTGCAGCCGGCTGAGCGCTTTGTCCATTTCGCGGCGCTTGATGTCTTCCGTGCGGGTTCGGAGCGCCACGATAGTCGGCGTGACCTCCAATGACTTGAGCCACTGCCGCAGCACCGCGACTTCGTCCAAAACCATGTGCTCCGCTTTTTCCGCTTCCTTCAACCGTTCCTCGCGGTTCTGATCCACGCGCATCTGGAGGTCGTCGATGTCGAAAAGGAACGCGTTGTCGATGGGACGCACGGCCGGATCGATGTTGCGGGGCACCGAGATGTCGATCAGGAAGATGGGGCGGTTCATGCGCTGCCGCACCGCGCGCTGCACGTCGTCCGCCGTGACGAGGTAATGCGCCGCGCCGGTGGACACCAGCACGATGTCGGCAGCGGCCAATTCCGTCTTGTAATCCTCGAACGGGACCGCAGTCCCGTTGAAGAGGTTGGCCAGCTCCAACCCGTGCTGGAAATTTCTGGTCGTAATCCGGACCTGGCGCACACCGCTCGCGATCAGATGCCGCGCCGCCAGTTTCGCCATTTCGCCCGCGCCGATCAGGAGGACGGTTTTTTCGCTCAAGTTCGAGAAGATTTTTTTCGCCAATTCGACGGCCGCATAACTCACGGACACGGCGGTCTCGGCGATTTTGGTCTCCGTGCGGACTCGCTTGGCGACGGAGATGGCTTTCTTGATGATCTTGTTCAGCAGCAGCCCCGACGTCTTGTGCGTGAGGGCCACCTCGAACGCGTCCTTGATTTGCCCGAGAATCTGGGACTCGCCGACGATCATCGAGTCCAGACTCGCTGCGACACGGAAGAGATGGGAGATCGCCCGGTCACCCGCATGCCAGTAAAGATGCGGCGTCAATTGTTCCGACGAAAGCGACAAATGGGCATCCGCGAGGAAATCCTGCACCTTGCCGTACCCGGCCTCCAAATCCTCGACGACGGCATAAACCTCCACGCGATTGCAGGTCGAGAGGACCAATCCTTCTCGTACCCCCGGATAGGAGCACAACCGGCTCACCGCCTCACCTAGGCGGCTGGGGGGCACGGCGAGTTTCTCACGAATCTCTACCGGAGCGGTCTTGTGACTCAATCCCACGACGATGACGTGCATGTCAGGACACCGGTCCGTGGCTCTTCAGCAAAACGCCGATCAGCGTCAGGATGACACCGGCGAATCCGATGATCGTCAGATAGGCGGCCCGCTTGGCCCGCCACCCGACCGTCAACCGCCCGACCAGGACGACGAAATAGAACACCCAGGTCACAACGGCCCAGGTCTGCTCCGGGTTCCAGTTCACATAAGTGCCGCGAACGATCTCCGCCGAAAAGGCCCCGCTGATGATGCCCAGCGTCAACAGAGGAAATCCCATGACGATGGACTGCTGATTCAAATGGTCGAGGTAGTCCAGAGCCGGCAGCTTGGCATACAGCACGTTGAAGCGCTTCGACTTGAGCAGACCGTCCTGAATCAGGTACATCACGCCGGCGACGAACGCGACCGCAAATCCCACTGTTCCCAACATGCTCAGCGCCACATGAACCCAGAGGGTCTTGAAGACCGGCTTCAGACTGGAGACTTCGTCGGCAGGGAATGCGGCAGCGGTGACCAACGAGACCAACGCCAGCGGAACCATGAAGGAGCCCAACACATGGATTTGACGTCGAAACTCGACGGCGAGAAAGACGAGGACCAGCATCCAGGAAAAAAAGGACAAGGCCTCATGGAACGTCGGCAACTGGGTCTGACCTCCGGTCGACATCCGAGCCACCAGCGCAACCGTGTGGGTCGCAAAGCCGATCGCGGTCATCCCCAAGGAAATTTTTGACAGTGACTCGGCCCGCCGGAGAAGATAGGCGAGATAGCACACAGTGCTCGCGAAGTACAATGCCATCGTGAGCATGAAAAACAGAGAAGACATCTCCAGCTATCCTCGCAACAATTCAGAAAAAATGCCAGTTTTTTAGAATTGGAAATTATAAAGATGCGACGAGAACAGAGTCAAGGAAACGAGGCGTCGTTCCCACCGATTCGCGGCATATTGTACCTGGTCGGGGTCTCACTCGGGCATCCCGACGACATGACGACGCGCGCCTTGCGGGTGCTTCGCGAGGTGAACGTGGTCGCTACGAAACGACCGAGCGTGACGGAAACAATGCTGGCCCACCATGGCGTGTCCGCCAGACTGACGACCTATGACCGGGAAACGGCCCGGGACAAGGTTCCGGTGCTCATCGACTACTTGGAACGGGGGCAGTCCGTCGCACTGGTCTCAGATTGCGGGATGCCGGGGATCTACGACGTGGGGGAACTGCTGGTACGGGCCGCAACGGAGCGCAGGATTACGATCGTCGTCGTCCCAGGCCCTTCCGCCTGTACGGCGGGTCTGGCCCTCTCAGGTTTCAACGGAAACCGATTCCTGTTCGAAGGAACGGTTCCGTCCGGAAAGGCGACGTTGCGGAGGTTCGTACGAGACATGGCCAGGAACGACAGGACGGTCGTGCTGCATCTCAGGCCTCGACTGGTCAGACCGTTGTTCAAACAGCTCGTCACCGAATGCCCGACAAGGCGGGTGATACTGGCGGAAAACCTGACTCAGGACCGGGAACGAGTGCTGCGGGGAACCGCGCAGGAACTGCTGACCCGGCGGCTCTCGGCCGACGAGACAGATCAGCTCCTGGTCGTCATCGAGGGACAGAACGGAAAACCGACGAAACAGACAGGAAGGAAGCAGGCGCGCAAGCCTCTCGTTAGGCGTCGTCGCGCTTCTTGATCATCACGCGAAACGACTGATCGACCCGCTCTTGCAACAGGATGTCATGCCCGTCGTCGCTCACACTCCGTGGGACGTTGCGGATGGGATCCCCGTCATCCAGGTGTACCAAAAGTACCTGGCCGGCCTGCATGGTCTCCAACTTCAGTTTGGTTTTTACAAAATTGTAAGGGCAAATCACGCCTCGTAGGTCGAGTTCGGCATCTGGGGAAAGCGTAGGCTGCGAGGCGTCTGACATCGTAACTTTTCTCCCGGAAAATCGCCTGATGGCATGCTAACAAGCGCTACCACTTGTTGCAAGTGGTAGCGCGCGGAGCAAAAAAAAACGGGGTGCTTCACGGGAAGCACCCCGTTCGTATCGTTCTCACGCCCAGAGCGGCGGAAGAATCAGCTTACTGCAAGCCCTTCAGCAGGTTCGGCTTGGCAGCATCGGCTCCGTAATCGGACTTATTCTGGACCTTGGTTTCCGGAGTCACGGTCTGATAGCCCCATCCCGGCTGCGGTTCGCAGTTCCAGCAGGGAGCGGCACCGGTGAATTCACCGACGGTCGTGGTTACGACGCCGGAATTGATCGTACCGGGCAACACACCGCCCGGGATCCCACCGGTGATGGCGCCGCTGTTCGTCTCAATGCCGCGCTCAGTCATGGGGTTCGGTCTCTGACCGAGGCCACCGAAGCCCGCGAGCTTCTCGTTGCCGCGGATCAAGTACACTTCGCGGACGAGCTTGCGGCCCGTACCGTACTGCTGATTGCTCGTGGTCGCTTCCATGACCTGAAGGGAGATGTCATCGCCGGCATTCAGGGTCCGGATCTGGTCCATGTTGGTCTTGTCATCGAAGTAGACGGTCAGGGAGCTCATCGCTCCGGTTCCGGCCCGTCCTTCGTCATGCGAGCTGCCGCCCGTTTCCAGGTGCATCTTGCCCGCCGGCAAATCGATCGCCAACACCCGTCCGTAGACTGTTTCCGGAAGCGAGAGACGCTCCAGGAACGCATTCCGATCGAAAGTCTGGGTGCGGCCTGAGCTGCCGGACACGTCGCCGACTCCCGTACCGACGCCCATCGCCGACCCGGCGGCCGACTGCTGCAGACGCTCTTGAGCTGCTGCCACACTCACAGAGCCAACGAGAATCGCCGCGGCTCCTAGTGCCAACACCTTACGCATGTGCTGCCTCCTTAGTGAGTTGTAAATTGATGAGGTTTGATGATGAACGATGAACCGATATAGTCATAGTAATCCTGGTCGAAGACGGCGGAACTATAGGCTAATGACCACATCATGTCAAGAGGTATTCCACGCTTTTATCCATTATGTTGGGTCTCACGCGGAAAAACTGACGACGGGTGCGACCGAAGCGTACGGACCACCGCACGCGTCTGTTCGATTTCAAGATAACCGGCTGCAGGTGGTGCCCGGAGGGAGGGTCGAACTCCCACTCTCTTGCGAGAACCGGATTTTGAGTCCGGCGCGTCTGCCAGTTCCGCCATCCGGGCATCGATGCGATCGGCGAGAAAGGGGGGTCTCTTCTAACATGAAGCTCGCGGAGGGTCAACGGGGCGCCGACTCTTTGTTTCTCCGTCCAGGCAGTGTTAGAATGCGCGAACTGTCGATCAGAATCACGGAGGCAAGCATGGCAGACGTGCAGTGTGTGACGTGCGGACAAACGGGTGAGGCCATTACCGATATGTTGTTCCTCGGCAAACTGGAAGCCGAAATCAAAGCCAAGGTCTGCAAACCCTGCTGGAAGAAGTGGGAAGGAATGCGAGTCATGGTCATCAACGAATACCAGGTGAATTTAGGGGATGAGAGCGGCCGGGAATTGGTGAAAAAGCAAATGAAGGCCTTCCTCAAGCTGGGAGAACAGACGGATACATCCAAACTCGACCAGAATTACCGCCCGACCAGTTAGTCGCTCGAGCGGGTCGCAGCCCGCCCTCCCCGCTCGATCCGGCCGTGAAGTACATTCGGCCGGAGGTGCGAGTCGGAGGGACGGTGCAGCGGCACACCCCTTCCTAGAAATTCCATTGCAACTTCGCGCCTGTCCCTCCTCGATTCATTGACACTCTGATTTCAGAAGTGCTACATTGCCCTATTCTTGAGTCTTCCGGCTCAGATAAGCGAAGGATACTCATACCGTGATTACGCAGATGCGGGTCAAGGGGCTGATTTTCGACCCGTATAACAATGCCTATATAGTGGTGCTGCGCGACGAAGAGAATTCCGATATGTTGCCGATTTGGGTAGGAAAATCCGAGGCGAGCTCCATCGGGTTGGCAATGGAAAACGTGACCGCTCCCCGCCCAATGACCCATGATCTCATGAAGTCGTTTCTAGAGACCTTCGACGCAAAAGTGATCAGCGTCGTCATTACCGACCTGAACGACAACACCTACTTCGCCAAGATCCATTTAATGTACGAGGATTCGGAATACACCGTGGATTCCCGCCCGAGCGACGCCATCGCGCTCGCGCTACGGACTAACGCCCCGATCTTCGCCAACGAGAACGTCATCAAGAAGCAATCGTCTGAGGAACTCGAGCAGTGGCTCGAGAACCTGAAGCCGGAAGATTTCGGGAAACTGGACACCTAATGTCAGCAGAAGCCTCCAACCAGCCGTCCGCGACCGAGCTCGTCCCCCTCACGGTCAAGCAGGTCGTCGAAGACAGCAACACCGACACCCGAATCGTCGTCCTCAAGAGCGAGGACGCGAGCGAAACGCTCCCGATCTGGGTGGGGTCGGCGGAAGGAAACGCGATTCGCTTGGCCATGGAGCGGGTGGTCACCCCCCGCCCGATGAGCCACGATCTAATCCGCAGCTTCGCCAATCATCTTGGCGTACAGATCGAGCGAGTGGTGATCACGGACGTGAAGGGCAGCACCTATTACGCCTCCGTGGCCTTTTCCTCGAAGGGCGTGCAGCGCACGCTCGACGCGCGACCGAGCGACGCCATCGCCTTGGCCATTCGCGCGAATTGCCCCATCTTTGCGACCAGGGACGTCTTGAATCGCCGCACCGCGGTTCATCTGGACGCCTGGATTTCAAAGTTGGATCAACAGAACATCGAACCTCAACAAGCCTGAGGCGCAACCTCGGCGATGCATTGTCCCTTGCAGGAGTGATGGAGACCATGACTAAGACGTATCTCGAGAAACCGGCGGATGTTCAACGGAAGTGGTTCCTGGTGGATGCCGAAGGCAAGACCCTCGGACGATTGGCGGCCAAAGTGGCCAGTCTGCTCCGCGGCAAACACAAGCCCACTTTCACTCCCCATGTCGATACCGGCGACCATGTCGTGATCGTCAACGCGGAGAAGATCGTGTTGACCGGCGACAAGATGGAAACCAAAACCTACGCGTACCACACCGGCTATCCGGGCGGGCTGAAGACCATGACCGCCGAGCATCTCTTCCGGCGCCATCCGACCGAGCTGCTGACCCGGGCGATCGAAGGGATGTTGCCGAAGACCCCGCTGGGAAAGCATATGGCCAAGAAGCTGCGCGTCTACGCGGGCCCGACTCACCCGCACCAGGCCCAGCAACTGGAATCACTCTCACTTTGATATTCACCCGTTGATTCGCTTTGTGAAGGAGGCCGCCTGATATGGCAGCAATGACGCAGTACGCAACAGGAAAACGGAAGAGCGCGATCGCCCGAGCTTGGGTGACCGCCTCGGCCGGAGACATCGTCGTCAACGAAAAGCCGCTGGAGAAAGCGTTTCCCCGGACGACCCTCCGGAATGTGATTCAATTTCCGCTCGAGCTGGCGGGCGTCAACGGAAAATATTCCGTTCGCGCCACGGTGCATGGCGGTGGCCCGGCCGGCCAGGCCGGCGCGCTTCGGCACGCGATTTCCAAAGCGCTCGTAGTCATGAGCGCGGCGTTCCGCAGCCCCCTGAAGAAGGAAGGCCTCCTCACCCGCGACTCGCGCGTGAAGGAACGGAAGAAGTACGGTCAGAAAGGGGCCAGAAAGCGCTTCCAGTACTCGAAGCGGTAACGAAGGCCTGGAGCCTGGACATTCGAACAAGGGAAGGCTCCTCTGGGCCTTCCCTTTTTTGTTGCCGCCGGTGCCAGGGCAGACGTGGCTCGTGGGCCGTGCGTGGGGATCGGGAGGCGTGCGATGACATCGGTACGGGTGGCAGTTGCGGGCGCAAGCGGATATACGGGGGCTGAGTTGGTGCGGTTGTTGGCCCAGCACCCCAGAGTCACACTGACGGCGGTCACTTCGGAAAAGTCTGCAGGGAGCCCCGTTTCGTCGGTGTATCCTCATCTGCAGGGCATCGTGTCCCTGTCCTTCGAGGCCTTGGCTCCCGAAGCCCTGGCCGACCGGGCCGATCTGTTGTTCTTGGCACTCCCCCACACGAAATCGATGGAACCGGTTGCGAGTTGCTTGAAAGCCGGCAAACGCGTCGTCGATCTCAGCGCCGATTATCGATTGCGCGACCTGCGCACGTTCGAAACCTGGTATCAGACGGCGCACCTCCATCCCGAACTGATCCGGTCCGCCGTCTACGGCTTGCCGGAATTGCATCGGGCGGCAATTGCGCAGGCCAACTTGGTGGCCTCTCCCGGTTGCTACCCGACCGCGGCGATTCTCCAGTTGGCGCCGCTGGTGGCGAACGGGCTCATCGACACCAACTCAATCGTCATCGATGCGAAATCCGGCGTGTCCGGCGCAGGCAGGAGCCCCGCGCTCGCCTACCACTTCCCCGAGGCCCATGAATCGCTGGAACCCTATAAGATCGGCCAGCACCGGCACATTCCGGAAATCGAACAGGAACTGACCGGACTTGCCGTGAAACATGCGCGCACCGCCGGCACCCGGACCAGCGATCCTCCCGGTGCCACTGTGACCTTTACCCCGCACCTCGTCCCCATGAATCGGGGCATCCTGAGCACGGCCTACGCCCGAGTGAAGGGCCGACTGAACGCCAACGATCTGCGGGCGAAGTATCGCGACTTTTACAAGGGGGAGCGCTTCGTCCGCATCCTCGAGGGCGCGATGCCGAACCCGCGGCACGTGCGCGGCGCCAACTACTGCGACCTCGCGTTGCATGCCGACGCGCGCACCGGTCACGTAATCACGGTGGCGGCAATCGACAACCTCATCAAGGGGGCGGCGGGCCAAGCCATCCAGGCCATGAACCTGATGCTAGGCTTCCCCGAGGAGCTGGGCTTGACGGCTCCGGGCATCTATCCGTAAGCGACGGATCGACCTTGCCTCAGGGAATCGTTTTCCCCTTCACCCCAACCAAGGACGAATGATGAAGGACATTTCGGGCGGCGTGACCGCCCCTCGAGGGTTTTTGGCCGCCGGCATGTATTGCGGCATCAAGAAGAAAGTCTTGCCGGACCTAGCGTTGATCGTGTCCGAAGAAACGGGCCCGATTGCCGGCGTTTTCACGTTGAACCGGGTTGCCGCAGCGCCGGTTCTCCTCGACCGTCGACACCTCCGCAAAGGACAGGGCCGCGCCATCCTCGTGAACAGCGGCAATGCCAACGCCTGCACCGGTGCAAAGGGCATGAAGGTCGCAGAAACCATGGCGCGGATCATCGCCGATCCCCTGCGGACGCCAGCCCATACGGTGTTCGTCGGATCGACCGGCGTAATCGGACAGCCCCTCCCGGTCGAAAAGATCGAAGCAGCAGTCCCGGCGCTCCTGGAGCGGCTGAGCCGACGCGGCGGTACGGAGGCCGCCAAGGCGATCATGACCACGGATCTCAAGCCCAAGCAGGCGGCGGTTCGGGCGCGTCTCGGCGGCGCCCTCGTAACGGTCGGCGGCATGGCAAAAGGCTCCGGGATGATCCATCCGAACATGGCCACGATGCTCGGCTACCTGACGACCGACGCGGTCATCGGACGGCAGCCGCTGCAGTACGCACTACGACAGGCGGTCGACCGGTCGTTCAACTGTATCAGCGTGGATGGCGATACGAGCACGAATGACACGGTGCTATGCCTCGCCAACGGCAAAGCCGGCAACCGAGCCTTGAATCCAGGGACCCCGGATTTCGCGCGATTCTGCGAGATGGTCGAAACCGTCTGCCGAACCCTCGCTCTCAAGATCTGCTGGGACGGCGAAGGCGTGACCAAGGTCGTGCGGATTGACGTCGTGAAGGCCAAGAACGTCCACGCAGCCCGCCAGGTGGCGCAAACGATTGCCACCTCTAACCTTGTCAAGACCGCCCTCTTCGGGGGTGACGCGAACTGGGGACGGGTCATGGCGGCCATTGGTCGTTCCGGGGCTGCGATCGATCAAACTCAGGTCAGCCTCAAGTTCGGTAACGTCGCCATGGTACGCAATGGACAGGGGCTGGGGCCTGAGGCCGAGAAGGGCTTGACGAAGGTGTTCCGGCAGCGGGAATTCACGATCCTGGTGGATTTGGGCCAGGGCAAGGCGTCGTCGCACATGTGGACGACCGACCTGTCCTACGAATACGTGCGAATCAATGCCAGTTATCGGTCGTAAAGCCGTTCGCAAGCTTGCAATGTGCCAGTGATTATGCTAGCGTTCGTTCGTTTTGTCGCAGGAGGGAACCCTCTCCCGCGGCATCGTTCGCAGGCCCCTGGCAACAGGGGCTTCTTATTCAAATCCACACCAGCGTGATGCGCACGCTGCGCAGCCTGAGAACAAGGGGGAGGTCCCCCTCGCCGACGGCTTTTGCCGGGCGCTCTGCAGGCTTCGGAGGGAGGTGAAGGTATGGGAGTAGTTGCAATCAAGGAATTATTGGAAGCAGGCGTCCATTTCGGACACCAAACCAACCGTTGGAACCCGAAGATGAAGAAGTTCCTCTTCGGCGAGCGAAACGGCGTCTACATCATCGACCTTCAACAGACGGTCGATCGGATGGAACAGGCCTATACCTTCGCCCGTGACACGGTGGCGGCCGGCGAGTCGGTCCTTTTCGTCGGGACCAAGCGCCAGGCGGCCGACATCCTGGAAGAGGAAGCCAAACGTGCCAACATGTTCTTCGTGAACCAGCGATGGCTGGGCGGCATGTTGACCAACTTCCAGACCATCCGGCGCAGCATCGACAAGATGAAGAAAATGGAAGCCACGATTGCGGACCCATCGCATCAGGGGCACACCAAAAAAGAACTCGGCCAGATGCAGAAGGAAGTCGTCAAGCTGCAGAAGAACCTGTCCGGCATCCGCAACATGCGCGGCCTGCCCGGCGCGGTCTTCGTCCTCGACACGCGGATCGAACACATCGCCGTGCTCGAAGCCAACCGGCTGGAGATCCCCGTGATCGCCATCGTCGACAGCAACTGCGACCCGGATCATATTCAGTATCCGATCCCGGGCAACGACGACGCGATCCGCTCGATCAAGCTGATTATTTCCCGCGTCGCCGATGCCTGTATCGAAGGTGCGCACTTGCGGGCGCAGCAGGAAGAAACCGACTTTGCCGCGGCTCCGGCCGGCGACAAACAAGCGGTCGGTCTGGAGAGCGTCCCCGCGGCGTCCTAATATCCACGCCGCAGCAGCCAGTATCGCGCATACCATCATCAGCGGGAGAGAACCGAGGAGTCCATGGCAAGTCTGAGTGAATTGGTCAAAGAACTACGCGAAAAAACCGGTGCCGGCATCCTGGATTGCCAGAAAGCACTGACGGAAAACGGCAACGATGTGGAGAAGGCGGTCGACTTCCTTCGCCAGAAGGGATTGGCGGCAGCCCAGAAGAAGGCGGGACGCGAGACCAACCAGGGTCTTATCCACGCCTACATCCATGCGGGCGGCAAGATCGGCGTGCTCATCGAGGTCAACTGTGAAACCGATTTCGTGGCGCGCAACGAGGAGTTTAAGTCTTTCGTGAACGACCTCGCGCTCCAGATCGCCGCCGCCACCCCGGCGTACGTGCGCCGGGAAGACATCGCGGCCGACGTCGTGACGAAGGAACGCGCCATCTATGAGGCTCAGGCCAAGGAGATGGGCAAGCCGCCCGCCGCCTGGCCCAAGATCGTCGAGGGGAAGCTCGAAAAATTTTATCAGGAGAGCTGCCTGCTCGAACAGGCGTTCATCAAGGATCCGTCCGTCACTATTAAAGACCTCTTGTCCCAAAAGATCGCGAAGATCGGCGAGAACATGAACATCCGCCGGTTCACGCGCTACCAGCTAGGCCAAGCATGAGCTCTGCCAAATACCGGCGCATTCTGCTGAAAGTCAGCGGAGAAATGCTGGCCGGTGAGCAGGGCTACGGCATCCAACCCTCGATCCTCGAAGGACTCGCGGAAGAAATCGCCGACGTCGTCGCGATGGACGTGGAAGTGGCCGTCGTCATCGGCGGCGGCAACATCTTCCGCGGGATCGCAGCGAGCGCGCGGGGCATGGAACGCGCTTCGGCCGACTACATGGGCATGCTGGCGACCGTGCTGAATGCGCTGGCGCTGCAAAACGCTCTCGAACGCAAGGGTGTCAGCACCAGGGTGCAGTCGGCCATCGAAATGCGCCAGTTGGCCGAAGGGTACATTCGCCGCCGCGCCATCCGCCATCTCGAAAAAAAGCGCGTGGTCATCTTCGCCGGAGGGACCGGCAACCCCTACTTCTCAACCGACACGGCCGCCTCACTCCGAGCCATGGAAATCGGCGCCGAGGTGATCATGAAGGGGACCAAGGTCGACGGGATCTACGACAGCGACCCGGTCAAGAATCCGCAAGCAAAGATGTATTCCGAAATTCCGTTCATTGCGATCCTGAACCAGAATCTCAAAGTGATGGACTCCACCGCGATCAGCCTCTGCATGGACAACCGCCTCCCCTTGATCGTCTTCAATCTGAAAGAAAAGGGAAACTTCAAGCGCGTCGTCCAGGGAGATCAGATCGGCACGGTCGTGACGGTCGGAAGTCGGTAGGGAGAGCCAGGCATGTCGACAGCGCAGGCGGTCAAGCAAAAAGTCACGGAAAAAATGGAGCATGGGCTGGAGCATCTCAAGCGCGATCTCGCGGGGCTCCGGACAGGACGCGCGTCGGTAGCGCTGCTGGACGGCATCAAGGTCGATTACTACGGCACACTGACGCCCCTGAAGCAGGTGGCGAACATCGGGACGCCGGAAGCCCGCCTCATCACCGTGCAGCCGTGGGAACAGACTCTCATCAAGGAAGTCGAGAAGGCGATCATGGCTTCCGATCTCGGCTTGACCCCGTCGAACGACGGCAAGCTGATCCGGATTCCCCTCCCCCCGCTGACCGAAGAGCGGCGCAAGGAACTCATCAAGGTCTGCAAGAAGCACGGCGAGGACGTGAAGGTGCAGATCCGGGCCTTCCGCCGGGACGGCAACGATGAGTTGAAGAAGCTCCAAAAGGACAGCAAGCTTACGGAAGACGAACTTCGCAAGGCGGAGACGGAAATCCAGAAGCTGACCGATCAATACGTCCAGAAGATCGACGACGTGCTCAAGAAGAAAGAAAGCGAGATCCTGGAAGTTTAGCCCTTATTCCGCTGCGACGAGCTGCGTGCACACCCCCGCCCATTCTTCCCCGACGTTCGCCTGCATCGATCTCGGTGCCCTCGCGCATAATGTAGCCCAGGTCCGGTCGCGCCTATCGCCTGCTTGCGCGGTGCTTGCCGTGGTCAAGGCCAACGCCTATGGGCATGGCGCGGTGACCGTCACCAAGACTCTGCAGGGTCTCGGCATCACCAGATTCGGCGTGGCCACGGTGGAGGAAGGCGCCGCCCTGCGGGCCGCCGGCATCGACGCCGCCATTCTCGTCATGGGCGCCGTCACGGCCGAGGAATTCCCGGATCTCATCGCGGCCCGTTTGACCCCCGTGCTCTATCGACCCGATATGGTACAGCGGTTTGCGATGGCGCTGGATCGACACGCGCCCGACGGGCCTCGCTACCCGGTCCATCTCAAGGTCGATACAGGCATGGGTCGGCTCGGGATCCGTCTGTCGCAACTGCGCGAGGCGGTCACCCAGCCGGCGCTAGCCGGGCGATTGCACCTCGAAGGGCTGATGAGCCACCTGGCGGATGCAGACAATCAGGACCCTGCCTACACGCATATCCAGATCCGCGAATTCGAGGAAGCCACGGCGCTTCTCACGAGCGAAGGGCGCCTGCCCCCGCTCGTGCACCTGGCCAACAGCGCGGCCATCCTGACCCATCCGTCATCTCATTACCGACTCGTGAGGCCGGGGATCATGCTCTACGGCTACCATACACTCCCGGCCCTGCCACCCGACGTATCATTGCAGCCGGTCCTCTCCTGGCAGACCACCGTCGCGCATCTGCGCACAGTCGAGACAGGAAGCAGCGTCAGCTATAACCGCACCTTCGTCGCGAAGCGGCGGTCGCGCATCGCCGTCCTGCCGGTGGGCTATGCGGACGGCTACAATCGCCTCCTGTCCAATCGTGGCTTCGTGCTGGTCGGGGGGAAACGGGTGCCGGTCGTCGGCCGAGTCTGCATGGACATGACCATGATCGATGTCACGGATTGCCCCGGCGTCGAGATCGGCGATCCGGTCATGCTGATCGGTCGCCAGGAACAGGAATTGATTTCGGCCGACCACATGGCCGTTTGGCTGCAGACGGTTCCCTACGAGGTCCTTTGCGCCATCGGTTCGAGGGTCCCGCGGCTCTATCACACGGCTGCCCCCGCTTCTCCAAGATGACCGCGCCAATCGCAATCTTCATTGTCCCTGCCTAGGGTCTTCCCTATAATGGGCTGACCAAGCACGAATACCTAGCCCAGGGATTTTCCGGTGACCGCGGTTTACCACCTCAGGGATTCGATCCTCGGCTATCTGCTCGCGGTGCAGGAGTTCACCCTCCTCTGCCTCCGCACGCTCATCAACATGGTACGGCCGCCCTTCTACCTGCGTGAAACCATCATTCAGATGGACCGGATCGGCGTCGGCTCCCTGTTCATCGTCGTGCTGACCGGCATGTTCACCGGCATGGTGCTGGCCCTGCAGGGCGCCGTGCAGCTGGAACCGTACGGCGCGACGATCTACGTCTCGAGACTGATCAGCACCTCGGTCGTACGCGAGTTGGGACCGGTCCTGGCCGCGCTGATGATCGCGGGTCGGGTCGGCACCGGCATCGCCTCCGAGTTGGCGTCGATGACGGTCACCGAACAGATCGATGCGTTGCGCGCCGAAGGTACCGACCCGGTGCACAAGCTCGCCACCACCCGCTTGATCGCCTGCCTCGTGATGATTCCGCTGCTCACGATCATCGCCGACGGCGTCGCGATGTTCGGCGGTTGGCTGGTCGCACGCCTCTACCTCGGCATCGATTCGTTCTTCTATTGGACCTGGGCTTTCGAAGCCCTGCGCCAGCGCGATTTGGTGTTAGGCCTCATCAAGCCGGCGATGTTCGGCTTTCTCATCGCCATGGTCGGATGCTACGCGGGTTTTTCGACGAAGGGCGGCACGGTCGGCGTGGGCGTTTCCACCACGCAATCGATGGTCTCGTCGTCGATTCTGATCCTGGCGGCCGATTTCTTCATCACCAAACTCTTCATGGCGATTTCGTGACGCTGCGGGGAAGGGCTCGCCGATGATCGCGTTGGACAACGTCTTCTTGACCTTGGGTGAGAAGCGAATCTTGGAGGAGGTTTCCTTCCAGGTTGCGCCGGGCGAAACCAAGGTCATTCTCGGCGGCAGCGGGTCGGGGAAGACCACGATCCTCCGTCTGATCCTGGGACTCCACAAACCGGAGTGCGGATCGATCCGGGTGGGGGGCGAGGAAATTTCCGGTCTGCACGACCGCGACCTGCCCCGCGTCCGCAGGCAAATGGCGATGGTCTTCCAAGGGGCGGCCCTCTTCGACTCGCTCACCGTCCGGGAAAATGTCGGATATCGACTCTGGGAACATGGCCTGGCCACCGACGACCAGATCGAAGCCACCGTGCGCGAGAGCCTGCAGTTCGTCGGCTTGGAGGATGCCATCGATAAGATGCCCGCCGACCTGAGCGGCGGCATGCGCAAACGTGTCGGCATCGCCCGCGCGCTGGCCAGCGGGGCCTCGATCCTGCTTTACGACGAACCGACCGCGGGTCTCGACCCCGTCAACTCATTTTCGATCGGACGCCTGGTGATGAAGCTGAAGGAGAAGGGCGTGACCCAGATCATCGTGACGCACGACCTCGACCTGGCCTTTCGGGTCGCCGACCGTATCATCATGATTCAACGGGGACGGATCGCCTTTCAAGGGACGCCGCAGGACCTGTCCGGACGGGACGATCCGGCCATCCGCGGCTTCCTCGACCCGGCGTCGCTCTCGCCGGAACAGTGGGACGCGCTGGGCAAGCGCGGGAAGGGGTAGAGGGGGAGCATGTCGAGACAATCCCAGTTGGGTTGGTCGCAGGTGAAGATCGGACTGCTCGTGGTCGTCGCCCTCTCCATCCTCGCTTACATGATCCTCAACCTCGAAGAAGGGATGGGGTTGATCCAGCATAAGACCAAATTCCGCGCGCTGGTCCCCCACACCCAAGGGCTGAAGATCGGCGGACCGGTTCGGATGAACGGCGTCGACATCGGCAATATCCACGGGATCGCGATCTCCGCCGAGTCGGCCCAGGTGGAGATCAAGTTCACCGTGCAACGAGAAGCGGCAGTCCACATCCGACAGGACGCCGCGATCCACATCCGCGCCCTCGGCCTGCTGGGGGACAAGTTTCTCGAGATCGTCCCCGGCAGCATGGACAAGCCGCCCTTGGCCCCGAACAGCGCCATCGTCGGCCGGACCGAAACGGATGTGACCGACCTTGCCGCCACCGCATCGGTCACGATCGAGAAGGTCAATGCCGCCCTGGAACAGATTCAGCTGGCCCTCAAGGCCGTCGTTCAAGGCCAAGGCACCACCGGCAAGCTCGTCAACGATCCGGAACTGTTCGACCGATCGAAAGAAGTCTTGGGCAAGATGGATCGCGCCTCGGACAAGGGCCTCGCGCTGCTGGAGAAGGTGGAAAAGGGCGAGGGCACGGTCGGCAAACTCATGACCGACAAGGACCTCTATACCAGAGCCGCGACGGCCGTACGGGACCTGCAGGAGTTGACCAAGAAGCTGAACAATCAGAACGGCACGCTGGCCAAACTGGCCGATCCCGATCTCTACAACAAGCTGGATCGTCTCTCCAGCCGAGGCGAAACGTTGCTCGCCAAAATCGAACGCGGCGAGGGCACGGTCGGCAAGCTCGTCACCAACGACGAACTCTATATGCGGACCGACAAGCTCCTCACCGAGATCGAACAATTCGTCGCCGAGGTGAAAAAGAACCCGAAAAAATACCTCAAGCTCTCCGTGTTCTAGCCCCTCACCACCAAGGCCCCCTTGCCTTGGCCATCCGAATATCAGATAGTCAGGTCATGACTGCCAGTCGCTTCCAGCAGGGCGCCGGCCGCCTCCTTAGGACCTGTTGCATCTTCAGTCTGTTCATGGTCCAAACAACCGCGTGGGCCGTCGAGCTGTCGCCCGCCACGTCTCAACCATCCGGCATGACGGTCCACATTCCCCTGTCCACCTCCGCCATCGGGCGCTACTACGAACACATCCACAACGAGCTCTCCGAGCGGCGGGTCAACGGCACCGAGTGGATCGCGCTGGGAGGTGGAAGCGGCTTTCTCAAGTACCGTATGTGGCCGGGCTCGCATGAGGTATCGGTCGCCTCATCGCAGGTCCGCTCGCAGTCGCTGCTTCCATTCGGCGTCGAATATGCGAAACGGGTGAACGGCTCGGTTTCCAAACTGGCAGCCTGCGGATTTGAGTCTCCCTCGGGCGGAGCAGGTCGGTTGCTGGTCAACATGGAAACCCGCTTCGGATACGGCCGGGGCTATCAACTCCACCCCTCGACCAACGTCACCACCGTTGAACCGAAAGGCTCCTGCCTGCTGCAGGACGGGAAAGTCGACGCCACCCCGCTCATGCTCCAGGTCTATCGCAGCGAACTCCAGGCCGCACTCCCCGCAGTGGACCAAAAGGCCAGGCAGGCCCTGTCGCTCAAGCCCACGATGGCAGACGTGTGGCGGGACCTGCATGAGCCGTTGCTGCTGGACGAGGCTTCGTCGCTCTGGCTCCTCGTCCACCCGGAGGCCGTGGGTCCCGGAGCAGTGCAACCGACGAACAACAGCCTGACCGCAGGATTCGGCATCACAGCCCAACCGGTCGTCATACGGGGCGCAAGACCGTCTCCTCACTTGAAGCCGCTCCCCGAATTGAGCGACGGTGGGACGCCGGATGGCTTCCGCGTGCTATTCGACGCCAGCGTGCCGATCGAGGAGGCCAATCAACGGCTGCGCGATGCCGTGGTAGGGCAAGAGTGGTCGCTGGGCGTTGGAATGGTTCGGATCGCAGACGCAAAGCTCTATCCTGCCGGTGAACAGGCAGCGGTCGAGCTGGTATTGCGGGGGTTGCTCCCCTACACCGTGGTGCTGAAGGGCACCCCGGAATACGACGAGGCGGCGGGGCAGATTGTGTTCAAGCGATTCGATTACCAGATCAAGGAGCGAACCGGCGTCACAGACTTCGCGGAAGCCTATCTCCACGAAACCCTCCGTGACCTGCTGGCCCAGCACGTGACCGTTCCGATTCGGGATGAATTGGATGCGATGCGGGGGCAGGTAGAAAAGGGGCTGAACCGGCCGCTGAAGGGTGGGCGCCTCCGCGGTACGGTCGAGGAACTGACGCTGAAGCGCCTGGCCTTCAACCAAGAAGGCCTGTCGGCCTCCTTCAGAGTTTCCGGGGAACTGCACTACGATGTGACGGCTGACCGGACCCACCCTTAACCAGAACCAGCCGACCCTCAAACCTTGAGCTTACGCTTCAACCGTTTCTCGACGCTCGCGACCTTCGAGCTGAGCCGCCCCTTGGCCCCCTTCCTCGCATCGACCTTGATCGTGCAGGAAATCCTTCCACAGTCCTTCCGCATCCGCTCGTAACACTTCTTCACGACGGCGAATACTTCGTCCCATTCACCTTCCAGCACCGTACCCATAGGGTTCAGGCGGTAGTCGACCCCGCTCTTGTCGATGATATCCAACGAGCGCGAGACATATTTTCCGACGCTCTCGCCCTTTCCTAGGGGCGACATACTGAATTCCAGTAAGACCATACTCGGTTACTCCTCGGAGCAGATGGCCGTCTAGCCGGTGGCTGACGGTCGGATGTCTAGGACTCCCGCTTTTCTCCGGCCGCAACGCCGGCCCGTTGATCGAGCCAGACTTTCGGATATTGCACCTTGCCCAGCAGGCGGAACCCGTCCAGAGCCTCATGCAGCAATGCGCGGCGCTTTTCCGCATCCGGCTCATTCTTCTTCGCCTGCTCGCGCAATTGAGCGATCCAGTCGATGAACGCGGCAAAGTCGGCGTCGAAGATCCGTTCCATGTCTTCCTTCATGAACCCGGACAGGGCCGGCGCTTGGCCGCTGGTGCTGATGGCGACACGGAGGTGCCCGCAGCTCACGACCGCCGGCATGACCACGTTCGAGTATTCAGGCATGTCGATCGACCAGAGCAAGAACTTCTGTTCGCGAGCCATCGTGATCAGCGTCTGGCCCATTTCACGGTCTCCGCGCAGGGCGTTGAGCACCAGGATCGCGCTGTCGACGTCGCCCGCCCGAAAATGCCGCCCCCGATGGATGACCTTGGCGGACGCGGCCAGGCGCCGCAGCGTTTCGTTGAGCGAGGGGCTGATGACCGTCACCTTGGCGCCGGACTCGAGCAGCCGTTGCGTCTTCTCCGCCGCTTCCTCATCCCCGCCGATCACCACCACCGGCCATCCGCGCACGTCGAGCGAGATCTGAAATCCTGGATTTGCAGCCATGATCGTGTTCCTCCAACAACGGTTGTCGAACGAAGGCCGTATCATACAACAGGCCTTTTCCCAGCGTAAACCCGCCGGCCTGGTTCCCCTTTGGCACGGGGCCTGGGTATAATGCCGGGATTTCAGCAGACTGCGCGCCGTTCGGCGCTCACCAAAGGAGCATATCTTGGCAGGCTACACGGGGCGATCGATCGTAATGGCGGGCGGAATCATCGGGTTGGCGGCCCTCGCGGCCTATTTCGGAATTGCGCATATCGGGGAACCGGATCAGGGTGGCGGGTCGATCTCGGGCCAGGTTCGGATCGCCCCAGAACTCGCTTCGCAAGTGAAACCGACGGATACGCTGTTCGTGATCGTACGCCGGCCTTCCGGACCGCCGCGGCCGATCGCAGCCAAACGGATCGACCAGCCTCAGTTCCCGGTGTCGTTCGAGATCACCGGTGACGACGTGATGGTGAAGGGCACGGAGCTGAAAGGAATGGTGGACGTGATCGCCCGCCTCGACCGGGACGGCCAGGCCGGTCAACCGCAACCGGGCGACATGGAAGGGCGCTACGATAAGAACCCGACGCTCCCGGGCGGCAAGGACGTGAACATTACGATCGATAAGGTGTACTGAGCAGGCAGGGGGGCGGTGGAATCGACGACTCCGGTCGGTGGCACGGACGACGCTGAAACAACCGGCTCACCATGGTTCCGTTGATAGGTCTAGGGTCCGGAGGGGTCGGCGTCCAGCTCCATGTTCCAATACAAGTAGTCCCGCCAGCTTTCCGGCGTGTTGCGGATGCCGATCGTGATCGTGACGGTGGGGCTCCAGCGCGGCTTCACGGGTTTTTTGATCAACCGCATGTTGGCTTCCTCCGGCGTACGCCCGCTCTTCCGGTTGTTGCAGCGCCAGCAGGCCGTGACGATGTTCTCCCAGGTCTTCCGGCCGCCCTTGGCAATCGGCACGACATGGTCGAAGGTCAACTCCTCGGTGCGGAATTTGTGGTTGCAGTATTGGCACGAGTAGCCGTCCCGCGTGAAGATGTTGATGCGTGAAAACTTGACGGCGCGGTGGCTGTCCTTCAGCTTCACCAGCTTGAGCAGCCGCATGACGGACGGAAGTTTGATGGAGATCGAAATGCCGTGGACTTCGCGATCGTAGACTTCGAGAACTTCGACTTTCCCCTGCCAGAGCAGCGTAATCGCCTTTTGCCAGTGGAGGACGCGCAGCGGTTCATAGGTCGAGTTGAGCAACAGGGTCATTTCCATGGTAGCTCCGACGATCTCCTATGCGTGCACTTATGATAAGGATAGCAAAATGCCGGCGACGGACTCCTTTTGCTTGATTCTATGCCATATGCAACCAATGAAATCAAGCGTTTGAGCCTGATCGCTCCGGATGTCACACCTTCTTGATCCGATCGTGATCCCCCCGAGACGATGAGGAGTGAAATGGAACAGGTGCCTCAATATGTGACGATCGCGAAGGTAGGAGACCTCTCTCCCGGCACCTGCCGCACAGTAGACGTTCACGGTATCTTTCTGGCCCTGTGCAACGTGGAGGGAACCTACCGCGTCGTCGACAACACCTGCCCCCATGCGGGCGGTCCGTTGGGCGAGGGGCGCTTGGTCGGTGAGTTGTTGGTCTGCCCCTGGCATGGGTGGCGGTTCAACGTGCGAACGGGCGAACGGCCGGAGAACCCGGAGATTTGCGTGCCGCTGGTCGAGGTACGCGTCGTGGGCGAAGACATCCAGGTCAAGGTGCCGCTTACATTGTAGAGGGCAGCGGCGGAGGACCGGGCTTCGAGGGATCCAGCCGGCGCTCCGGCGGTCCCTCCGGCATCAGGCCGTCGGCCGGCAGCGAAGCTGCATTCACGCGCTTGGTTTCCAGATCCACGTGCCAGATGAACTCCCGTTCGAACCACTGGGTCGTCCCCTGTTCCCGCATGTTGATCCGGATCTCATAACGCTGCCCATCCTGCTTGATCACCCGCCACTCCCCGAGACGAAGTCCGAGCCCACGCGCCTTTTGAATCCGCACCCGCTCGTTGAAAGCCTGAAGGATCGTGGGATAACCGGCGGCTCGATGCGTCTGCACCAGCGCCAAGGCTTCCGCAGCCCGAGGGTCTGTGACGGGGTTGATGCTCGGCGGCGTGAGCCAAAGGTACATCAGCACGCCGGCCGCAAGCAGAACCAGCACTCCGTAATGAATCGCTTTGCTCATGGATTGGAACAGGTGGAATGGGCTTGTCGATGGTCGCTGGACGCCATCATAAAAGGGGCCGCCGGCACTGTCAACGGAGCGCCGGCTCAGCGCTGGCGCCGCCCGCGGCCTTGACAATGCCGCGCGGGGCTATGCTACAAGTATCGTCCACCACCATCCATGACTGACGGAGCGGCACGTCTCCATGAAATTTTTCTTCTACGCAGACAATTTGAATCCGACCCAACTCAAGCGTCGCGCCCCCGAGCATAAGTTTCTCTTCAACGCCTATCTCCCGGACCACACCGTTCAATTTTGTCGGTGGTCTACCCAATGGCGTTGCGGACTGGCCAGCGTGATTCCATCACCGGGCGAGAAGGTGTGGGGCTCGGTCTTCGAGATCACCGACGAAGACCTCAAGATCCTCGACGAATTCGAGAGCGATGTACCGCAAGGCGCGTACCGCCATCTCCCGGTCACCGTCATCACCGAGGAAGGCGAAAAGATCCTGGTGACGACGCACGCTGCGAACCCCATCGGGAAATTCAAACCCAAACAGCACTATCTGGACTGGGTGATGAAAGGGCTCAAGCAGTGGAAGCTCCCGGAGGAATGCATCGAACAGTGGAGGGTGTACAGCCCGAAGTAGCTCAACAGGAGCGTATAGCCTAAGGCCAATAGCATATGGCATACGACCGGAAGCCCAGAGTAAGAAGTTTCCGGTTTTCCCTTGCCACACGCTCTCAGCGATAAGCTCATTTCGCCTTCCTAAGCCATCAGCTCTTCATCAAGGAGACACTATGCCAAAGCCGAAATATCACATTCTCGTCTGCACCAACGCCCGTCCACCCGGCCATCCCAAGCCCTCTTGCGGCGGCCAAGGGTCGGCGCAGCTCCTCATGGCCTTCAACATGGGCCTCATGCAGCGCGGCATCATGCCGGGTGAAGTGCTCGTTACCGGGTCGTCCTGCCTCGGCCCCTGCGAGCAGGGACCGACTGTGGTGGTCTACCCGGACAACACATGGTACTCGAAGGTCACGGAAGCAGACGTCGCAACCATCCTCGATGAACATATCAAGGGCGGCAAGCCCGCGGCGAAGCTCAATCCCGACGGAGTCTGGAAATAGCACCAATCAGCCGCCAGTATTCAGCTGTCGGCCGAATCAAGGGCTGATAGCTGAAAGCTGATCGCTTCCCGCTTAACAATGAGCACCACCCCGAGCCATAAAGAACACAAACACCACGCTCCTCGCTCCATCGGCTGTATGGTCATCACCTGCAGCGACACCCGCACGCCCGAAACGGACACGAGCGGACAACTGATTCAGAAGTTGTTGCGGGAGCAGGGCCACCAAGTCGCGGCCTATCATCTGGTGAAGGATGAACCGGCGCAGATCACGGCGCGGGTCACGGAAGGCACGGCGAACGAAGCGGTCCAGGCCATCATCATCAACGGCGGCACGGGGATCTCGCGGCGGGACTCCACATTCGAGGCAGTGGATGCGATGCTGGAGAAACGGCTGGATGGGTTCGGTGAAGTCTTTCGCTACCTCACCTACCAGGAGATCGGCTCACCGGCCATCATGAGCCGGGCCACCGCCGGCATCATCAAGGGCCGCGTCCTCTTCTCCACCCCCGGTTCGGAAAACGCCGTCCGCCTGGCGATGGAAAAACTCATCCTCCCCGAACTCGGTCACCTGGTCAAAGAACTCAGCAAATAGACAAGACGCGAAGGGCCTGAATCGTCGTTCGTGAAACGTACCTCGTTTACCGAACGGCAGCTCGTCTCTTGCGGTTCGTCTCTCGCCTGGGCTTGTTTGCCTCGAGCCATCCTCTATTCTCCGCTTCACGCTTCACGAAATATGAGGACGCTTTCAGTTCTCACCCGCCCGACCACGCCAAGGCCGCTGGGTGCGCGATGCGAGGACTAACGAGCATCACGTTTGCGCACGCCGGCGAGACCGTGAGCCGGCCGGTCTCTTTCCGACCGGAGGCGCAACTGTCTCACCCACCCTCCCCCAGGTCTGCCGGAGCAGACCTGGCCCCGATCCGGGATACGCTGAGGATTTTGAGCAACCGAGAACGAAGCCCGGGACAACGCGCGTCCAGGCGCGCGGGGGCTTGGGCGGGTGAGAAAGTCCCCGTTTTCAGCGTCCGTGAAGGATGATCAAAATGGTCATCGTCCACCCCCCTGCCTCCGCGCGCCAAGACGCGCTATTCCCCAACGAGGCCGCAGGAAGCACGGCGACTGAGGCGTACCCTCTGGGATACGTCGCAGGGAGACGTGCGACCGAGAACAAAGTTGGGGACCATTTTCATCATCCGTCAATCCTGGCTGATTTTTGGTTCGGAATACTTCACCTCCGTCGATATCTTCGCCTGCGCATACCGCTTGTAGTGGGCCAACAGGTCCCGCACGGAGACCATGCCGACGACGGTGCCGTTCTTCGTCACGGCCAGGTGCCGCACGTTCAGGTCGCCCATCATGTCCTGCGCATCGTCGACCGTACTGTCGCTCTCGATCGAGCAGAGCGGCGTAGTCATGATTTCTTCCACCGTCATCTTCGCGACGTTCTTGTCAGTGCCGAGCGCCTTGCGGACCAGGTCGGTGTCAGTGATGATGCCGATGTGCGCCTTGCCCTTCTTGATCAAGAGGGAACCGACCCTGGCGGTGCGCATCGTCTTGGCCGCGCTACGGATCGAAGTGGTCGGCCCTACGCTTTTGGGATTCTTCGTCATAATCTGCGAAACTGTCGGCATGGATGGTCCCCTTTCTCCTGTCCTGTGAATGATGAAACCGGCTTCCGTTATGAGCGCACGATGTTCGTTAGACCAGGTTCGACCTGGGCTTGTGCTACGTGTTGCCTGGCCTGTTCACCATGGTCTTCCAGCAAGGCCGTAGGCGACTCAAAACCGCAGGCGTACCTTTCTCACCCGCCGATCGCCATGCCTGCCAAGACAGGCTCTTTGCCCGCTGGGGGCACGTCGAGGATTTTGAGCAGCCAAGAACGAAGCTGGCAGCCTCGTTCAACAGACTAGAACGATCTTACCAAAAAAGGCACGAGATAGCAGATACTCTTGCGCCGCTTTTGCTTCCTGCAGCGGGAACGTTCGGTCGATGACCGGCCGCAGCTTTCCTTCGCCGACCAACCTGGCCGCCTTGAGGAGTTCCGCCCTCGTGCCCATATAGGAGCCCTTGATCGTCAGCTGCCGCGAGTAGACGTACCGGAGGTCCAGCTTGACCTCGGCACCGGTCGTGGCGCCACACGTGATGAGCCGGCCTCCCTTGGCCAACGAATCGATGCACTGCGTCCACACCTCCGGCCCGATATGCTCCAGCACAACGTCCACGCCCCGCTTTTGCGTCAGCTCGCGCACGCGCTGGTTCACCTGTTCCCGTCCGTGGTGGATCACCTCGTCCGCGCCGATGGCCTTGGCCTTCTCAATCTTATCGCCGCTGCCTACGCTGGTGATGACCCGGGCGCCGGCCAGCTTGGCCATCTGAACCGCGATATGCCCGACGCCGCTTCCCGCCCCCATGACCAATACAGTCTCCCCCACCTTGATATCGGCCAGGGTGAACAGCATGTGCCACGCCGTCACCGCCACCAAAGGAAAGGCCGCGGCCTGTTCGAAGGTCAGATTCCCGGGCATTGGAAACACATTGCGGGCCGGGACCTTCACCAGCTCGGCATAACCGCCGTGGCACATCGCGCCGATCAAGCCGTAGGAGCGGCAACGATTGTCTTCACCGGCCAAGCATGACTCGCAGCGCCCGCAACTCACACCGGGCGACACAAAGACCCGCTGGCCGACCGCGACATCCTGTGTCTGCGCCCCGACTTGCTCGACGATTCCCGCGATATCGGACCCGGAAATGTGCGGGAGCGGCATCGGATAGGCCGGACTTCCCTGCCTGATCCAGATGTCCAGGTGATTCAGCGCACAGGCCTTCACCCGAACCAAGACCTCATCCGACTCGATGACCGGATCCGGCATGCTCTGGTACTGCAGCTTCCCCGGTCCACCATGCTCGTGAAACACAACCGCGTTCATAGACACCCTTGGGTGAACGTTAACAACTGAAACATGCTGGTCGATCTTCTTGTTTCTCTATCCATTTCGACTCTCAACAGAACGATCAAAACGCCACGTAACGAGGCCGCAAGGAACAGGGCGACCGAGGCGTACCCTCTGGGGTACGTCGCAGGGAGACGTGTGACTGAGAACGAAGTTAGGTGGCGTGTTCATCGTTCTGCTAGAAGCTGAGCGCACCCTCGACGACCATAACCGCCTGCCCTCCCACCGTCACCCCTTGAATCGCGTCGTCCTCCGAGGTCACCCGGATGAAGATGCGCGAAGGCCGCTCGATCTCGTAGCCCTGCTCGGACGTAATGTCGCTGATTTCGCCGACGTCCACCGCTCCATGCTGGACGAGATACGCGCCCAATGCGCCGCTCGCACTGCCGGTGGCCGGGTCTTCAACGATCCCGATCAAAGGCGCGAACATGCGGGTATGGACGTGCGAGGACTGCTCCACGGTCATCGTCGTAAACACCATCATGCCGTTGGCGCCGAATCGCTGACAGAGTTCTGCTACGGCCGATACGTCGGGCACGATCTGCCGCACCGCCGTGAGCGTTCGCACCGGCACGATCATCACGGGCAACCCCGTCGAGACCACCTGGACGGGGTAATGGGTCTCGCTGATAAGCGACTTGTTGATACCCAATGCGCGGGCAATGTGAAACAGATCTTCCGGTGCATCCACCACGTCGAGAAACTGCGGGGCCGGCTGCGACATCACCACACGGTCGATTTCGCCCTTGTGCGAATGGACCTCCACGGGAAACAGGCCCAGATTACATTCCTGCAGCAAACGCGTGATCGGCTCGAGCAAGTTCAGCCGCTTCAGCGTGCCGAGCACGAAAAACGTGCCGATCACCGGATGGCCCGCGAAGGGAATCTCCTGCGTCGGGGTAAAGATGCGGATCTTGACCACGGCGGCGGGATCGGCGGGAGGAAAGACGAATACGGTCTCCGAGAGGTTCATTTCTCGGGCAATATGCTGCAGCTCCTCGTCCGACAGTCCCTCTGCATCGGGAAACACCGCGACAGGATTGCCGCCGAACGGTTGATCCGTGAACACATCTGCTTGATAAAACTGCAATGTCCGGCGTTCTGGTGCCATGGCGGCTTCACTCTAGGCGAGGAACAAATTCTTGTCAAATAGAACTATCCGGACTTGATTAAGCCCCTTACTGGTCTCTACCGTATGAGGTACCGGCAATATCGAGCGCCCGCGCGATCCGTCGCCCGACATCGGAGTCCGTCATGTCGCAGGAGATCGAGATCCAAGTCCAACCGATTTTTTCCACGCCGTTGCTCCTCTTCACCCTCTCGCAGGCGGAACAACTCAACGCCGAATTCGCCGCCAGCATCATCAAGCAGGAAGCCGCCAGTCAGGCCTACGCCGACGATGAGGTTGTCGGCTGGTCTTCTCCCCACGATCTCTCAATGCTCCACTGGGCCGGGCCGCCGCTGCGAACACTGTTCGGGACGGTCATCGAGGTGGCCAAGCAGGTGACGGAATACTCCGAGCGAGTCTGTGCTACGCCCTCGATTCATCCCGACTGGCAGGTTGTAGAGGTCTGGGCGAACGTGCAACGCAAAGGCGGCAGCAACGCCTCGCATCCCCATCCCGGAAGCTTTTGGTCCGGGGTGTACTACGTCGATGTCGGAGACGTCGGATGTCGTACGGAGAATGGAGGCGAGTTGCAGTTGTACGACCCACGAGGTTGTCTTCCACGCATGATGGCGCCCTATTTACGCTACAGCCTGCCGGAACTCCACGACGCAGGCCGAAACATCTCGCTCATCCCTACGTCAGGACAATGCGTACTCTTCCCCGGGTGGCTCTTCCATGCCGTGAACACCTACCGCGGAAAGGCTCCGCGCATCAGCATCGCCTTCAATCTCGCACCGGTGATTAGCGGGAAAGGCTGGACGTGAGACGTGTCAGCACATCGCAGGCGGCCGATCGCGCAATGCTGCGCGCCGTCCCCATGAGATAGGAACGACGAAAAGGGGGATTCGAATTCCAGGCTGGTTGGCGTTTCATGCCGGCCGCGGCACCGATTCGTACGCTTGCCGCATGGGATTGCGCACGTACTGCTCGACGTAGTTTTGCAGCGAGCCGTGGCGGTAGAGCTGTTGGTTGGCGAATCGCGTGTCGATCTTATGGAGTACTTTGACCTTCACGCCGGTCTTCTTCGTGAACTGCTCGAGCGTGACGCCGGTGATGTCGGTGTAAGGGCCGCGGCCGGATTGCATCACGCATTTCGGCACGTGAATGACCTTCTGCCCGTTCAGCCGTTTGGCGATGTCGTCGAAGGTAAGCAGCACCGTACAGTCGGAGTCCCCACGCAGCATCGCATTCGGCACATACAAAAACTTGGCGCGGTTCTTCCGGTAGGTGCTCAAGATCTTGTAGACGCTCCAGGCCATCACCACCGTGTCCTTCTTCTCGAGCTCGAGCGAGTCGAACAGGCTTACGATCCGCTTGCGGCTCAGGAAGGCCGTCGTATAGGCCTCCGTATGGACCGTCTGCAGATTCGGGAGCGCCGCATCGTAGATTCGAACGGCCTCCTCCGCCAGATGCCGCCGCCCCTGTCGCATGAGATCGGCCGTCTCGTCCCGCAACCCCCGCACAGGCGTCAGTGTCCCCATCCAGAGCACGCAGTCTTGATTCACAGCGGAGATGGTCCTTGCATCCTTCGACATCGTGTCGGCGTCGAAGCTGTAGAAATTCGCCGAGGACACGGCCGGCCCGTCGAGCACTTTCAGCAGATGTTTGATCGAGGGCGCGTGTGGCATCAATCGCTGCCGGTAGTCGCTTAAGGTGATGACCGACAATTCAAAATTGATCCGCCCCGGATACTGCGCCGCCAGCTGGTGGATCTTCGGCACATGCACATAGCCCACGGTGAAGAACTGGATGCTTTTGTCCGTATACTTTAGGAAGTCCTCGACCCATTCCATCGCTTTGGGATGGAGGAACAGGTCGGTCCATTCCATGTACTCGTTGCCGCCGAGGCACCAGAACTGCTTTGGATCGGTCGGTTTACGGCTGATGTAGTCGAGAATGAACTTCCAATCCTCAGCGGAGGTCTTGGGAGGGTCGAGGGTCTCGCGGTAGGAGTGGTCGAGTTCGTAACAGAATTCGCACTTCACCGGGCAATCACGCCCGAGGGACAGAGGGATCTTCCCCGCGTCCATTTCGCGGATCAGCACTTGCCGATAGTCTGTGCGATCCTTGAAGATCGGCTGGGGCCGGAGAAGAGGCAGATCCTTCGCCATGGGCACCCCTTCGAATCAGTGCAGGGGGGGAGTGTACTCCCGTACGTGAACTCTGTCGAGAGGGGGGCAGGAACTGTGGCACCCTTATGGATCCGGTGATTCGGCGAAGTGGGCGGAAGGACGGCTCATTCGAAAATCCAGGTGACCGAAACACGGAGGACTTCTTGATATACAATGCGGGGATGAAGCCAATGGACGAGGCCCTTCACCAGGCGCTGACGCTCTTTGATCTGCCCTTGCCGGTCACGCGGGAGCAGTTGGACAGGAAACGAGAAGAGCTGCTCCGAACCTGGGACCCGCACCGCTTCGCCAACCACACCAATCACCCGAAGAAGTACATGCAGATGGTGAAGAAAGGCGAAGCGATGGTTCGCGAAATAGAGCGCGCCTATGGGCTGCTGGTGGAATCGTTATCTCGTAAGTCGTGAGACGCAGGAATCGACTCTGCTCAGAATGATCCATGGCCCGCGTTTGACGTCTCACTGTCCCAACGGAATCCGAACGACGAGAGACGAAACCGGTTCTTAGGAGCGAGATCAGCGGATGATCAAAACGTAGGATACCCAGGCCGCAGGGAGGCGTATCACCAAGAAAGAAGTTACGTGGCGTTTACGAGATACGAACGACGAGATACGTCCACGGTGTGGCCTACGCTTCTCCCACACCGTGGGAGACCACGCGGCTCATCCCCTCCTTCCCATCTTCCCCCTCCCCCATCGCGACAGGCCAGGTGACGAGACCCGACACACTGTCCGAAGCGCCGACCTTCGTCGCCGCATAGATCTGCGGCAGCTTATTCGTGCCGTACTTGGAGATGTAGAGAAAGACGTGCTCGCGAGCATTGACCCGCACCGCCCAGGGATGGAAGTCGTTCTTGTAGAACTCCTCGCAGAGCTGCATCGCGTCCAGACAGGAAATCCCGCCCGGTTCGTTCAGTGTGTAGTAGTAGTCGAGCGGCAGGTCGTACTCTTCCTGCTTGTGGATCGTGATCCCGAATTTTTCAGGATTCCGCACCATCGGCGTATGGCGGTAGGCCACGAAGTAGAACAGCTCGACCGAATGGATGTTGGGCTGGTTGTCGATCACGAACTGCCTGGTTTCCAGCGCCTCGTCCCTCGTCTCGCCGGGGAACCCGTAGAACGCCATCACGTGGTTCCAGATCCCCGCCTTCGCCGCCTGGTTGAGGTTGTTCTGGATCACGCTCTTCTTCGCGTGCTTGTCCATGAGATTCAGCACGCGCTCGTTGGCCGACTCCATGCCGTAGTAGAGCGTGCAGCAACCGGCCTTGGCCGCCAGGTCCCAGACCGCTTGATCCTGTAAGGTCTCCTCGAAGCGGATCAGCGTCGTCCACTTGATGCCGACGTTCTGGTCCACCAGCATCTGCGAAACCTTTTTAAACAGCGCCGGCGGATAGGACTCGTCGGAGAACAGGAAGTGCCGGCAATTGTACTTGTCTCGCAAGGCCACGATCTGCTCGACCACATGATGGGCCGGCATGCCGCGGTACTGGTCGAAGTAGCCCTGCCCGTGGTCGCAAAACGTGCAGCGGCCCCAGTAGCAACCTCGCGTGGCGAGATAGGGAATGATGCGCTCCGGCACGAAGTAATGATCCAGCGGCAGCCCGTCGAAGTCAGGAAGCGGCAGCGCCTGGGTCTTCTCGGTGTAGACCTCCGGGTTCAGGTGCACGCCGGTCTCGTCCCGATGCATCAGGTTCGGCACCTGGTTCATCGTCCGGTCGCCGTTCAACGCCTCGATCAGCCAGAGCAGCGCATGCTCGCCTTCGTAGAGGATCGCCGAATCGAACACCTCGGTAAAGAACCGTTCGTGCTTCGGTAATTCTTCCTGCAATCTGGTGATCACGTTGCCGCCCACCACCACATGGATATGCGGGAAGCTCTCTTTGATCATCTTGCAGAAGGTGAGCCCCGCCATAAGCTGCATCTGCGTGCCGATCGACAGGCCGATCACTTCCGGCTTTTCCTTCGCTACGGCCGGCAGCACGAGCTGGTTGCAGATGTCGCGGTAGACGTTCACCTGCTCGTCGTCCAGACAGGCGAACACTTCCTTCGAGACGCCGGGCCGGTAGCCGAGGTTGCTTTCCATCGGATAAAAGACCAATGAGGCCGGGAAATAGGCGGCGGAGATGTACTGCATCACTTCGCGGAACGTATTCAGCGCCCACTCGAGTTGATCCGCCTCGTAGAAGGCCTGTCCCCGCACGATCCCCTTGGCGCGCTCGGCTCGCTCGGCCAAGTCGAAGACTTCCACACCGGCGAAATGTTCCAGGCAGGCTTTCTGCGCCGTTTCCTGTTCGGACAGTTCGCGGGATGCCTCCGCCGACTCCAACGCCTTCAGCTGCATTCCCTGCCGGGCCTTGGCCCAGATCAGGAAATCGACGCTGAAGAAGTGGTCGTACATCTCGATGTTCACGTCCTTCTGCACGACCTGGTGGCCGGCCTGACGCAACACCGAGGTCAGCGACGGCAGGGCCAAGTACGGTGCCGTCGGCACCCACTCGGGCGGGAACAACAGCATCACCTTCCGCTTGCGCGTGTCGAGACTCGTCTGCTGCGGTGAAGCTTTTATTTGAACCAGTGCAGTCATTCTTCCTACATCTTCCCTGCCAGCGTCGGCACGGTACCTTGTGTCTTCGCCGCCCTGTACTGCAAGTCCGGCAGCTTCTGAAGCCCGAACTTACAAATGTAGAGAAAGATGTACTCGCGAATGTAGAGGCGCAGGTCCCAGCCGGGATTGTGGTTGCGTTCGAATTCCTCGAAGACCCGTTCGGCTTCTTCGATGCTCAAGCCCTGCTTCACAGTGAAGTAGTAGTCCAACGCCAGATCCCACTCGGGATTCTTGTAGGCCGTCACGCCGAACTTTTCCGGATTCTTCGCCACCGGGTTGTGCCGCCCCAAGTCGAACGTCCCGAAGCCGAGCGAATGGACGTGGTCCTTGTTCTGCTCCAAGAATTCCACCGACGACCAGGCCTCTTCCCGCGTCTCGCCGGGGAAGCCGAAGAAGCCCATGCAATGGTTCCAGATACCGGCGTTGGCCGTGAGCTGCAGGTGCTTGGTCATGATCTCGGTGGTCGTGGCCTTGTCCATCAACTTGAGCACCCGCTCGTTGCCCGACTCGTAGCCGAAATGGAGGTACTTGCAACCGGAGGCCTTCGCGTCCTGCCAGACCTGATCCTCGAGCAGGCTCTTCTCGAACCGCATGTGGGTCGTCCATTGGATCCCCATTCGGCTCTCGAGCAGTCCGCGAGTAAGCTTTCTAAAGAGCGCCGGCGGATAGGATTCGTCGGTGAAGTGGAAGTGCGTGGCCCCATACTTGTCACGGAGATGCCTGATCTCCGCCAGCACGTCCTGAATCTTCTTGGACCGATAGCCGGCCGTGTAGCCTTCACCATGGTCGCAGAATTCGCAGCGGCCCCAGTAGCATCCCCTCGTCGCGAGGTACGGCAGAATCTTGGTCGGGACGAAATACTTCTCCAGCGGCAGGCCATCAAAATCCGGCGGCGGCAGGCTATGCATGTCTTCCGCATAGCTGGTGGCGGAGACATGGACGCCGGTTGCATCCTTATAGATGGTATTGGGCACGTCGCCCAGATTCTGCTTCGCCCCCACCGCCGTCACGAGTTGGACGAAGGCCGTCTCCCCTTCATAGACCACGGCGCTGTCGAAGTACTGGAACAGCGGCGACTGCGGGAGCACGTCGCGCAGCCGCGTCACCGTGTTGCCGCCGATCGTTACATGGATGTGGGGAAAGTGCTGTTTGATGAGCGCACAGAAGGTCATGGAGGAGAAGAGCTGCTGCTGCAGCACGATCGAGATGCCGACGACGTCCGGTTTCTCCGCCTCAAGCACCGGCTTCACCAACTGCTCGAACACGTCGCGGTAGACGTTCACCTGCTCGTCGTTCACCGCCTCGATCACTTCGGACGAGACGAACACCTTATAGGAGAGGTCGGTCTCCATCGGCGGCATGCAGATCCGCGCCGGGGCATAGACCAGCGAGATCACCGCCGTCACTTCGCGGAAGACTTGAATGGCCCATTCCAACTGATCGATATCGTAAAAGACTTCGCCCCGGACGATCGCCTTCGCCTTCTCGGCCTTTTTGATCAGCTCGTCGATCCGCTGGCGGCTGATGTCGCAGAGCTGCAACTGGAGATCCTGTTCCCAATCCTCAAGGCCGCGCTTCTTCGCCAGCTTCCGCAGCCGGTCAAGCTGTTGCGGCACCTTGCGCAGGACCTTCTTGAGGAAATCCTCGCTGAAGTACCAGTCCCACATCTCCAGGTTGATGTCTTTCTGGACGACTTGGTGGCCGGATTGGCGGAGGACCGAGGTGAGGGACGGGAGGCTCAGATAGGGTTCGGAGGGAAACCAGTCGGGCGGGAAGATCAACAAGACCTTCATCTTCCGGCCGGCGGCGGCTTCGGACGACTGGCGGTGGAGCATGATCAGCTCCCGCGAGGCCCGCTCGCCTTTGTTGTACTCAACCCGCATGGATCTCTATATGGGCGCAGCCCCCGCAGGGGCTAAAGATACAAATAATGGCTGAGGAACGAGGTCATTGTACGGGCCTCGGAGAAACATGGTCAAGGGGCGTCCCGGCGCGGGTCCTGTCCCCGATCAGCCCGTTCATCCTCGCTCCACCCATCCCCCAGTGGGTCCCTTACGCTGCGGGTGAACGGGCGCCCAGATCGGGGCCACCCGCGCACTAGCTGCTAGACCAAAGGGGGACGCGCGCCCTCAGAAGAACCTCGTTCGACGGGCGCAGTGAGAGCAACTGAGGTGCCCCGGCAGGAAGGGCAACAAGCGAGCTTGGAAGGTTACCTGTCTTACATAATTCGTCAATGCGCCCACATGGGAACAGCCGGGAACCCCCTTGTAGATGGCCCTCGTCCCTCATGCCGGGGGTGAGGGGTGAAAGGAAGGAACATGCTGGATGCGTGCTGCTTCCAGCCTGAATAGACTGTCACCGGCGCGCTGAGGAGGCTGGACAAGCGGCTTGATCGGGCATAATCTTCCGGGGCTCGAAACAAAACCCACTCTATAATTTCTGTCTGATGGGTGCTCTTGGCATCCCGCATGATCAACCATGGGACCGAGGATCAGCTTGTGTGCGCAGAGGGAATCAGCATGACCGTGAGACATGAATCCCATTCCTTTCGCATGGCCGGTGTTTCGTCCATGCTGCTACGACCTGTCACCAGAGGGCTGCTGGCCTTCATGCTGTGCGCATCCCCTGCTGTCGCCTCCGGCAAGACAGCCAGAGAGAAGAATGGCCTGATCGGCCCGGTCCGATCCGTCGTGACCATGACACCGGATCTCTCGCAGACGGAAACCTACGACCGCGCAGGCCATCTCATCGAGGCCGTCATCTACCTCCAGGATGAGAACAGCTCAACCAGGTATGTGTTTACTTACGGCCAACGGGGGGAGCAGCAAGAAGAACTCGCATACGATGCCGTCGGGACGATGCTGTACCGGAAACTCTTCGCCCATGCGCAGGACCTGACCGGACGGGAAACGGCCTTGGTTGCCGCCTCTGAAGAGGGCGAGTTTCACCATGCTGAATTCTCCACCTACGACCGAGCTGGAAACGTCTCTGAGACGATTCAGACCGATGGCACAGCGACGAGCAGAAATCTCTTCGATGTGCTTGGGCGCCTCCTCTACTCCGCACGCTATCGCGAAGGGCACTTGGTCGGGGAGTTGTCCTGGAGGTATGCCGCCGATGGACAGGTAATTGCGCTGACCAGCTACAGCCCCGAGGGGTCCGTTACGGGGAAGATTCTGCACGAGTACGATGAGTTAGGAAGGCGCGTCAAGACGACGACCGAGACCATTCAACATGGCACGACCAGCAGATGGATCACGCTCTACGAATACGATGGCGCAGGCAACTGGATTAAAGAGGTCACGAGGAAGCAACTCGGCCGGCCATCGGACATCGGGACGGACTCAAACCAGATCGTGCAAGAGCGGCTCATCGACTACGATGACGAGCGCTGACGCGTAGCGACGGGATCGAAGGAGAACGAGGAGAGAGTTTCGGGTCCTGTCAGCAAACAGCCCAGCGGTGCTCGCTTCTCGGGTATCTACTCCCTCCCGCCACTCTCCCCTATCGAAACAATCTCTGCCCTTTTTGCCTCGCGCTGCTCACCCTCCTGCGAGGCTCTGCGCCGTTTGTGGAAAGGTCGCGTCTTGGCGCGGCCCGGGCTGGGCGGGTGAGACTGCTCGCCCGTTTGTCGCCACCCGAAACTCTTCATCCGTGACTGGGGGCACATACCTTCATGGAGACCCTCCGCAACGATCTGAATCGTCCTGCCCTGGACCTTTCCAGTCGTCATCGGCATGGTGTATCCTAGCGCTTCAAGAGCGACCGGCCCATCTGCCGGCGGATGCCTCAGCTTCCGACGCAGGTAGCAGCCGGATGAAGAAACGCCGCGCGACAACGTCGACCTTGCGGCCACGGGGCCTGCCGGAGCGGTTCAGTATAAAGACTCTCACCCCCTGTGCACGTCGCTCACGCACTCGACCAATCCTCGATTTCTGAAAAAGGCATGTATGGAGATCACCATTGTTCGGACGAGTGTGACAAAGGCCGAACTGACGGCAATGGCGACGCAACAGTTCGGCGACATGGTCAAGGCCGTCGTGGATGTTGAGCAGGGCATCATGGCCATCGGCGGTGAACTGCACTCCGACGAGGAGGCGATGCTCCTGGAACAAGGGGCGTTACAGAAGAACCTCTGGGGCATCAACCTCTATCCGGAGCGCCCCGCTGAGGAATGGATTGAATTTGATTCAATGATCAATGTGCGCCCCTCCGGGGGAAACCGTTCCCGTTACGTTGAGCACCCGGGGATCCGCCAGGCAGTCACGGCCATCGTCAGTCGATTGGTGCAGGACTAGCCGCTCACCATGGCACCCATTCACGAACAACTCGCTTCCGGGCGCTGGCATTCGCTTTCGCTCATGGAGCAACTCGCCAATGTCGGCAGCGATGTGGCGCGCGCCGCCCGTTGGTATGGAAAAGACCCGCAACGCTGCGAACAGGCCTTCGACCGCGCCTTAGAGCTGTTGGACTTGACGATTGCGGATGAGCGGTGGAAAGGCCGGCTGAAAGAACTCACCCGGGCGCGGGAACTGCTGTGCGACGCCATGTTCGGCGGGAACACCTACGGCAGCGACTTGGCCTCGCTTGACCGGTATTTCTTTCACTTCGCTATGGCCGCCCGAGCCGGCCGCTAACTAGCCCGGGAGGAGAAAAGTACGAGGCACGAAACGAAGGAAACGGTGCCAGGAATCATTCCGGTCGAGTGGACATAATTCCCGAGCTTAGCGAAATGATTCCCAGCACCGTTTCTTTCACATATGATCACTTGGTCGCATCGTGTTTCCTCCTTATGTGAGATCAAAATAAGTCTCTCACAGGAGGAGGAGAGGCACCGCGCAGTTCACAGAGGAAACAGGAGGCTGGAACCAGCGTGCCGAAGGGGATCAAGCAGCGGGAGTGACGGTGCTACTGACGCGAGGGATGCGCCTCGCAGACCCAAGCCGGTCGGTTGTTGCCGTGGTGAGCAGACACAGCCGATAAGAGAGACAAAAAAGAGTGGGGTCAGAAAATATTGTGCTCAGATCTTGTCTGGTGTGTCATCTACGCATGAGCCTTGCGGAATGATGCACATAGCAAAATCTGACCCCGATACTTGTCTCGGTGAACATAGCTTCCCAACAGCCTCCCAGACCCTAGGATCCTCGAAATAGTTGGAATGGCGGCCTGCGCCGAGATTCCTGTCCTTAAGATCGATCGACGGAGCCCAGGCACTACGAATCCCTCCGCCGCCGGCGATGTAGTCCCCGGCGCGGAAGAGATTGAGCCAAGGCACAGCCGGCACTGCAACGGTTTCTGGACCGAGAAAGCGCCAGTACAGGCTGCCGATCGGCGAGCCCATCGAGACGAAAACCATATTTTTCCATTGTCTCTTTGCCAGCACATCCGCGCAAATAGCGGTGCCCTGGCTGTGGGCGAGCACTAGCACGGCTCTCGCCTGGTCCATCTCCACTACTTGGTTGAGCACGGTCAGCAACCTCTGCTGGCAGCGCTCCCGAACCCTGCCGCGGCCCAAGTGCCCCCGGGGGTCAACGTAGAGCAGCACGTCGCCCACCGTATCCAGGATAACGCGACCCGGTCCACCCAAGTACACCAGAAACGGTATCAGGCGTAAGGAGGACGCCAGATAAATTTGAAAGACATCTGGCCCGGTGTCGGGCGACAACGGTATGCCCAACCATGACAGCACGGGTCTGATCCATTCCTCAAAAGCCGGGTAGTGCTCAGGCGTGCCCAACGCGTGGGCAAAGACCGCGATATGCGCCACGTACAGTCCAAACACTGCTATGACGATCAGCGGGAAAAGCCTCAGCGCCGTCAGCAGCCGCGTGTGCACGCTCGCTCCGCCATTGTCGCGGAGCAGCGCCTGGGCAGGCCACAGAAGCAGGATGCCGCCGGCTGCCACGCCAATGGCAATTAGCGTTTCGGAGAAGGCCAAATCGTAAGTCAGCCGGCTCACGTAGGAAGAACTCCAACGCGTGAAGCTCTCGTCCGGTAGCGTAACGTTGACGATGGCGAGCGTGCAGGCCCAAATCAGCGCACCGATTCCCGTGAATAACGCGAATGGCAAGTACAAGAACGCAAGTCGAGCGAGACGCTGCTCGGGCCTGACCGTGCGGCTGCGTTGCCACGTCACACCCATTGCGACGAGCAGAGCAAGACCTGCAAGCCCCTGTATACCGCCGTATGTCCAGGTCGCAAGCGAAAGAGCGACCTCCCTGGACTGGTCGCCCAACACGCTCGCGAGTCCAACCAGCAGGACACCAGCAGCCCATGCCCAGCCGGCACTAAAACCCCTGTCGTACGGCGAAAGGACCTTTGCGAGGAATGCGACGATTCCGCCAGTTCCTACGATCCATACAGCTTGCCCAAGCATGCTGGGAATGTATCCGGCGATGGTCACAACGGGAAAATAGATGCACCACAGCAAGAGTGTGTTGAATGCCCACCGGTAGGCTTCTAGCGGCCAGGCATGCCGACCGTGACTGTCCATGGGCGTCGCCCCATGACGGAGCGTCGACGCGAGAATCGAAAAGAAATGCGTAAGATACTCGATTGGTGATCTGGCAGGATGTGAAATGTCGTCCCAGTTGACCTCGATCACGGATGAAACGTCCCGGTGTCCTCGAACCTCCGCCTGCCTGTAGCAGTGGCCGGAACAGTACCTCCAGGACGACTCCGAACGTATCTCGCTCGGATGCGAAAGCCCGCGAAGCACAGCATCAAGCACCGCACCTGGCTTTCGATCTCCGACCCCGTGTATCGCCACGATACAGAGCCTTCTATCGATTGTCTCGCTTGGCGATAACATCCTATCAATCCCTCGCTGTCAGCAACATCCCGATCGGGGACTACTGAAGACGGCGAATATCCCAAGAGCCATCCGTAGGAGATCATCTAATGGGAGCCGCGTTGTTTCGCGGGAAAGAAACGGTGCCAGGAATCATTTCAGACCATTGCTCCCATCCACACGGATAGCGTCCAGGGCCACCTTCGATTGACGGCAAAGATTCCTGGCACCGATTTGGTTCGGCATGCCTCAATGATTTTTTGCCCTTTCGCCTTTGCTTGCAGAGTTATGGATACGCCTCTGCGTTTGCGCTAAACTTGCGCGCAAGCAAACCTAACCGATCGCCTTTTCCAATCCCGGCAGAAACCCTATGCCGTTTCAGAACAGAGATCTTAAGGCTCTTATACCGCGAGGAAACTATGGCTCTGAATCGCTGTCTCTGATAGAGACAGCGCTCCGAACCCGTGGCACCTTTGAATTTCCACGTTTTCCATCTGGTCTGTTTCCTGCCTCCCCTGCAGGCAAATCCATAATCGGCTCTGGATATGAGAACGTTTGGGTCCGAGACAACGTATACATTGCATACGCCCACCACCTTAGCGGCCAAACGCCTGTCGCAGCCGATGTAGCACACAAGCTTTTGGCGTTTTTCTACCGCTACCGTCATAGGTTCGAAGATATTATCTCCGGTGTAGTAGACCCCCAGAACATTTCAAATCGACCCCACGTTCGCTTCAATGGGGATCGCCTAGAGGAGATCTCCAACGAGCGTTGGGCTCACGCTCAGAATGATGCACTCGGATATTTTCTGTGGCTCTACACAAAGCTGGCCTACGATGGACATGTTGCACTGGATGAAAGAGCAATTTCCATACTAGCGCTTTTCCCACGGTATTTTGAAGCAATTCACTTCTGGGAAGACGAGGATAGTGGACACTGGGAAGAGATGCGAAAAATATCTGCGTCAAGTATAGGAACGGTCGTTGCGGGGCTCGACGCGTTGCTTGCTCTCGCTCGGAAATGTTCCGATATATTTCAAGCCCGGACGTTTGGAGCAAAGTTGGTCAGTACCACGATCAGCCTAGTTAATCAAGGCCGTATCGCTTTGGACAAAATATTACCTAACGAATGCATACAATCCCCTCCCCAAAAGAGAGACTGCGACGCAGCCCTCCTTTTCCTGCTTTTCCCATTAAACGTTATAAGGGGCCAAATGGCTGACACATTGATTAATAACATCAACAGATTCCTCAAAGGAAACTATGGGATACGTAGATACCAGGGCGACTCCTATTGGGCTCCTGACTATGAAACCCTATTACCCCAAAAGCAACGGACCGCTGATTTTAGCGAGAAAATGGAGGTGCGGGATGCGCTACTTAAGAAGAAAGGAGGCGAAGCTCAATGGTGCATCTTTGACCCTATTGTGTCCACCTATTATGGACGACGCTTCCTCGAAACTCGCTCACCTTCTGACCTTAAGCAACAAACAGCCTACTTTAATCGAGCCCTTGCGCAAATAACGACATCATGGCATTGCCCTGAGCTTTATTATTTGCAGCATGACAAGTACACGCCAAACCCACATGTACCGCTTCTGTGGGCGCAGGCTAATCTTATTATGGCCCTTGAAATGATGAAATCGACAGCTAGCGCTTCCGTTTACTGTCACGTTACATCGAGAAGGACTCACAGGTGATCGACAAGCTTAGAGAAGAGATTGTCGAATCGGAGAAAGCGCGAACCGATTTGATGAAATGGAAACTGATCCTTATTGCTGGAATCGGGGGCGCCGCCCTCGGAATTGGGTCTGAGGCAGAGTCAATAGGGCACACGAGCGTGTTGCTCGCCTTAATCCCATTTGTCTGCCTATATGTCGATGCACTCTGCATTCATAACCATTATCGAATCCTGGTGATTGCTAAATTCCTGCGAACGCTGGACAAAACCGCAGATGCCAAAAACTATGAGGATCACTGCCTTCAACACCGCCCACACTTTTCACTTGAATCGTTTGCTCTAGTCTGGACGACTGTGGGCCTATCCATCATGGTAACCCTAATCGGGACAAGCGGATTACTTCAAGACTTGATAGGCATGTCAAAGCAAGACAATGCCGCGTTGGATTGGGTGAAAGGGATCCTCTTTTACTCTGGACTCATCGGAGGTACAGTTGCCATTGTGTTTTTTATTTATCACTGGAGAACGGGGCACAGGCTGGACAATGACAAAGGCGAACAATAGAGGAAGAATACGGACAAGAATAGGAAGAGTAAAAGGGGTCGGGATGAGCTGACCCGGGTTTCGTGGAGACCAGGTTAAGACTCAGTGAGCCGCCGTTCGAACTGCATCGGTCTAAGACATCCGAACCTCTGATGGAGCCGCTGGCAGTTATAGAACCCTTCATTTGTGTGATTCGCACACATCGTTTCAACTGAAGTAAGACAATGGACCCCGACATTCGCAGGCGAGTCCTATGGGTACAGCTCTATCAGCGAACCGAAAGTGAAAACGGTGCCAGGAATCATTCCAGACCGTGGACGGTCGTTCAGGTTCGCGCAAGATCGCCGTTAATCCCCACTGGGCCGCAATCTGCTTCAGGAAGAGGGAAAGTTGCCGCTTAGGCTTTCGGAAGCTCCGCTTCCTTCCAGCGCGACCTTCACGGCCAGAGGTTCTTCACCATCACCAGTGCCGAGCCGGCACCGATCCTCACCGTCCAGACCATGATGTAGTCCATCAGCCATCGCATGTTCGTTCCCTCGCTCTGATTCCCTGACTCAGCAACAGTCGTACCAGCAGAAGCTCAAAAATGGTGGCCAAGCGCTTCCGCCAAGCGGCGTGATTACAACGGCTTGCTTTCTGGGTACTCTGTCGCGCGAGGCTGATGGAAAGTTCGAAGCGGCCGGGAAGCGGAGCTGGAGTATCAAAAGGGATACGCTGTGATGTGATTCAGTACTCGAACTAACGGTCTGTATGAAGAAAAAGGGATCGCCTTGAGTTCACCAGCCTGTGACGAGCGCCGGAAAAGGCACCCCTCTGACTTTTCAGAAGACGGCGGTGCCCCGGCTAGGCCGCAAACCGATCCTTCTGATCCCAGGCGAGATGCTCGAAATCGAACTGGTTCAGTTTGAGGTGCGCGAGGACCGCCTCGCCGATGGCAGCCCACTCTGGTGAATCCTTGCCCTTCCGTAGGCGATGGCAAATGCAGTCCACCATCGCCAAGACCGCAATCACGGTCCGAATATTGTCTTCGACAGCGGTGAGCGTGCCCGCCGCCCCGCCGAACAGCTCGCGAGTCCGGTGATGATTGAGGATGATCGTGCCGATTTCTTCCGGCAGATGCCAATGCCGGCTCATGAGCGCCCCTACGACCGCATGATCGGTTTTTAAGTGCGCATCCTCGATGTCCGTCAGCGACTGCTCCGGCTTCTTCTCCGCCTCCCGCAACACCTCCGCATACTTCGGATAGCGTTGCAGCAGAATCGGCATGCCGCAATCTCGAAAGAGCCCGAGCAAGTACGCTTTGTCCGCCGGCATGATGGGCACCTCGCGCATCACACTCGACAGAACCAGCGCCGTGTCATTCGCTTCGTCGAAGAGGCGGTCGATCCCCGCTTGATTATCCCCACCCTGAATCGCGCTCTTCATCGCCAACGCAATCACAATGTTGACGACATTGGGCATCCCCAGCAACAACACCGCCTGGCGCACCGACTCGACCTTTTTCGGCAACCCAAACAACGGAGAGTTGATGGTTTTTAACACCGCCGCCGCCACACTTAGGTCCCGCTCGATAATGCGAGCCACGCCCTCCACGTTGGGATCCGGCTTGGCCCGTTCGCGATTGATCTCAAGCAACGTCGCCGGTTGCGGCGGCAGCGTCACCCCTTCCAGGATCTCCATGGCAGAATCTTCCGTCAGCTTCCGCAACACCACCGTCTTGTCCTGTTTCATCGCCTATCCTTGTCAACGATACGATATCGTTATCTATCGGTTCAGAAGTGAATGTCCGTGGTCCAATTCCTCTTGCCGCATTATTTCGCCATAGACCCTCCCCTTTTGACAAAACTAAATTGAATTTTTGCAGGCAATGCTCAGCACAAGAATAGGTGGCCGGCTAACGCCTTATGGGCCCGCTCCTCATTGCAGCCATTCCGAACGAATCTCCCGGACCTGCTTCAGCGACACAACTACAGACTTATTGAACGGTGCAAATGGTGCCAGGAATCATTTGTACCGCTTCCTTCCGGCGCGACCCTCACGGCCATAGATTCTTCACCATCACCAGGGCCGAGCCGGCACCGATCTTCACCGTCCAGACCATGATGTAGTCCATCAGCCGTCTCATGTCCGATCCCTCGCTCTGATTCACTGAGCAACACCCGTACCAGCAGAAGCTCAAAAATGGTGGCCAAGCGCATCCGCCAAGCGGCGTGGTTACAACGGTTTGCTGTCTGGGTACTCTGTCGCACGAGGCTGACGGAAGGTTCGGAGCGGCTGGGAAGCGAAGCTAGAGTATCGAAAGGGATACGCTGAGACGTGATTCAATACAGTGTCGAGGAAGAAGAGAACGACTCAAGGTGGACCACACAGCGGTTTCTGCCCTGCCCTGCATGACTTTCCCAAGTAGAGTTTATAGTCTCCGCTTCACCCGGCATACCGGCCGTGCCTTGCCAGGGTGCCGTACCGTGCTCGTCATGTGAACCTCCGACCAACAAACGGGACAAGACCAACAAACGGTGCCAGGAATCATTTCACGGACTCAGCAAATGATTCCTGACACCGTCTTGGTCGGCATCTCGTTCGCCCCTAGGCCGCCAGATCGGCACCGGAGAGAGTCCTTGCCTTCATAGGCTTGGCATACCGTGGCCGATTCGCCCGTTTCAGTTGAGCCTCTTTGTTCTTAAGAATCACAGGGTCTGTCACATGGCCACAGTTCAGACATTTCCACCCATCGTATCCCCACGCCTCGGTGGCAATGACACCGCCGGAAAACGACACGCCGATCGATAATCCACCGCAACGCTTACACCCCATCGTGCTCACCTCCTTTCCGCGTCCCGAATAGGAACGATGGTCGTCGCCAGCCGAGGAGACCGCGAGCGTCGTGGCTCACGGTCTCCCAGGTGCCTCTTCAACTTGTTTTAATCGGCACGTGCTGCCGGATAAATTTTGTAATCGGTTCAATATCCGATGGCGAGTAGTAGTGCTTGCGCACTCCTTCTTCAAATACTGCGAGTGCATCCCGCACAAGCTGCTGCGCCAGCTGAGTGTCTTTGGCCTCATACGCGCTTGCCGCCTCATTCAACTTGCGCAACACGACGACCTGGGGTGTCCGAGGATCACTCGCGTAGAGGTAGCGGTACTCTTTCTTGAGCAGTTCCTGCTCGATCTCTTTGAGCCAAGGCGCTGCATAGGCATCCGCCCCGGAGATCCATCCGGCCGCCTGCGTTGGTGTCGGCATGACTGCCGCCCCGCCGATCAGCAGGGACAGCGCGCACAAGAATACGAAGACCTTCATGGGTCCCTCCTTTAGGTTAGGGGTTGGTGTTGTTGGAATAGGCCAGCGGGTCGTCATGCGGTTTCATCATCATGAAGAGCCTGACGATTCCGCCTAACGGTCGTGCCAATAATTCTTTCCGATACAAAGTCAAGACCTCCCGATTACGATCGGACCTGGGCCGCTCCCTGGAGGACTCAACCGCTTGCGATCAAGATTCTTTGTCAGCATTGCAAACCGTGACCGACCGAACTCTATCCCTCTTGACTTGTTTCCGTCCGGCGTTACTGATATGGCCGTTGAACCGCTGGACTGGATGGATTCGGTGGAGGGCCCACTGTCTGGAAGAGCGGTTGATGAAGGCAGTTCTCGTTCGGCCCTCTCACCTCCTTTTCCAATACCAGCTTACTCATTAACCACACACGTTCACCCATGCGGTGAAAGGAGGTTATGCCATGGTGGTCTTTAATCAAGTGCCCGCAGTGTTTCGCGATGGCTCAATGGAACGTCAAATCGATCGTTTGCTGGAGGATGCGGTCCAATCCGTCAACTCCTGGGCCTCGTCGTGGGAACCGCAGTGCAACGTGTTTGAGAACGAACAGGGTCTGACCATGCAGCTCGCACTTCCTGGGATGGAGGCCGACCGCATTCGCGTTCAGGTCGAACAAAACGAACTCCGCATCAGCGGCGAGCGGAAATGGGAGGGGCCCGAAGCGCGCACCTGGCATGCGCGAAACATTGAAGAAGGAACATTTGCCTGTACGTTCCGGCTACCGACCTATACCGATCATTCCAACGTGTCGGCTTCCTATAGGCAAGGCTTGCTCACGATCACCATCCCGAAGCGTGAAGAAGCCAAGCCGCGCCAAATCAAGATCGCATGCGAGTAGACGCTGAAGGGGGGACTGTCCGGCCGGCCTCCACCGGTGGCCGCCGGCCAGTGCCGCCGCGAAAATGGTGCCAGGAACTATTTCACCCAAGAGATCTGGGTCGATCGATAGAGGGCATTGCTTGATGGTGAAAGGGGGTGAACACGATGATGGATCTCAGCTCAGTCATCGATGCGAGCATGACGTTCGCAGGAGCGGTCGCGGTGGTGTTAATGGGAGCCTCAACCCTCTCTTCTATGTCCACCACCGTGTCCACGCACTTTGAAGAAACAGGACACCGGTCCGCTTCCCCGGACTACTCCGCGCTTCGGAAGGCGGCGTGAGGGGTTTGCCAGAGTCCCTGCCGTGACCATTGATCGGCTCGTGGCGAGCGGGGGTATCCACTGATGATGCCCCCGCCACAGGACCAAACGGTGCCAGGAATCATTTCAGTTTACCGACCCCATTGTTCACTCACCCTCAATACCATTCGATTGACAGAATCCACCCCGATCAGTAGGCTCCCGGCCATTGAAGAATTCCCAGTTTTGGAGGGCATATGAGACCGATCCTCGCTGTGTCAGCTCTGAGCCTGCTCTTCGCCGCCTTCCCGTTCGCCAGCTCCGTCGAGGCCGGCACGACGCCGGCTTGTCCCTATACGGCGGCAGAGTTGAGCGCCGCGGTCGGAGTGCCTGTCGACGAAGGGACCGGGCAGGAAACGGCAGACTCCAAAGGCAAACGCTTGTACTGTTACTATGCGGCGGGCCAGGTCAGCATTCAGCTGTATCAGCATGTCCGGAACTCGCCGGCGGATGCGAACGAGCGCCGCAAAATGTTCTCTGGGGAAGCCATCGCGAACGATCCTGATTCAGCTACCTGGCTGCAGAGCGAAGAGGGCACCACCTTTATCGCTCTGGGGTATTTTCGCCATTCGACGAAGACCGAACTCCTCATCGACGGCTTGGATATTCAACAAGAGGCCGTGACCAAACCCGCCAAGGAGAAGCTCTTGAAGCTCCGGCGCGTTCCATAACCGCTTCCAATTCCGCCGGCTCACTCTTTCTCGTTCAATCGACTCAACGCACCTGGAGGCAGTCTGCTCCACCAACCATCACCGCTGCGATCGCCTTTATAGATGCGCACTTCGTCCACATTGTTGGCCATCACGAACTCGGCCATCTGTTCATGCTCACCATCGATGAATACCCTGGCGGGGCGAGCTCCATTCCAATTGATCACTACCTTGAGGGGTTGATGGCGTAGCTCGGCAGAGAAGTCGGCTACCAGTCTTTCTCTGGCCGTACGACTCTTGACTCCAAGGTAATAGAGGTTGGCCTCGATGAATGCGAGTTGCTGCGGCGTCCAAGGATATCCGCATGCTCGAATCTGGTCCATGAAGTCGCTGAACTTCGATCGTCCGAGATCCGTCCAGAGCAGATACCAATCTTGTCTATCCCAACTCACGGACGACGCCCAGCCCAATCGGATCATGACGTCGCTGAACGCTCGCTCATCTTCGTAGCGATCTACCATGAGGCCTCACGTGAGAGAGGAATGGTGCCAGGAATCATTTCAGACCATCCGTCCCATCCACACGGACAGCGTGCAAGGCCACCTTTGGTTGACAGCAAATGATTCCTGGCACCGTTTCTCCACTGCGGCACCGTTTTCACTCCCTCGTGGGAAAGAGGAACCGGCGTCGGTACCGTTTCCTGCCTCTCCCCCTCTAGCGCCTGGCCGCTTTCCGTACCAGTTCCTTCTTGCCGCGCGGCAGGTGAAAATCGCTCTGCAGTCGGCGGAAGAAGTCCGCTCCTTCCAGCCGCGCGATTTCGGCCGGCATCGCGACTTCCGTCAACGCCTGCCCCTTCATCGGTGTGATCTGCACATGCACCGGTTTACCCTTCTGATCCTTACCGGGGGTGAGGATTCCTCCCCCGACAATCGCTCCCTTCTTGTCCGTCAGCACGTGAATGGTCCGCTTCGATTTCACTTGCGACCTCCTTCGGAACGATTAGACGTTCCCACCGCCCTGAATCGTAAAATGCGCCAGTTCCTCGCCGATATTCGTCACAGTCACCGAATAGACGATCGGGCTCGGCGAACCGGGATGCCAGCGAATGGGCTTCTTCTCTTTGGTGTGTTCGCTGACCATCAGCCGCACCGGGTTGATCCCGACCCCGTCGGCCATGATCCACTGTGCGCCGAAATCATGACCACCCCATTCCGCCTCATTGATCAGCCCTCCGAGCGCGATATGGACGCGAGTAGATTGACCGGGCGCCAGCCAGAAATCTCCCACCTGATTGAATGCCATGACGCACCTCCCTCTAAAGTTCGGGCGCATTATAGCGAACAGGCACACGCGATGTAATCCGACCGGTCTTGATTCTTCTGTGGCATTCTTGCCCGCGGCCACTCACAATACGGTGGAAATGGGCAACCGAGGGGCAGCCGATGACGAGGATCGATCCCGCAACGCATGAATGGGCCTTGCTCGAACGGGTCGTCGTCTTCGACGGGATCTGCAATTGGTGCAATGCCTGGGTCGATTTCACGATGGCCCGAGATCGCGGCCGCTTTCACTTCGCGACGTTGCAATCCGACAAGGGGCGACAACTACTCAAGCTGCTGGGATTGCCCGAGCAGGACTTCGCAACATTTCTCTTGCTGGAACACGGCCGTGTCTTCATGAAATCGGCCGCGGCCTTGAGAATCGCGAGACAGCTTTCTGGCTGCTGGCCGTTGCTCTATCCGTTCATCCTAGTGCCCCGCCCTCTTCGCGACCTCCTGTACGACTCTGTCGCGCGCCACCGCTACCGCCTCATGGGCAAGGCTCAGACCTGCCGTGTCCCCACCGCCGAAGAGCGCAGTCGGTTTGTTTGAGCCGGTCGTCCCGTCTTCCTCTTCGGGGAAACCGTAATCGGCCTCTGGCCGTGACGCGGCTGCCGCCGGTCTCTTCCAGCAGGAGCAGGGGACCCAGGTGCCCATGTACCCATCGGGACCGGTATACTGAAAGCGCTGTTCGTGCCATCAGGAGAGTCGCAGCCATGGATTTTGTATCCCACGGTCTCTGGGGAGCGTTGGCGTTCGGGCGCAGAAGTCGCGCGCGCTTCTGGGTCGCCTTCGCCATCGGCGTGGCGCCGGATCTGTTCTCCTTCGGGATCCTGTGGGTAGCCGCGACCTTGGGTCTGTCGGAGAAGCCCGATTTCAGCCATGGCACGCCGCCCGAGTCCACCATTCCGCCCTATGTGCATCACCTTTACGACGTGACTCATAGCTTGGTGGTGTTTCTTGCCGTCTTTGCCCTGCTCTGGCTTATGACGAAGCGGCCGGTCTGGGAACTCGGGGCCTGGGACCTGCACGTGCTGGTCGACATCCCGACCCATTCTTTTGCCTTTTTTCCGACGCCGGTGCTCTGGCCCCTCTTCGATTGGAAATTCGACGGGTGGCAGTGGAACCAGTCGGCCATTCTCATCCCGAACTTCACGATGTTGTTGTTGCTCTATGGTTGGTTCCTCCTGCAGCCAGAGCGTCCCGCTCCACGGCCAGAACGGGTACGGGAATGACCGAGAGCGGCTACAGTCGTGACGCCGAGTTCCATGACCGATTCGTTATGACTGTGTGACAGATGACGCAGTGCCTGCTTAGGAGGACTCTATGCTCGAGCAACTCGCGGATCCTGAAGTCTGGGTCGCCCTCGCCACCCTCACGGCCCTTGAAATCGTGCTGGGAATCGACAACATCATCTTTCTTTCGGTTCTGATCGCCCGATTGCCGGAGGCGCAACGTCCGCTGGCCAGACGTCTCGGGCTGGGTCTTGCGATGGTGGCGCGGCTTGGACTTCTGTTTTCGATTTCATGGGTCATGGGCCTGACGCGTCCCTGGTTGCATCTGCTCGGCCACGAGATCTCGGGGCGCGACGTGATTCTCATCGGGGGCGGCTTGTTTCTCCTCGCCAAGGCGACGCATGAAATTCATGAGAGCCTGGAAGGTACCGAGCAAGGCGAGCCGGAGGTACGGGTCGGCGGGATGGGCATGGCCCTGGCCCAGATCGCCCTCCTGGACCTGGTCTTTTCTTTGGATTCCGTCATCACGGCCGTCGGCCTGGTGAACGAAGTCGCCGTCATGGCCGTGGCCATCGTCTTGGCCGTCGCGGTGATGTTGGTTGCGGCACGATCCATCGGCGACTTCGTGGACCAGCACCCCACCATCAAGATCCTCGCACTGTCCTTTTTGATACTCGTCGGCTTCACGCTCATGATGGAGGGAGTCGACGTACACGTGCCGAAGGGGTACATCTACTTCGCCATGGCCTTCTCAGTCGTCGTCGAGCTTCTCAATCTGCGACTGCGGAGGAAGCTGGCGGTCCCGGTCAAGCTGCACAGCCGCTACGGACAACGACGTGAGACGTAAGACGGAAGCGTCGGACGGCAGGCATGAACTGGCGCAGGCAATCCTTCGCCATGGCGAACCGGAGATGACAGGCTTCGCACGATGCGGGCCGGATTGCCGACTGCACCCACGTTGGCAAGAATCCAAACGGCAGGGCCTCGATGTTTGGCCGACGGTGCTGACCGCTCCGTTACGTTCTTTCGACATCAACGACGAGCGGTTCGATTGGTACGAGACCGAGGCACTGCCATCCGTTCCCTGTGACGTGCTGGTAATCGTCGGCCCTCCCCCACCACTGGTCCGCTTGCTCGCTATCCTGCCGGACCACGATTGTTCGGCCGGCTCGGGCCACGAGCGGCGGTCTGTCTCGATGACAGCAACCGGGAGCAGGAGCAAGCGATCCTGGCCCGCTGGAAGAAGGAGTATTCCCACCTCCGCCAAGAAACTCGTCCCTGCGAGAAGGGCTGCGCCGTCCTGTGGAACGGGAAGGAATCGTAAGGCACCGTTTCCAGCTCGCTCGTCGCGTAACCGTTCCATGCACCAATTCTTTCTCTTTTGACCGAATTCCCCCTCCGGTCGCAGCGGACGGAGGGATGGACCGAGCCCACGCCACCGGCTACAATGCGCGGGTTTGTTCGCTTTTCCTCCAACGGCCCATCGGAGTCCGTCCATGGCAACCAACTACTCCTATACCGTCACCGTTCTGCTGGACGTGAACGAGACACAAGACGTCGACGACCGGGCGGAAAGCCGCAGCTACATCGTGGCCGATCGCGAGTCCGGCAAGGCCGTCATCATCGATGCCGTCATCGAGAACGTCGAACGAGACGTGCGGATCGTCAAAGAGCTTGGCCTGACCCTGCTCTTCGCAATCGAAACCCATGTGCATGCCGACCATATTACGGGAGCTTCGCTCCTCAAGGATCGCGTCGGTGCGCAAATCGTGTATGGCGGCGGCGCAGCCGGCGTGGTCACCGGAGCCGATCTGTTCCTTTCGGACGGACAGGATCTTCGGTTCGGCAACAGCGCGCTGAAAGCACTGGCGACGCCCGGTCACACGGACGGCTGTACGAGCTATGTCCTGCCTGGAGCGGTATTCACGGGAGATACGCTGTTCATCCGCGGCAATGGCCGGACCGATCTTCAAGGAGGGAGCGCGGCCACGCTCTTCGAGTCGGTCCGAGGGAAGCTCTTCGCTTTGCCGGACGACACGGTCGTCTACCCAGGCCACGACTATCAGGGCAGGGTCTCCTCCACGATCGGAGAGGAAAAGCGGTTCAACGAGCGGCTGAACCTCTCGATCGACAAGGACGTCTTCGTCGAACTGATGAACAAGAGACACCAGCCACGGCCTGCCAAAATCGATATCGCCATTCCGGCTAATCTGCGGGCTGGCCGCATAGCGCGGTGAGAATGACTCGCTTGGTCGCGCAGCACAATCGGTTGCGACTTCATGACTGACGATACCTTGACGTTGACGATGTCCACCCCGACCTCGCACCAATCAGGCAGACCCAAGGCCAATCCGAGTCATCGTAAGACCGGGCTCGGCCTCTTGACTGACAACGCCCGACAAGGGATAGTGCGGAACATGCTTCACTTCCACAACGCAGTCTTAGGGAAACGTGTGCTCTCTGTCATGCTCGCTTCCATGGTCTGGGGCTTGACCTCCTGCGCCTCCTCTCTCGATATGTCGAGCGAACGATTGGCAGCACCGGGACCAGAATGGGGTGTCGTGATCGGCTCGGTGTTGGTACGGCCGGCCCAGGGAGCCTCGGGTACCGGGGCGATGGCGAGCGACCGGTCCACCATGTATGAGTTCGACGTCGTGCAGATTCAACCGGCGGACCCGGATGGAGAAAGCCCTTACGCCGACCGATACCATCTCGAAGCCGTGGCAGGACAGGAACGGCCTTTCCTGTCCCGTCTACGGCCGGGGCAGTACCTCATCAAGAATTTTCATCGCTCGGGCGTGGCCGGCACGGGGGGAGACCTCAACCTCATCTTCGAAAGCCAACCGGCTGGCGTCGTGTATGTGGGCAGGGTGCTCGTGGAGGTCCCACAGCAGGTGACCTCAGGAAAGGAATACCGCTTTTCCGTGCAGGACGCCCGCGAGACCACCCTCGCGCAACTCGCTTCTCAACATGGGAACCTGACTCAACAGGCCGTGACGGCCCCCATGCGGATCCGCCGGGACGAGCCCCGCTGATCGAGCCGATTCAGACACCCACCGGCAGGTGATCAGGCTCGTCACCCCCTCCCCGTGGCCGCCGGCTTGCGGGGATTGATCGTCCTACCGGTCGCGGTCCCTTCCACGCTCGCGACATAGGCTTGCGCGACCGCTTCGGCCGGCATGCCGGGCGCTGGATCCATCTTGAGCCTGATCAAGGTGGCAGTGACCCAGGGCGGACTCACGACGTTGACACGGAGCCCCCGGGGCAATTCCAGCGCAGCGGCACGCACGAAACCTTCCAACCCGGCATTCACCATGCTGATAGAGGCACTGCCCTTGATGGGCTCTTGGCTCAAAACGCCGCTGGTGAGGGTGAAAGAGCCGCGGTCGTTGACGAACTGCCGGCCGATGCGCACCAGATTCACTTGCCCCATGAGTTTGTTGCCGAGCCCGATCTGGTAATCTTCATCCTTCAAGTCGTCCAAGCTGCCGAACTTGGCCACGCCTGCGGTGCTGACGAGCGCATCGAAGGCCCCGACGGCACGAAACAGTCGACTGATGGAATCAGGCGAGGCCAGGTCTACTCGCAAGGCGCCCTCCTTGTGCCCCACCGCGACGACCTCATGCTTTGCCGAAAGCGCGGCCGCCACCGCGGATCCGATCGTTCCCGTTGCCCCGATCAATACCACTCGCATGCGTCTCCTCCTTCTGTCCTCTTGTGAGTAACGTCCTATTCACGTGCAACGCAGGGTAGTCGCGAGCCGAGCGTGATGCAAGCAGGGAAATGATGGAAGGGCGACTTGTCGCAGAGTCCTACCGTCGGCCTTGCAAACAACCAATTGAACCGTGAACCGCACCCACCGCTATGGTGCCTTCAACGGCTACGCCATGCAGGCGTGACCGAACCTGAAGGGCTCGGCCACAGCAGCGGCCATGACGAGAGTGGACCATTCCGTTTAATCAGAGTAGACTTTCGCCGGCTCTTTTCACGAAAGGAGAACCACGTATGCGACCCCACTCGATGACAGTGAGCTTCCTGAGGCGGTTGCTGGTCGGTCTTGCGCTTCTTCCTCCTGCCCACCTGGTCGAGTTCGCCACGCCTCCAGCTTGGGCCGATTCCTTCAACATGAAGCCGGGCGCCTGGGAAATCACGACGACCGTGCAGCTATCCGGCAGTCGGATCCCGCCGGAGATCCTCGCCAAGATGCCGCCGGAGCAACGGGCGAAGACGGAGCAGGCCGAGCGGACTGCCGCCCTCAACCCCAAGTCCATCGTGTCCAAGGAGTGCATCACCAAGGAAGACTTGGATCACGACCGGATCATCAAGGAGGGTGAGGAGGAGAGCGAATCTCCCTGCCCTACCACAATCATCACGAAGTCGTCCAACAAACTGGTTCTCGAGCGGTCCTGTCCGCCGCCCAAGGAGTCGGTCTCGAATATCCTGCTCGAAGCGCCCTCTCCTGAAAGCCTGGTCGGGAAATTCGACCGGATACAGCAGGGTCGCAAAATCCACTCCGAGATGAAAGGCCGATGGCTCGGCGCCAGTTGCGCGGGGATCGAGCGATAGGCAAGCCCCCGGGCCATCCAGGCCTGTTACTCGATCACGCTGAACTCATAGCGGGAGCCGGTCAGCGCCGTCAGCAACTCCGACGCATGGTCGCGGCCGCGCGTTTCCATCGTCACATCCAACGCCGCTTCGTTCAGCCCGACACCATAGTGGGCGCGGTTGTAAGACGTCTCCACGATATTGGCGCTGGCCTTGGCGATCACCGAGGTCAACCCCTCGAGCGAGCCGGGATAGTCGGGCAGCCGCACGCGTAATCGCAACCGTCTTCCGTCCCTGACCATCCCCCGCTCGATGATCCGGGCCAGCAGATTCACATCCAGATTCCCGCCGGACACGAGCACCGCGATGTTTTTCCCACGATGACCCGTCTTGCCCTGCAGCAACGCCGCCAGGGCCACGGCCCCCGCCCCCTCCGCGACGGTCTTCTCTCCTTCGAGCAGCGTCAGGATCGCCGCGGCGATCTCGTCCTCGTCGACCGTCACGATCTGATCGACGTAGCGCTGTACCAACGGCAACGTACGGGTGCCGGCTTTTCTCACGGCGATCCCGTCCGCCAAGGTCGGGCCGGCCGGCAGTTCGACCGGAACGCTGTCCCGGAGCGCGGCGGTCATGGACGGGAGGCGGGCCGTTTGCACACCCACGACCTCCACCTTACGCGCGTATGCCTTCACCGCACAGGCGACGCCACCGATCAGCCCTCCGCCTCCCACCGGCACGACGATCACATCCAAGGTCGGATTCTGCCGCAGCAGTTCCAAGCCGAGCGACCCCTGCCCGGCGATCACTTCATCGTCATCGAAGGGATGGATGAAGGTGGCCTGTCGCTCCCGACTCCGGTCCGTCGCCGCCCGGCAGGCTTCATCGTAATTTTCACCGTGGAGGACGACGTCCGCGCCGTGATTCCGCGTCGCCGACAGTTTGACCAGCGGCGTCGAGCGCGGCATCCAGATCTGGACGGGGATGCCCCGTTGCGCCGCATGGTAGGCCACGCCCTGCGCGTGGTTGCCCGCCGAGGCCGCTATAACGCCACGCCGTCGCTCCTCATCGGTCATCGTGAGAATCCGATTGAGGGCGCCCCGCTCCTTGAACGACCCCGTCATCTGAAGGTTTTCCAGTTTGAGAAAAATGGTATTGCCGGTGAGCCGGGACAAGGTCCTCGAATGCACCAACGGGGATTCATAGATCGACGGTCCGATGCGCGCGGCCGCTGCCTCGATCGACTGCACTGTTACCATACCTTGCTCTCCTTTGACCGCATGAGCCTTGTTTTCGGCAACAAAAAGCCCCTGACGGGGGTGATTCCGCCAGGGGCCTCTGCTGCGTGGGGACGACGTTCGGTGGCAGGCAGGCTCAGGCGGAGCCGGCGATCATCATCGCCGCCGCCATGCTAATGCCGATGCCCTGCCGATTGATGGTCATGTTCGATCTGTCACGTACTCGGACACACTCAATGGATCGGAGCATATACTAGAGCCATCGGGCGGATCAAGCACCGCCCAACCACGGCGTGCTTCCACCACAGGACGTAGGAGGGTTCAACGGCCATCCAATCCCGCTGCCGCTCATCGACTGAGCGACGCCAGGACGATCACTATAGAGCCGGCTTCGCCAAGGGTGGCACCGGATGATCCAGCCTGTCTCTCCGTCCGTCCATGTCACGACATTGCGTCCAGGGATGCAGGGCGGCCCCGACCCCGGCCCCCACCATCCCAAACGGCAACGATACAACCGTCAACGGAACACCGAGGCCGTAGCCGAACCACTGGAGCGCGACATTGTTCCGTCGTTGACCCGCCTCGACCAGTCGTTCCGCCGGATAGAGCGGGAACGTCCCGTATTCGCTTCCAAGACTTGCACTTTCGCCGACGCTTCGACATCGTGCCTCGCTGATCGCCGGCACGAGCGCCATCACCACCGCGATCACAAGCATGCGCTTCATTGTGGTCACACCTCCGTTCGTTGTTGCTCTGTTTCCGTTTTGTGTCATGCCCCCATGTCGGCACGACGCACAACCGGATCCCGCCGTCCATCAACGCGCCGGTACGCTTCCGCCGCCTTGGCCAACCGATACCGCTCGATCATCGGATGCCCTGTCCGCAATGGCTCCCGTCCCATCCGACACCGGCCCACCGGCTGACCTTCCACGAGGACACCTGCCTTCCGACCGCATCGATCCGTCCGGCCATTCGCGTCGCCATTGCCTCCTTCGGTCGAACACCCTCTTGAGCATGAAGTCGATGATACGCCCGCCGCGCCCCTTGCTCAACGGAATTTCCGGAGCATCGTGCCGCGATGGATCGACCTGTTTCATGGATAGATCAGTGGAGTCCGGGCTCCGATGTTGTCGAAGCCTCGCGTCGCAGAATCGTCATCAATTCCCGTGGAGCCTCATCGCCGCCCACCATCCACCGGCAACTCCACGCGGAGATCGCTCACTCATGGAGCGCCTTCCCGCCCACCCAAGGGGATGTTCCAGTCTTCAATTCTGTCCGGCACCATACCCCTCCAACGAAAGCGAGAAGGCATGCACGCGCCATTGAACATGCTGTACCTCCAATGCCGGCGATCTCGGTGAAACGGCCGACATTCGGACCGCGGCCTAGTCTGGAATTTCTGGTTCGACGAGTTGCGCCAAGAGCGACAAGGATTCCTGCCAACCGAGATAACAGGCCTCGAGCGGAATGACCTCCGGAACACCCTCCTGCACAATCTGCAGTTCGGTTCCGCAGGACACGCCTTTCAGGGTAACCGTGACCTGCATCTCGCCGGGGAGATTCGGATCGTCGAATCTGTCCTTGTACCGGATGCGCTCATGCGGGACGAGTTCCACATAGGTGCCCCCGAATGAATGGCACCGGCCGGTCGTGAAGTTCGTGAAAGACATTTTATAGGTGCCGCCCACCTTGGGCTCGAGATGGTGAACCTTTCCCGTGAAGCCGTGCGGAGGCAACCATTTCGCCTTGGCGTCGGCATCCAGAAATGCCCGATAGATGCGCTCAGGAGTCGAACGAAGCACTCGATGCAATCGGATCGTGTTGCCCGGCATAGATTTGGCTCCTTTCAACCTCGTTCGTAATCGGCAGACTCTCCATAGTAGACAACGTCGGCACGAAGACGCCAGGGCCAATCTCCCGAGCACACCACTGTATCGTTCCGCGACAACCTGTGCCCCGGCCGATCGTGGACGGGCCTCGGGAGAACAAGTAGAATGGACTCGGTTCATCCGGTTCCCCAGCCTGATGTCGTTATCGCACGAGTGATCGCTTGCGCATCGGTCGCATTGGTCACGTGTCTTCACTTCTCCCGGGGAGCACCATGCAAAAGACCCGCATCATCTGCACCATCGGCCCCGCCACCGAATCCTACGAGATGCTGCAAAAGCTGTACGAAGCAGGAATGAACATCGCCCGTCTGAACATGTCCCATGGCGACCACGATTCCCATGCCAAGGTCATCCACCACATCAAGGCGCTCAATAAGAAGATCAAATTCCCCGTTGCCGTCTTGCTGGACACGCAGGGTCCGGCGATCCGCACCGGCGATTTATCCAACGAGCTGGACCTGCGTCAGGGGTCCATTGTGACCGTCACGACGCGCGGCACGACCGACGTGGAAGAAAGCTCGATCCACATCGACTACGCCGACCTGCTGCAACAGGTCAACGCGGGGGACAAGATCACGGTCGACAACGGATTGATCAATTTCGAGGTGCTGGATAAAACAGACCGTCACATGCGTTGCCGCGTCATTGACGGCGGACGACTGAAGAGCAAACGCCACGTCAATCTACCGGGCATCCGCGTCAACCTGCCCGCCATCACACAGAAGGATACGAAGGACATCCTGTTTGGGTTGGAGCGCGACGTGGATTTCATCGCCCTCTCGTTCGTGCGCGAGGCGGAAGACATCCGCCAACTCAAAGCGCTCATGGGCGACCGGGTCGGACGGGTCAAGACCATCGCCAAGATTGAGGATCAGGAAGGCGTCCGCAACGTCGACGAGATCATCCGAGAGGCGGACGGGGTGATGGTGGCGCGCGGGGACCTGGGCGTGGAGATCAACCTCGAAGACCTGCCCAACGTCCAACGCGCGATCGTCCGCAAATGCGCCGAGCAGGGCAAGCGGGTCATCGTCGCCACCCACCTGCTCGAGTCCATGATCAACAGTCCGCACCCCACCCGCGCCGAGGTCACCGACGTCGCCAATGCCATCTACGAAGAAGTCGATGCCGTCATGCTATCCGGCGAGACCACGGTGGGCAAGTATCCGGTGAAGTGCGTCGAGTATCTCTGCAAGATCGCGCTGAAATCGGAAGCGATCCCCGGCCTGCAATTTGCCAAGGGACTGCGCGACCTCGGCAACAAGCAGCAACTTGCGGCGGCGGCAGTTCAACTGGCGGAAGGAGTGAAGGCAAAGGGCATCGTGGTCATCACGAGGCGCGGGCTCATGGCGGATCTCGTCTCGAACTGCCGCTCGCCTTTCATCGACGTCTATGCCTTCACGAACATGAGCCAGCCGCGCAGGACGATGATGCTCAACCGCGGCGTGTTTCCTTTCAAGATCGATTTCAGCGCCGATCCCGAAAAAACCCTGCAGACAGCCTTCCGAATTCTGAAGGATCGCGAACAATTTCTGGTCGGCGACAAAGTCGTGATCATCTCCGACGTCCTGGCCCAGCAAAGGGTCGACTCCATTCAGCTCCGCGACATACCTTCGGACGAACCGGCCCTCGAAGTCGCGTACCGGCCGACCTGAACCGCCGTTTCGTGGCAGGCAGGAACGGAGGAAGATCGATCGATCAGAAGTTTCCGGCTTGAATCACGTCTTCGAGACTGTTGATGTCGAGCCAGTGGCCGGCCGTGTACAGAACGCGGATCGGCTGGTCACGAATCAACAATGCCTGCAGCATCTGCGGAATGGAGGCCTTGCGGTTGCCGGGGTGCGAGAGCAATTCCTCGATCGTGGCGGTGACAAGCCCCACGGCCTTCGGGGAGACCTTGAGAAATCCCATCCAGACGCCGTGGATGGAGGCCGGCGGCACATCGCCCAGTTGCTTGAGATAAATTTTGGCGTTGAAGGCCCGCCTCGTATTGGGCAGCGAACATTCCGCGAACCCGCCCAGCCTGGCATAGCGACTTTCCTCCTGCCAGTTGCTGTCCACGAACACCACCAAGTCGTCGGTTTCCTGGCAGAGGCTCTGGGGAATGTATTTATTGAAGAGCACGTCGCCGTAGGACACGATCGTGCTCTGGGGCGCCCCTTTGCGGGCACGGAGCGCCTTCAGCAGCGAGTCCAACTCGCCGGTTTGCGCGAAGTCGTCGTTGTCGACATAGCTCAGGTTCGGCAGGTTCACCGCTTCCTTCTTATAGCCTCGCACCACCGTGATGTCCTTGATGCCGACCGCATTGTAGGCATCCACGATCCGGGTGAGGATCGGCACACCCTGAATCTTCACCATGGTCTTCGGCTGCTGCTCGGTCAGCTCACCCAGCTCGGACCCGCGGGACGCAGCCAACACGATGGCCGTCGTGCCTTCGGCGCCACGCGGCAGGTACCGTTCTTCGGCCTCCTGCAATTCGCCCGCGTTCTGCAGGCGAAAAATCTCGGACACCGGCGCCACCTTGTCCTCGATCGAGAGGAGATGCTGTTGTTCCTTGAGCGTGCGCGCGGTCTTCTGCATCGCGGCAACGGCCGAGCGCAGCAAATGGTTCGCCCAGATGACGATGGAAATTCCCTGCTGCCGGAAGACTTCGGTCGGCGTAGCGTAATATTTGGTCGGGACGATGACGACCGGACAGCGGTTCCCCCACTCCTGCTTGAACGCCAAAATTTCGTCGGGCACGGACAGGGCGCTGTGAATGAGGATGCCGTCGGCCCCGGCCGCATGATAGGCCTCCGCGCGCCGCAAGGCTTCCGCCAATCCCCACCCGCAGATGAAGGCTTCGACGCGGGCAATGATCGAAAAATCCGGATCGGTCTGGGCGTCCTTCCCCGCTTTGATCTTGCCGCAGAACTCCTGTATGTCCGCGAGCGGTTGCGCGCCGCCCTTGATGAAGCTGTTGGTCTTGGGGAAGAGCTTGTCTTCGATGCAGACCGCCGCGATATTGCGCTGCTCGAGCTTGCGGACCAGCCGCTGCATGTTGTTGAAGTTGCCGTACCCCGTGTCGCCGTCGAGCAGAATGGGAATCCGCACTGCATCGGACATGAACTCCAGATTCTCCAAGACCTGCGTCCAGCTCGCCTCGTTGTTGTCGCGCACCCCAAACTGGGCCGAAATCGACAGGCCGCTGCCCCAGATCCCCTTGAAGCCGGCCTCCTCGACGATCTTCGCGCTGAGCCCGTTATGGGCCTCGCAGATGAACTCGAGCTGGTCGGAAGTGAGCAGCCTTCGGAATTGCTTGGCGGTGCTGATCGGCGGCGTCGAACTCATGGGTAACCTTTCCTGTACTGGGGACGGCCCGGTGGGGCATTCAGTCGCTCGATCCAGGAGAATACCCGTTTTAGCGTGAGAAATCACCTGCGGGACCACAGCGACCGGCGAAGTGGCGAGATCAGGCTTTTTTCTCCGGCACCTGGTGGTGCCATCTGGTGGGTGAGACGGCTTGGGCTGTGTAGGCCTGACCGAATCCAAGAACTAAATGAGCATCCTGCATCCTCAATTCCCACAGTGCAAAATCGCCGAACCCGAACATCATTTTAGATTGGGGAAACTTTTCCTGGTAGCGCTGTTTCACTTCCTCGTAGGATCGGTCGGCTTGATCCAGGACCGCAGCCTCGCCCTGTAGGTTCATTCGCTGGAGCGCGAGCGGGTTCTTGCCGGGACCATCCGGCTCTGCGATGAACAGACTCACGCGGCCGTCGGCCAACAGGTGTTGAGTATGGAAGGCCAGCTTGCTGAGATGCAGGTAGACCCTCGACCAGTCGGCGCCGATCAGGTAGGGCACGTGCGAACCAAAGGGACGTCCATTGCGGAGAGTCAGCAGCACCCCGGTCCGAACCTGTTCGGCCAACTGAGTCCAGGCTGCTTGCACGGCATCATTCGGCATGGCTTCCGGCATGGGCATGGGTCACGCTCCTCTGGGGTTGTGGCGCCCATTCTAACACCGCGCGCCCCAGGCACCAGCAATCTCGCCGATGTAACGAGCTACCGTTGGCGCCTCTCGAGATACGCTTCACAAGCTGCGTGTGTTTGCACCCTGCCCCCACCCAAAGTAGGCCGTGCCTTGCCGAATGACCGGTGGTACCAGATCTATTCCTCTTGTACTCTGCACGAATTCGCATCACCCATTGGAAGGTTTCCCGACATGGTCTTCCTTGCAGCGGCCGTCCCGAGTTACATGCTGGTGCTCACCCTCCTCGCCGTCGCCACCCCGGGGTCAGGACTTTCAGGTTCTATCTTGGATCTGGTCCCCTCTGTCTGGCGTGAACAAGCTCATCTGCCGGCCTATGGACTCCTCGCCTATCTCGTCATGTGGGGTCTGCGCCGTTCGGATTGGTCGATCTCCTCAGCGATCGTGGCGGGCCTAGGGATCACCTGCCTCTTCGGCCTCTACACGGAACTCCTGCAACACGGTGTCCCGGGGCGTGAGGCTTCCCTCTCCGATTGGCTTGCTGATGCCGCCGGCGCGATCGTCGCCGGCGGCCTGTTGTTCGTCCAAACCTGGGCCACGCGGCCGGCTCCGTGCCTGGTGACGGCGCGACCGTCCAGCCTGGCCCGTTCCTGGAAAGGATTGTGGTTCCGATGAATCAAACCTATCGTGAGCGCAGCGCGCGCAGAATTCCCGTGCAGTGCCCCGTCTACTACTCCAACGGCCAATTTCAAACCATCGGCGTCGCCGAAGATTTCAATACCTCCGGCGGTCGCATTCGTGGGAAGGAACGGGTCACGGTGGATATGGAATTGGTGGTGATCATCATCCAGCCTACGCCGGACGTACCCATGCTGATCCGACGGGCCACGGTCCGCTGGGTCCGAGGCTCTGACTTCGGAATTTCCCTCTCGTCGGTACCGCCCCAGGCGGAGGACGAACTGAAGAACATGGCCAAAGTCATGCTCCCCGGCCTCTGGTCCTGCCTGAACTGAGAGTTTTCCCCTTGCGCGCACTGATGCAAGAAGCCTAAAATAAATTCGTCGGAATTGTTTCGTTGAGGGACGTGGCGCTCCATGTTCTGGGAAACACGACATCCCGCAGACGAGGCGGCGAAGACCTGCTCTTTCTGCGGCGTTCGTCCCGCCTCCGCACACAGCCTCGTTCAAAGTCCCGCGAAATACAGCTGTCGCTCCTGTCGCAGCAGCGAGCCGCTCTCAATTTGCAGCCAGTGCCTGAAGGCCTGGACTGATTCCATCAAGAAGCAACCCGGTGGTTCCTCGTCGGCTCCCGCCCTGCCGCTGACGGTGCCCAAGCCCCCTGCCATCAAGGCCATCCTCGACGAGTATGTCATTGGGCAAGAACGAGCCAAACGGGTTCTCTCCGTTGCCGTCCACAACCATTACAAACGCATTCTGCACCGCGATCGTCTGACCAACGTGGAGTTGCAGAAGGGCAATATCCTGATGATCGGCTCCACGGGGACCGGCAAGACCCTGATCTCTCAGACCCTGGCGAAGATCCTTCAGGTTCCCTTCGCCATCGCCGATGCCACCACCTTGACGCAAGCAGGGTATGTGGGAGAGGACGTGGAGAACGTCGTCCTGAAGCTTCTCCAAAGTTGCGACTACGACGTGCCGCGCTGCGAGACCGGAATCATCTACATCGACGAAATCGATAAGATCACCAGCAAAGCGGCCAATCCTTCCATTTCGCGAGACGTCTCCGGCGAAGGAGTCCAGCAGGCGCTGCTCAAACTGGTCGAGGGGACCGTGTGCAACGTGCCGCCGAAAGGCGGGCGCAAACATCCCGAGCAGGACTACATTGCCGTGGACACCACGAACATCTTGTTCATTTGCGGAGGCGCGTTCGTCGGGCTCGATCGCATCATCGAATCCCGCACCACCGAGCGGCGCATGGGGTTCAGCACCGAGGTACCACGACTCGAGACGGAAGGACATTCCGACTTGCTCGGCTCGGTCAAGTCCGAGGACCTGTTGAAGTTCGGACTCATCCCGGAATTCGTCGGTCGTTTTCCCGTCTTGACCACCCTGGCGGACCTCGACGTCCCGGCGCTGATCCGGATTCTGACCGAACCCCGACATGCGCTGGTCAAACAGTATCAGGCGCTCTTCGGACTCGACGGTGTCGATTTGCAGTTTACCGATGGCGCGATCAAGAGCGTCGCCCGGCGCGCCGCGCTCATGAAGACCGGGGCGCGGGCCCTCCGGACCATATTGGAAGATGTGATGTTGGATTTGATGTATGAAGTTCCGGTCCGCGAGGATGTGAAGACCGTGTTGATCACCGAAGACGTCATCGCCGGCCTCGACCACCCTACCATCAAGATTTGAGCCTCATCCGATCGGATCGACTCGACCATCGCTTGGCTGATTCATAACGCACTGGAAGGCCTGTCGATCAGGACAGCCCTTCCAGTCATGAGAGTCACGGCCGTTCCTTCGTCCCGGCCGGACTCAGGCGGCGTGCCGTACGCCTTGCTGTTCAACCGCCTTGCTCGTATCGGGCTGCACGCGCCCCTGCGTCCCATGCAGCCGTTCGGAATCGGCCTCGGTTCCCATCGCCCAAGCCAACAGCCACACGAGTCCCACCATCGTCGTCAGTCCGATGATCTCGACCATGACGTCACCTCCCCGCGTTCGTTTGCCGCGCGACAGGATCCGTCTCGCTTCTAAGCTGCCGCCCTCGTTCTGCCACCCTGCTGCTTGGCGGAGCGCGTCTCCTGCCCCTCATCCTCCTTGAATCGGCTCATTCCATTCGTGTGATTGGAATAGACGATCGCCATCGTGGCGAAAAACAACATCACGAGCGAGCCGACCCCGATCACGATGCCCCAATATCCCCAGGACATACATCACCTCCTGGTTCGACTGGACAGTAATACACACCCGGCAATACGGTCGACCTGCACCCTGCTCCGTTCTTGCACTACCCCGTCATGCGATAGAGACGCTGCAGGGTCTCCACCTTTTCAACCGGGAGAGCATCCTCTTCCGGTTTTCGCCCGACCAGCGCCATCCCTCCCCCAAATACGGCGATCAGGCTCGCAAAGGCCGCCGCCACATAGCCGGCCGGAATGTCCGGCCACATCCGCTCTTCGGCCGTCGCGATCAAGTCGCCTGCCCCTCCGCCACCCATGGCTTCGTACATGGCATTGGATCGCACTGCCGCCATGGCGGTCGTCGCCAGCTGATATTGGACCATCCCACCGGCTTCCGCATAGGCTTCCTCCGCCAGTGCGAGCTGCACGATTGCCGTCCCGATCCGTTCCTGATTGCGGGCCAGCTGTCGCTCCTCCTCCCTCGCGGCCTGAACGATGCTCTCTCCCAGATACTGCTGGTGGGTGGCTTCGTACGCTTGATGAATGCGTTGCCCATTCGACTCCGCGGTCCTGATGAGCTGCCGGTTGAAATCCGAGAAGTCCTGTCCCGCCGAGAGGATCCCCCCGCGAATGCCCCGCCCGGTGGCAGTCACAATCGACCGGCCCATGACCCATTGCATCCGCGCCGCATGATCCGCTTCTATCGCCGACGCATTGAGATCGACCACTCCGAGAGGGCTGAAAGAGAGGTCTTCCAGCCGCTGCTGGTCATTCTGCGCCCGGGTCAGATCCGACAGGGACCTTGCGAGCCTCCGTGTGGCGTCACGTTCGAGCAATTGCTCATCGAGGATAGCCTGCCCGAGTGCCGGCTGAAGCCACTGGATCCCCGCTTCCAGACCAACCGGAGTCTGTGCCGAGGCCGGGGCCGCACCGGACTGTTGCCAGGACCCACTGGTCGCCGTCACCACGAAATAGCCACCGAAGAGGGTCGCGACGAGTCCGATGGCCGCCATCACGTCAATGAGATCATACTTGCGTCCCATGGTGCCCTCCTTTGAAATTGCGGCGTCCTGTCGTCGACCTCCGTTCGACGGCGTATTGCCGGACCTTTCCCCTCCTTCCTCGGCAACACTCCCTGCCGATGACGGCACCGCCTTTGTCAGGAGCCGCACCCGATGCTCGTGCCGGCCTCGTCCTCTCATCCGCGCGAGACGGTCGGATGCGGCTCCGGCTCCTTTCCCACCCCCGGGCCCAAATCCCGACGCGCGCTTGCATAGAGCAGCTCCATCACGAAGAACATCAGAATGAGCAGTGCGCCGAGCCCGATGGCAATCGCCCAATTTTCCCAAGTCATAACCACCCTCCCGTTCGCCTAACTCGCCGACCGATGCAGGCGTAACAAGGTTTCCACTTTCCACATCGGCATGGCATCGTCCTCGGCCCGCCGCCGCACGAGGGAGAGCGCGCCGACGAACAATGCGATCAAACCGAGGCACGCCACCATGAGAAATCCATAGTGGATCTGCGGCGTGACCTGACTGTGCGCCACCGCCGGTGTCTCTCCACCGGCCGCCGCATCCAACATCGCCAGACGATCCAGACGTTCCTCCAACGCGTTGCTGCGAATCGCGGCAACCGTCGCGCTCGCCAACTGAATCTGTCCCGCCGCCGTCGCCTCCTCATAGGCCGACTCGGCCGCGGCCTGCCGGATCACGGCCAGCGCGATCCGTTCCTGCGCCGCCGCGTCGAGCCTGGCTTCTTCCTGCACCGTGTCCACGATCATGCGCCCGAGCATCGCCTGCCGGCCCAGGTTGAACTGCTCATCCATGTACTGGCCGAGCGTCTGTGCCGTTCGGATGGCTCCATCATTGAATCCATTCACATAGTCGGTCGCCGAAAGGATTCCGCTGCGAATCCCGCGCCGCGTGGCATTCACGATGCTCCTTCCCATCACGTACTGCACCCGTGCCTCGTGGTCCGTCGCCTGCCCCATCGCAGTCAGTTCGGCCAACGCCAAGGGGCTGAGCAACGTGGTGCTGAGCCGTTGATAGGCATCAACGGCGCGATCCAGTTCCTGCGACGTGGCCGACAAGGTGGCGGCAGCGTCACGGTCACGGATGAACCCTTCCACCATGGCTTGACCGAGCACCGGCTGGAGATACTGGATTCCGACCGAGATATCACTGGCGCTGGTGGAAACCGAGATGGGCGGCGAAGGCGGCTGCCAGAATCCGTCGGCTGCCGTGAGGAGCAGATACCCTCCGAACAAGGTGGCGGCCAACCCCACGGCCGCCACCACATCGACTACGTCATACTTCCTTCCCATGATGCCCTCCTTTCGGATTCGGGCATGTCGGCACGCGGTCCATGAGCCGCGTAGCGGCCTGCCGGGATCACCTCACCTTGTCGACTGTGTTGACCGGTATTCACGCGTCGTTCCTCCTCATAGGGGTGGGATGGGATCGAATCTGAGACGTTGCCGCCTGTGAGAGCATCGTCGGTACGGCACGCGGGACGGCGCAGCCGGGTGCGGCCCGGATAGTCAGGTGGACACGACCACAGCCCGGACATTCCTGGATGAGAATCCGCGCACGATGCGACGGCGCGGCAAAGGAATCAACGGTGATATCGTGATGATGGTGAGGGAGAACCGGAGACGATGGGGGCTGGGCACACCCGTCATGGTCGCACCGTCGGTCATGTTCGCCACGGAGGACCATGTGACCACCTGCAGAAGGGTGGCACTGAACAATAGCGGTAGTCTACGCCCACCGCAAAAACCGGTCAATACGGCGTGAAGCCGCATTCGCCGCCGCTTCCCTGGCACCGGCACGCGGCGTCCCCTTCCCCGCCGTGACGTTCACGGCGTCATACAGTCGCCGGTAAGGACGCCGAACCCGATCGCGAAAACCCGAGCAGCACGCACTGCACGGTCAACCCATCATGCATTCCTTTCGATAGATCCTGGCTAAAGGCCCGCACCAACACACACACAGCGGCTTGGATGAGCCCCGCGATGCGAGCTCGGCGACGTTTGAGGTGTGCACGCTCACCGTCGCCCGGGCCAGGATGAATCCCACCAGCACCCCGCATAGACTGCGGCGGCAGCCACGTTGCCCGTCCGAGTCAGCGCAATCTCCTCGTAGGGAGGCCAGTGGGTGTTGGCCCAGGCAAAGGCCGACAACAACAGGAACACGGAGGTGGGGGCGGTAGACCGTTCAATGAGGAAGAGAACCGTTCGGGACTGTGGTCGGAACGAGGTGCATGCGGACGTATTCGAAAAAGTCCGGAAACTGTGGCTGATCCAGCGCGAGGGCGATCACTTTTTCCCCTCGCCCGCGCAACATGACCCATTCGGCCGCATGGCGAGCAAGAAGTTCCGGGGCGAACCCAGACCAGGCAAACAGGCGTTGCGTGTGGAGGGTGACCGTGACTGTGACGGAATCCGACGCGGCCCCGAACGCAAAGACGTACTGATAGGCCAATCGAAACACGAGCTGGGGACCGTCCGGTGCAATCAGGCCGGACGAAGTGCAGCGGGGGCATCGCACATGGATGAGTCCGGTCCCTTCGTCGTAGCCGCCGGGAAACCGGTTGTCGTCCGGAACAACCCAACCGCCGCAGTTGGGTGTGGGACAGACACGCGTCATCTCGATGCCCATATGGTCTGGGATATAGTCCCGTCCCAATCCCCAATCAACCTAGGCACCACCCTAGTGCGAATCCTAGGAACGACCGCACTGCCGCGAACGCCGTCGGAAGCTCTTATTGAAACAACTCAACGGTTTCGTTAAGTTACGTTGTAATGACTCTGTCCAGGGGCCGCCTCATTCTGCTTGCCTGCCTCAGCGGCCTTCTCTATCCCTTGTCGTTCCCGGCGTTCGATCTGGGGTATTTTGCCTGGATTGCGCTGGTCCCGCTCCATATCGCCATCGAGATAAGCGAGCCTCGGCGGGCCTTTCGGGCCGGCTGGCTGGCCGGAACATTGGCCTTCACGGGCTCCATGTTCTGGGTCATCACGGCAATGAACGTGTATGGGAAGGTCCCGTTTGCGATCGCCTTCTTCGTGATGCTGCTGCTCACGGTGTATCTGGGCTTCTACGTCGCCTTGTATGCCGGTACTCTCGCATGGATGAGGAACGCCTGGCCCACCTTCGGACTGTTGCCCGCCCCTTTCCTGTGGGTCACGCTCGAACTGATCCGCACCTATTTCCTGTCCGGTCTTCCCTGGTCGCTCTTCGGATATTCGCAGTACCAATGGCTGCCGATCATCCAGATGGCAGACCACTTCGGGGTCTACGGCCTGTCGTTTCTGCTCGTGCTGGTCAACACGGCACTCGCCGAAGGGTTGCTGTGGGCCGTCAAGGCCTACCGAGGGTTCCAGATCCGATCGTATCCCTGGCCGTCTGCCGTGGCGGCCGCTTCCGCGTTCACGGTAGCCCTCTTCTACGGCACGACCCTACTCTCTTCGGCCGAACAGGGGCCGACTCGCACCATCTCCGTCGGCGTCGTGCAACCGAACGTCGACCAGGCGCAGAAGTGGGATGTCGCGTTCCGTCAGGAAACCATGCATCGCTACCAGCGCCTGACGCAGGGCCTGGGTGACGATCTCGACCTCGTCGTGTGGCCGGAGGCGGCGACCCCCTTCGTCTTCGAGATGGAGCCGCAGTACCGCCTGGTCGTCACCGACATCGCGCAGCGTGCCGGGGCCCCGTTACTCTTCGGCAGCCCCGCGCTCCGACGCTATCCCGACGGCCGTCCGTATTTGATGAACAGCGCCTATCTGCTCGGCACCGACGGCCAGATCCTCGGCCGCTACGACAAGCAACACCTGGTGCCCTTCGGAGAATACATTCCGCTGCACAACTCCCTGCTGTTCTTCCTGGACAAACTGGTGGAAGGCATCGGGGACTTCGAACCGGGACCGGGGCCGACGCTGCTGATGTTCAAACCTCGGGAAAAATTGCCGCCGATGGCGGCGGCCGCCACCGCGCCCGATTTCCATCTCCGGTTCGGCGTCGTGATCTGTTACGAAGTGATTTTCCCGGATCTCGTGCGCCGGTTCTCGGCCAACGGCGCCGATTTCATGGTAACGGTGACCAACGACGCCTGGTTCGGTCCCTCTTCCGCCCCCTACCAGCATTTCGGGATGGTGGTATTTCGCGCGGTGGAAAATCACGTCGCGTTTGCACGGGCCGCCAACACCGGCATTTCCGGCTTCATCGACCCCTACGGCCGGGTCACGGAAGCCTCTCCAATTTTCACGCAAGGCGCATGGAGAGGCACCATGACCGTGGGCCGGCAGCAGACCTTTTACGCGCGATATGGTGATCTCTTTGCCTACGGCTGTGCTATAATCGCCGCGCTTTTGTGCTTCAAAGGGTTCTTCTTCCAGGGCTCCGAACCCGAGCCTGCCGGCGAGACGCCGGCCGGCCGCCCGGCTTGAACCAGAAAGGACCGTGCCATGTTGTTGGATGAGATTCGGACCCGTGTGCGAGCCGTCGGAGAATTGGTGGCGGAGTTACGGGGGCATCTTTGACCTCGATCGCATGACGACCGAACTGACGGAGCTCGACGAGAAGACCTCCCGTCCGGATTTCTGGAAAGACCCGCAGGGCGCCGCAAAACTCAATCGCCGCAAAGCCGTACTCGAACGTGGATTGGCCCGCTGGCGGGAGACCGAGCGGCGCTATGCCGACATCGGCGCGATGCTCGAACTGGCCGCCGAGTCCGGTGATGATGAACTGGAACGGGAACTGGCCGGCGAACTGACCCGCCTCGAAGAGGGCGTCGAACAGCAACGCATCGAATTGCTGTTGTCGGGCGAACGAGACGGCAGCAACGCCATTTTCTCGATCCACCCGGGGGCCGGTGGCACCGAATCCCAGGATTGGGCCCAAATGCTGCTGCGCATGTATGTGCGCTGGGCGGAACGCAAAGGTTTCAAGGTCGAGACGCTGGATTTGCTCCCGGGCGAAGAAGCCGGCATCAAGAGCGCGACCTTGTCCGTCACCGGTCCCTATGCCTACGGCTATCTGAAAGCGGAGGCGGGGGTGCATCGATTGGTCCGCATCTCGCCCTTCGACGCCAACAAGCGGCGCCATACGTCCTTCGCCTCCGTCTTCGTCTACCCGGAATTGGACGACGACGTGGAAGTGGTGATCGACGACAAGGACCTGCGCATCGATACGTTCCGGGCCGGCGGCGCCGGCGGCCAGAACGTGAACAAGGTCGAAACGGCCATCCGGATCACGCACTTGCCGACGAACATCGTCGTGCAGTGTCAGAACGAACGCTCGCAGTTGCAGAACCGCATGGGCGCGATGAAGATCCTGAAGGCGCGTCTCTTCGAGCTCGAGCAGCAGAAGAAGGAAGCCGAGTTCAACGCGATCGTGGGCGAGAAAAAAGACATCGCCTGGGGCAGCCAGATCCGGTCGTACGTATTCCAGCCCTATCAGTTGGTGAAAGATCACCGCACGGGGCACGAAGTCGGTCAGGTCGCGGCGGTCATGGACGGCGACATCGACGGTTTCATCGAGGCCTATTTGAAACGCAAGCTCGCGGGCGGCAAGGCGCCGGAACCGGCGGCGGTGAAGGATGAGGAACTCTAGAGCCGTGGCTCGTGAAACGTGAAGCGTATGTCGCAGGCACCAGGATGAGGACGGGCGTCCGGGCGGACGCCGGCGCTTCACGAACGACGAGAGACGAAAGACGAGAATAATGGATGAACTGAACGATCAGCGGCAACAGCGCATCAAGAAACTGGATCACTTGCGGCAGCTCGGCGTGGCGCCCTACGGCACGCGTTTCGAAGTGAAGGATCGAGCCGGACAGTTGATCCGGGCCCACGGTGAAAAGACCAAAGAGGTGCTCGAGCAGGAACGGATCGGATGCACCATCGCCGGCCGCATCGTGGGCCTGCGCCGCTTCGGCAAAGCCGCCTTCGCCGTGCTCCAAGACGGGTCCGACCGGCTCCAGGTGTATTTGAAAAAGGATACGTTGGGAGACGAGGCCCATCAGATCGCGGAGGGACTCGACCTCGGCGACTGGATCGGCGTGACCGGTATCCTCTTCCGCACCAAGACGAACGAGTTCACGGTGGAAGCCAAGTCGCTCACATTCCTGAGCAAGGCACTCCGCCCACTGCCGGAGAAATGGCACGGCCTGACCGACGTGGAGACCCGCTACCGGCAACGGTACGTCGACCTGATCGCGAACCCGCAGGTGCATGAGATCTTCGCCACGCGCAGTCGTATCATCACGGGCATCCGCGCCTTCCTGATCGAGCGCGGCTTTCTCGAGGTGGAAACCCCGATGATGCATCCGATTCCCGGCGGCGCCGCGGCCAAACCATTCGTCACACACCACAATGCCCTGGCGACGGACCTCTATCTCCGCATCGCGCCGGAGTTGTACTTGAAGCGCCTGATCGTCGGCGGCTTCCCCCGCGTGTTCGAAATCAATCGGAACTTCCGGAACGAAGGCATCTCCACGATCCACAATCCCGAATTCACGATGCTGGAATTCTACGTCTCCTACGCGGACTACCACGATTTGATCGTGTTGACGGAAGAACTCGTCAGCCGCCTGGCGAAGGAAATCCTGGGCAAGACCACCATCGAGTACCAAGGCGCCGAGATTGACCTGGCCTCACCCTGGCGTCGCTGGTCGTACCATCAGGCCATCCTGGAGGTGAACGGGCTGCCGCCCAGCGTGCTCACGAACCGCGACGAAGCCTTGGCGGCGGCGAAACGGTTGGGCTTGGAGGTGTCGCCGAAGGAATCCCTGGTCAGCATCTTGAACGAAATCTTCGAAGAGACGGTCGAGCCGAAGCTGCAGCAGCCGACCTTCATCACCGACTACCCGATCGAAATTTCTCCGCTGGCACGCCGCAAGGACAGCGACCCTGCCCTCACGGACCGATTCGAGCTCTATATCGCGGGGCGAGAGATCGCCAATGCCTTCTCCGAGTTGAACGATCCGCTCGATCAACGCGAGCGCTTCGAAGCCCAGGCCAAGCAACGTGAAGCCGGAGACGAAGAAGCCCATCTGGTGGATGAAGACTTCCTCCGCGCGCTGGAGTACGGCATGCCGCCGACGGCGGGCGAAGGCATCGGGATCGATCGCCTCGTGATGCTGTTCACGAACCAGGCCTCGATCCGCGACGTGGTCCTCTTTCCGCAGCTCAGGCCGGAAAAATAAGGATGGCGCTCCCGTACGAAATCTTCATCGGCCTCCGGTACCTGCGCGCCAAACGCCGCAACCGCACGATCTCCTTCAACACGGTCGTCTCCATCACCGGCATCACCCTCGGCGTCGCCGCCTTGATCGGCACGGTGGGAATCATGACCGGCTTCAAGGAAGACATCCAGGCCAAGATTTTGGGCACGACGGCGCATATCGTCGTGAACGACCGGACCAGGGAGTCGATGGGCGAGTACGACGACCAAACGAAGAAGGTCGAGGCGGTGCCGGAAGTGGTGGCGGCCACCCCCTTCATCTTCCGCCAGGTGCTGCTGACCTCGCAGTCCGGCGTGCAGGGCATCATCCTTCGCGGCATCGACCCGTCGCGCGAAGGCAAGGTGACCGAGTTGGCCAAGAACATGGTGGCCGGCAACCTCGACGACCTCGGTCATTCGAACAAGGTCACCATCCCCGAGAAGGAACGGGAACCGAACGGGCCGGACTCGGCCATGCGCCCCGGGATCATTCTCGGAAAGGAACTCGCCATGCGGCTCTCGGTCTTTCCCGGCGACCTGCTGAACGTCGTCTCCCCCGTCGGGCCGGTGACGGGCGCAAGCATGACGCCGAAGATCCGTCAGTTCGTCGTGGTCGGGATCTTCCAATCCGGCATGTACGAATATGACTCCTCGCTCGCTTACATCGAGCTGGCCGAAGCGCAAAAGTTCTTCAACATGGGTGCGACCGTCACGGGCATCGAGGTGAAGGTCGCCGACGTGTTCCGCGCCGCGGACATCGCCCGCGACATCGAGCACACGTTGGGCTTCAACTATTGGGCGCGCGACTGGATGCAGATGAACCGCAACCTGTTCTCGGCGCTCAAGCTCGAAAAGACCATGATGTTTTTGCTGCTGGTGCTCATCACCATCGTCGCCTCGTTCAATATCGTGAGCACGTTGACCATGATCGTGACGGAAAAGCAGCGGGAGATCGCGATTCTCAAGGCCATGGGGGCGACGCGCAAGGGCATCATGCGCATCTTCATGCTGAACGGCCTTATCATCGGCTGTTCCGGCGCCGCAATCGGGGTCCCCCTGGGTTACGCGTTTCTCTGGCTCATCCAAACCTTCTGGAAATTCGACCCGACCGTCTATTACATCTCGCGCATTCCGGTCCATGTATTGGGCGAGGACGTGCTCCTCGTGGCAGGTTCGGCGATCCTCATCAGCTTCGCCGCCACGCTCTACCCGTCGCTGCAGGCCGCCAAGCTCGACCCGGCCGCCGCGCTGAGGTACGAATAGAGGGAAGAACGTAGGATATGCTGAGTCGGTGATGTGGTGATTGCTCTTTCCACAAACTATTCGCTCGACGGATTATCAGACCGTCCGATTGATGCTCGTTTGCAAAATCCTTCATTCACCTATTCACCAGATCGCTAAATCACCGGATACATGATCCAAGTCGTCGATCTCTATAAGTCGTTCCCCATGGGTGGTCGGGAGTTGGTGGTGCTCAACAACATCAACCTGGAGATCAAGCGCGGGGAATTCATCGCGATCGTCGGAGCCTCCGGAGCCGGGAAGAGTACGTTGCTGCATATCCTGGGCACGCTCGACCGACCCACGAAGGGCACGGTCTCGTTCGACGGGCAGGATCTGTTTCAACTGGGAGAACTGCAGCAGGCGGAATTCCGAAACAAGCGCGTGGGGTTCGTCTTCCAGTTCCACCACCTGCTGCCGGAATTCACCGCGCTGGAGAACGCCTGCCTGCCCGCGATGATCCAGCAGCGCGACCCGGTGCAGACTGAAGCCGAAGCCAGCGAATTGCTCCGCGAGGTGGGATTGGGCGATCGTCTGCACCACAAGCCGGGGGAACTGTCCGGAGGGGAGCAGCAGCGCGTCTCGGTCGCCCGCGCCTTGATGCAGCGGCCCGATCTCGTTTTGGCCGATGAGCCGACCGGCAACCTCGATACCCACACCGGCGACGCCCTCTTCAGCCTCCTCCGGCAGTTGAACCGCTCCCGCAGCACCACCTTCGTGATCGTCACGCATAACGACAAACTGTCGGCGCAGGCGGATCGGATCATCCACATGCAGGACGGAATGATCGTCTAATGGGCGTTCGGACTGGGTGGTCGGGTGAAGTCTGAAGCCTCTACCTGGCTATCCCTTGTTGCATTGTCGTCCCTCATCAGATCGACTGATCGAGAGATGCAAGGTTTCTTGACGCATTTTGCCGGTTTGCGTAGACTGACCAAGCAGGTTCTCCTACGAGGATACCGCGACCTATGATCAATCGCACGTCACTGACCGTCCTGTCTTTTTGGACACTGCTCTTCATCCCTCTGTATGCCGCCGCGGTGGAATTCGTCCCCGTCGGCGCCCGTCAGATCGGCATGGGCGGCGCCGGTGTCGCCACGACGGCCGACTCCCTGGCCACCTACTGGAACCCGGCCGGGATGGCGATGAGCAAAAAATTCGACATCCGGATTCAGGGCGGGGGCCAGGTCGTCGACCGGGGCGACGTGTTCGATACGGTGAAAGAAATCAACCATCTGAACCTGAACGATACCTCCGCCGGCAACATCGCCCGCCTGCAGCAATTGGTCGACCGCATCAACCGGCCCAATACGAATCTCCAGGCGGCAGCCTCAGGCGGGTTCTACGTGAAGGGGAATTTCGGCGAACATGCGCTGGGATTCAACGTCTCGGACGTGGCCACGGCCGGAGGCTTCATACGGAACCCCGTGGGGTTTACGAACAGCGGCAGCAGCCTCACGGTCAACGGCCAGCTGGCCATGAACGGGCTCGAGGCTCGGCAGGCCGCCCTGTCCTATGCCTATGCCTTTGCCGATCGGATGTTTTCGATCGGTGTCACCGGCAAGATCATCCAAGGTGCCGCCTACACCGGCGCAACCAACATCCGCGGGGCCAGCGACGACGTGAAGGTCTTCGAGGACATCGGCCGGGCGAAGCTCACCACCGCCCTCGGCATCGACGTCGGCGCCATGTTCCGCCCCTCGTCCTGGTTGCGGGCCGGCATCGTCGCCAAGGACATCAATGCCCCGACCTTCGACGCCTTGAACGGAGACAAGTTCAAATTGCTGCCTCAGGTGCGCGCCGGGATCGCAATCAACCCGTACAACTCGCTGACGTTGACCTCCGACATCGACATCACCAAGAACAACACCCTGACCCCTGGATTGCACAGCCAGATCCTGAGCTTAGGCGCCGAGCAGACGATCCTCTCCGAGCTCCTGTCGTTCCGGCTTGGTGCCTTCAAGAACATGCAGGACGCCAAAACCCCGTTTATTCCCACGTTTGGCTTCGGATTACGTATTCTTGCCTTGCGCGTCGATATCGGTGGCGGGTATGATTTTAGAGACCAGGCGGCACTGGCATCCGGGTCGATCGCGATGACGTTCTAAGTCGCACCCACGAATTTGACGCATTCTGATACACTTACGACAAAGCCTATGAAATCTCGACGCCCAAAAACCCGCTGGTCCCTGCCCGCACTCCTGCTCATCACTCTCCTCGCCGGTTGCGGAGGCCTCCAGGAGATGTGGGAAGGCCCGGCAGCCCGTGGGTTCTACCCGAAAACCATGGCGATCCTTCCGATTTCCGGGGCCTATGACAGCGCCAGGGAGGACGTGGAGGAGGTCGTGGCCAAAGTACTGGTGAAGAGCCGCCGCGTGGAAAAGGTGGTGCCACCGGACCAGGTCACGGACACGTTCCAGACCACGAAGGACGCCTTCGACGCCCTTGTGACCTATTTCTCCCGCATGGAAACGACCGGCCAATCCGACAAGTCTTCGGCCGTGAAGATCGGCCAAGCCCTTGGCGCAGATTCCTTGCTGGTGGTGAAGGTGAACGCCTGGGAATATACCCGCGAAGAGGGCGACAACATCGCCCGTGTCGGTCTGAGCATGCGTCTGGTGGATGCCGTGAACGGCGCTATCGTGTGGAAGGCACGGCACCAGGTGCAGGAGAGCTACCTGTTCATCCGTCCCGACATGCGGGACCTGGCCACGAGGCTGGCCAGCGACATGATCAAGTACATGCCGCCGCAAAAGCGGTAACGGGCCCGCCCCTACTTCTTCAACCGCAGATTCTCGATCGCCAGGCCGAATTGGTTGGACAGGCTGGAAAGTTCCAGCAGGTCCCAGTTGCTGAACGGCTTGCCGCTCCGCTTATTCACGACCTCTACTACGCCGACCATTTCCTGTCCCGCTCGAACCGGAACCGATACCAATGTGCGCACCGGCATGGTCCCCTGCCATCCCGCATTGCTTGGCAATCGGCCGTCTTGAGCCCCGTCCTTCACCAGAACTGCCTGTCCGCTTTTCGCGACCCCGGCCGCCGTCGGTGACTCCAATCCCTTGATCGATTCGGCGCGCTCTCCCGCCACCGCCCGAAGTTGCAGCGCCGCGTCTTGTCCGGCAAGGAACAGGGCCCCGACCTCGGCCTCCAGAAGACGCACGGCGGCTTCCACTGCCCGCCGGAGCTTGTCGTCCTCGGTCAGGGAAGAGTTGAGGACGTCGCTGACCTGTTCGAGGTGCTGAATCCGAAGAATCTTGGCCGCATACTTCCTGGTCAACCTGGCGTGGTCCAACGCCACCGCCAGCCAGGGTTGCACCATGGCGAGCGTGTCCAGGATCCGCCGGCGATCCGCCGCCGCTCCACCCGTGTGGATTAGGATGAGGCCCTCGAGTCTTCCGACCCGGTGCAGCGTGAAGGCACGGAGATCGCCGCTCGCCGCCTGTCCGTCCCGTTGGGCGTTGGCCAGAACCGATTGCCAGTCCTTCGCCGCCGGCGCGTCACCGCCGCCCGCCTCGGCCAAGCAGGTCATTTCTTTCGTTTGCTCATCCCGTACGTAAATGGCGATCGCGTTGACGTTGGTCAACTGCCAGAATTGCTGGACGAACATCGCGGCCACACCGATCGGAGAACGACCCTCCTCCTCGGACGTGCTGACGGTTTCCAGGAGACGCTGTTGGAGAATGGGAATCCATCGATCAGGATCTGGTGTGGAGGAACGAGTGGGACGGGCCTTGCGACCCGCCGAAGAATCGGCAGATCGTGTCGAGGGTTTGGACTTGCGTGGAGCCTTGCTTGGGGGTCGTCGGGTTTTCCGGCGAGCAGCTGCCATGTCACCTTCCTCTCGTTGAGTCGGTCATGTCTGTACCGGTTGCATGGCCGCCTTGAGCTGACGCACGAAGGCGCCGACCTGGGGAACCAACCGGCTGTCTTGTCCATGTTCAGCCACACGCCGCACGATTGCGCTGCCCACGATGACGCCGTCCGCAATCTTCGCCACACGGGCCGCATCGTCGGGTGAGGCCACGCCGAATCCCACGGCCACCGGTGTCTTGGTGACTTTTTTGATCTTCGCCACATTGGCCGCTACATCCGGCACGTCGTCCAGTTTCGCGCCGGTGATCCCTGTGATCGACACGTAGTACACGAAACCGCCCGACTGCTTCGCCACATAGTTCCGACGCGAAGCCGTGCTGGTCGGGGCCAACAGGAAGATCAGGTGGAGACCTACCTCGTCGGCCGGCTTGCGCAACGGTCCCGCTTCGTCCGGCGGCATGTCCGGGACGATCAACCCGTCCACGCCCGCTTCCGCCGCCTTGCGGCAGAACTCCGCCTCGCCGAACGCATGGATGTTGTTGTAATAGGCCATGAGCACGATCGGGATCTGCGTCTGGGCGCGAAGGGTATCCACAGATTGCAAAATTTTTCGCAAGGAGGTCCCGCTGCGCAACGCGCGCTCGGCTGCTTTTTGGATCACCGGCCCGTCCGCAATCGGATCGGAGAAGGGCACGCCGAGTTCGATGACGTCCGCTCCGGCCCGCTCCAATTCGAGCACGAGTTGCTCGGTCTCCTGGAGCGAGGGGTCACCTGCCATGATATAGGCGATCAACGCCTTCTCGCGCTTCTCCTGCAATCGGCTGAATGTCCGGTCTAAGCGATTCATGGTTCGTATCTCGTGAAGCGTCGTTCGTAACTCGTTCGGAGCCGATCTGCGTGAAGAGCCGTCTCTCGCCTCCTACGAGAGACGAGAGACACTTCACCTACGACGTCCTATAGAGTTACTCCCTTTATCCTTGCCACTTGCTGTACGTCCTTGTCGCCGCGGCCGGAGAGGTTCGCCACGATGATCTGGCTCTTCTTCATTCTGGGCGCCGCCTTCACGACTTCCGCGATGGCATGGGCACTCTCCAGCGCCGGAACGATCCCCTCTTCCCTGGCCAAGAGATCGAAGGCCGCCAGAGCTTCATCGTCTGTCGCCGAGGTGTATTGCGCACGATTCATGTCTTTGAAATATGCATGCTCCGGTCCGACCGCCGCATAGTCGAGACCGGCGGACACGGAATGCGTCAGGTTCACCTGCCCGTTCTCGTCCTGCAACAAATAGGTCATCGTGCCCTGCAAGACGCCCGGTTTTCCGCCCGCGAAGCGCGCCGCATGTTTCCCGCTTTCCACCCCGAGCCCGGCCGCTTCGACTCCGACCAACTGCACCTTCTTGTCGGGGACAAAGGCGTGGAAGAGTCCCATCGCATTGCTGCCGCCACCGACGCAGGCAATGAGTCGATCCGGAAGACGCCCTTCCAGCTTGAGAATCTGTTTACGCGCCTCCCGCCCGATGACCGATTGGAAATCGCGGATCATCATCGGATAGGGATGGGCCCCGAGCACCGACCCGAGCACATAGTGCGTGTTCCGCACGTTCGTCGTCCAATCACGCATCGCTTCGCTGATCGCATCTTTGAGTGTCCTGCTTCCGGCATCCACTCCCGTGACGGTCGCGCCGAGCAAGCGCATGCGGAACACGTTGAGCGCTTGCCGCTCCATGTCCTCGGTGCCCATGTAAATCTCGCAGCGCAGGCCGAACATCGCCGCCACAGTCGCGGTGGCGACGCCGTGCTGACCGGCCCCGGTTTCGGCGATCAGCCGCGGCTTGTGCATCCGCTTCGCCAGCAACGCTTGTCCGATCGCGTTGTTGATCTTGTGCGCGCCCGTATGACAGAGGTCTTCGCGCTTGAGATAAATCTTGGCGCCGCCGAGACGCTTGGTCAGCCGTTGGGCGAAGTAGAGCGGCGTGGGGCGACCGACGTATTCCGTCAGGTAATGTTTGAACTCGGCCTGGAATCGCGTGTCGCGCCGGGCCTTCTCGTAGACGGCGTCCAACTCCAGAAGCGCCGGCATGAGCGTTTCCGGCACGTAGCGCCCGCCGTATTGTCCAAACCGTCCGCGTCGATCCGGTATTGCCATGACAACCCTCTCGTGATCCCGAGCGTGGTGAAGTATAGACGCTGCGGGATTAGGTGACAAGTCGCGCGGCCGTGAGAAACGCCCGCAGCTTGTCGTGATCCTTGCGACCCGGAGCGGTCTCGACGCCGCTGCTCACGTCCACTCCATAGGGACGCACTTGCCGGATCGCCTGCGCGACGTTCTCGGGCGTGAGCCCGCCTGCCAAGAGGACGGGCGCGGCGGTGGCCGCTTCCGCCGCCAAACTCCAATCCGTAACCTGTCCCGTGCCTCCATAGGCATCAGGGGAAAACGCATCGATCACGAAGCCCCGGACCTGTGCGCGCCCCTTGAACTCCGCCAAGGCCAGGAACGATCGACGGTCCTTCAGGCGGATGGCTTTGAGCGCCGGACGACCCAGCAACTCGCAATAGCTTGCCGGTTCGTCTCCATGCAGTTGTGCCAGCGCCAAGCCGCAGTCATCCATCACATCCCGAACCACTTTCGCATCCTCGTTGACGAAAACGCCGACGGGAATCACGAAGGGCGGCAGCCCCCTGACAATGGCCTTGACCGCCGCCGGTTCGGCACAGCGGGGGCTTTTCTTATGAAACACGAATCCCAGGGCATCGGCACCGGCCGCCACCGCCGCCGCCGCATCCTCCGCGTTTGTGATCCCGCAAATCTTGACCTTGATCGTCATCGGCTCAGCACTTCGCCTTGCTGGTCTGCTGACCGTAGAAGCCGCGGTACGACCACTCGCAGGCCTTTCCGCTGGAATTGAAAGTGAGACCGATCGTCTCGTAGCGCCCATCGATCTGTTGCACCGACCACTCGCAGACCTCGCCGCCGTCCTTGAAGGTGTGGCACTTGTTGGGGATGCCCAGCTCGCGAATCCGCTCGTCCTTGGTCGACCCGATCCACTTGTCCCATTTCGGCACGAACTCATGCACATCGGTGCTGGCGCACCCAGTCAACCCAGCGAGTCCCCAGACCACAGCCGAACATAGCAGACGGTTCATGCCTCCCCCTTCCTGCTGTCCTCACCCAACAGTTCGCGGATCTTCTTCCCGATGTCGTCGGCTCGGATCAACGACTCCCCGATCAGCATGGCATGGGCGCCGCACTCGATGAGTCGCAGCACGTCGTCGCGCTTGTGGATACCGCTCTCGCTCACGATCAGTTTGTCGGCGGGAATCCGCTTGGCGAGCCGTTGCGTGACGCCGAGGTCGGTCGAAAAAGTCTTGAGATCGCGGTTATTGATGCCGATCAGCCGCACGTCGGGGAGCCATTCCAGAACGATATCCAGCTCACGCTCGTGATGCGTCTCCACCAAGACGTCGAGGGCCAGTTCCTTCGCCAGCGCCGCAAAGTCGATGAGTTGGCGCTTCTCCAACGCCGCCACGATCAGGAGAATGGCATCGGCCCCGTGCGCGCGGGCCTCGTAGAACTGAATGTCCGCGACCATGAACTCCTTGTTCAGCGCGGGCAGTCCCACTTGCTGCTTCACCGACTCCAGATACTCCAGGCTGCCCTTGAAAAAATCCTTGTCGGTCAGAACCGAAACGGCGGCGGCCCCGTGTTCCCGATAGGCCTGGGCGATCTTCACCGGCTCGAACCGCTCTTCGAACTCCGGCCGCAACAGGCCCAAACTCGGCGAGGCCTTCTTCACCTCCGCGATGATCGCCGGGCGGTCCGGCCGCCGCATCGCGTCCAATGTCACGGCGAAACCCATGACCGGCGCCGCATCGCGAATCTTGGCCTTCAACTCGGCCAGGTAACCGCGGCTGTTCTTGTGACGGATCTCGGCTTTCTTGTGCTCAATGATGCGGTCGAGGATCACGGCTTAGGCCTTCTTGGTAAACGCGATCAGTTTTTCGAGCTTGTCCATGGCGGCCCCGGTGTCGATCGCCCGCTGTGCAGCGGCGAACCCCTCCTGCAGCGTCGTGGCCTTGCCCCCGGCCACGATGGCTGGGGCGGCATTGAGACAGACGACGTCGCGCTGCGGCCCCTTGCATCCCAGCAGGATGTCACGGGTGATGACCGCATTGTCTTCCGCCGTGCCGCCGAGCAGAGCCTTGGGAGCCACCTTGGTCAACCCGAAATCCTTCGGCTCGATAAAGTAACTCGAGACCACCCCGGCTTTCCCTTCGGAGATTCTGGTGCGGTCGGTCAAGGTGATTTCATCCAGCCCGTCCATCCCATGGACGATGAAACAACGTTGGGAACCCAAATGCACGAGCACCTTCGCGAGCAGTTCGGTGAGCGCCGCGTCGAACACACCCACCACCTGCAGCCCTGCGCCGGCCGGATTGGTCAGGGGGCCGAGGATGTTCAGCAACGTGCGAATCCCCAACTCCTGCCGAGGGGCGGCGCAATGTTTCATAGCGCTGTGGTACAGCGGGGCAAAGAGGAAGCCGATTCCGACCTCGTTGACACAATCGGCGACTCGATCCACCGGCAAATCGATTTTGACGCCCAGCGCCGCCAGCACGTCGGCGCTGCCGGACTTGGAGGAAACGGACCGGTTCCCGTGTTTGGCGACCGTGAGTCCCGCGCCTGCGACCACGAACGCAGCAGTCGTGGAAATGTTGAAGGTGTGTGCCCGATCGCCGCCGGTGCCGCAGGTATCGACGACCTTGCGGTCCGCCACACGGATCTTCAGGGCCCGAGCACGCATGGCCCGCACGGAGCCGGCGATCTCCTCAACCGTCTCGCCCTTCATCCGCAGTCCCATGAGGTAACCGGCGATCTGGGCGGACGTGGCGTTGCCGTCCATGATTTCGCCCATCACCTCCTCGGCCTCCTTCTCGGAGAGAGCGACTCGGTCGGCAAGCTTGCTGATGGCGTCCTTGATCATGGGGGTTTAACACTCAGCTCTCAGCAGTCAACTCTCAGCGATCGGCTAGAGCTTTCAGCCGGGATCTTTCATTCGCAAAGCGATGGCCGATAGCTAATAGCTGAAGGCTGTTAGTCAGAGTTTCAAGAAATTCCTGAGCAGATCTTTGCCCGCCGTGGTCAGGATCGATTCCGGATGGAACTGCACGCCCTCGATGCCGAGGGTCTTGTGTCGCATTCCCATGATCTCACCTGCATCCGTCTCGGCGCTGATCTCGAAACAGTCCGGCAGATTCTTCCGGTTCACGATCAATGAATGGTAGCGGGTCGCTTCGAAGGGATTCGGAAGCCCGCGAAAAATCGTCTTGCCGTCGTGGCGGACCATAGACGTCTTGCCGTGCATCAGGCGCTCCGCACGGATGACCTCTCCGCCGAACGCCACCGCAAGCGACTGGTGCCCCAGACATACTCCCAGCAGCGGCAGCTTGCCGCCGAATATCCGGATCGTCTCCACCGACACCCCTGCCTCCTTCGGCGTACAGGGCCCGGGTGAAATCACGATGCGGCTCGGCTTGAGATCGGCGATCTCCTCAATCGTGATCTTGTTGTTGCGATAGACTTGAACGTCCTCCCCCAACTCGCCGAAATATTGCACGAGGTTGTAAGTAAAGGAGTCGTAGTTGTCGATCATGAGCAGCATAGATACTCACAGAGCGTATGGGTGATGGCCTATGGCGAATGGCACGGGCAAGAGTCCCCATCCCAGCCGCTATACGCTATCCGCAATACCCGATAGGCTCCCCCTCTATTCCAATCCCTGCTCCGCTTGTTCGATGGCTTTCATCATCGCACGGGCTTTGTTGCAGGTTTCCTCGTATTCGTGCTCGGGATTCGAGTCCGCCACGATGCCGGCTCCGGCCTGGATGTAGGCTTGGCGCCCCTTGATCACGACCGTGCGGATGTTGATGCACATGTCCATGTTGCCCGAGAAGCTGAAGTAGCCGACCGCTCCCGCGTAAGGCCCGCGCCTCGTCGGTTCGAGTTCCTCGATGATTTGCATGGCGCGGATCTTCGGGGCGCCGGACACCGTACCGGCGGGGAAACAGGCCCTCAGCACGTCATAGGCCGTCTTGCCCTCGTCGAGGTCGCCGGTCACCTGAGACACGATATGCATGACGTGGGAATAGCGCTCCACCTGCATGAGGGAGTCGACCGTGACCGACCCGCGCTTGGCGACCCGCCCCACGTCGTTCCGACCCAGGTCCACCAGCATGACATGTTCCGCCCGCTCCTTCTCGTCCGCCAGCAATCGCCGCCCGAGCTGCTCGTCCTCTTCCGGTGTCTGTCCCCGCCGCCGGGTCCCGGCGATGGGACGGAGCGACACCTTGCCGTCCTCGCAGCGCACCAACGTCTCCGGCGACGAACCGACCAGCTCTACCCCGGCGATCCGCAGGTAATACATGTAGGGAGACGGATTGATGACGCGCAGCGACCGATACAATTGAAACGGCGTGGTATGGATCTGGGTTTCCCACCGCTGGGAGAGCACGGCCTGCACGATGTCGCCCGCACGGATATATTCCTTCGTCCGCACGACCATCTTCTCGAAGTCGGCCTTGCTCATGTTGGGGGTGAACGCGATGGGCTTCCGCCGCTGCTTCTGGCGCAGGCGCTTGGCCGGCCGCCTCAACCGCGCGATCATCTTTTCGATACGGGCGGTGGCGTGGCGATAGGCTTCCCGGACGTCTCGCTCCCGGTTGGATTTGACGTAGGCATTCGCAACGACCTTGATCTTCTGCGAAACGTTGTCGAAGATCAGTAGGGTATCGGTCAGCAGGAACGCAAAGTCCGGCAACCCGACGCTGTCTTTTCGGCGCGCGGGTAACTCTTCGAACGTCCGCACCATGTCGTAGCCGAAGAAGCCGACGGCGCCGCCGACGAAGCGCGGCAGGCCCGACACGGTCACAGGCCGATACTCCTCCATCAACTCCTGCAGCCGCGCCAAGGGGTTGCCGCGGCTTTGGATCCGGATAGTCTTCCTGCCGCGCGTCAAGACCAAGTCGCCCTTCTGCTCATGGATCACGGCCGCGGACCCGCTGCCCAGGAAAGAATAGCGCGCCCAGTTTTCGCCGCCCGCCACGCTCTCCAACAAGTAGGCCGTGGGGCCATGGTCGATCTTGGCGAAGGCCGACACCGGCGTCTCGTAGTCCGCCAAAATCTCCCGGTACAACGGAATCAGGTTGCCTTCCGCCGCCAGAGATCGGAACTCATCCAGGCTCAGTGAATAGGGTTGCTTGCTTCCGGCCATCGCGTTCGTTCGTCAGGGTTGGCTGACGATCAGTTTCTGTCCGACTTCGATCTGGTCCTTGGAGAGGTTGTTCCACTTCCGCAGCTTGTCGAGCGATACGTGGTACTTCAATCCGATCCGGTACAGGGTCTCGCCCGCTTTCACCGTATGGGTCATGCCGGCCGCCGGTGCCCCTGCCGCGGATCCCGCCGCCTCCATCTCGCCGAGCGCCGACTTCATCGTGTCCTTCGCCTCGGACTTGAAATCCAGGATATCCGAGGAGAGGTCGTTCTTCAGATCCGCGAAGGGCTCCGTAGGAGGCGTCAGGGATTCCGCCTTGGCGGCTTTTTCGGCCTTCTTCGGTTTCGGCACCGTCGTCAGACGCCGCATGTCCTCCTGCGCTTTCTTCTCCAACAGCGCCGCTTCCTTCATAGCCTGCGCTTCTTCCTGAATCTGCGCCGCCTGCTGCCGCACTGCTTCCACTTGCGCGCCGAGTTCGCGGTTCCGCGTTTCGTACTCCGCCAACTCGCGTTTCGTGCGCTTCACTTCGCTGTCCAGCTCCGCGCTGCGCTTTTCTTCTTGCGCGAGCAACCGCTGAAAATTCAGGCTTCGCGCCTTTTCCGCCTCGTACTTTTCCGACATAACGCAGCCCGTGAGGAACAAGGCCCCCGCCGCCATCACGCCACATTTCAACACCGTCGTTCTGATCACACGTCCGCTCTTGTCGCTCATTGCGCCACTCCTCCCTTGCCGAGCCATGTCACATGACCCCTGCCGTTCACACGAACCCTCGGTCCGTCCGCGTCCTTGCCAGCTTGCGGCGCTTAGAAAGGGATCTAGAATACGAGCCAAATCAGCGAAAGTCAAAGTGAAACGGGCGCTCCGGCGGTTTGACCCTCTCCCCGACCCTGTGCTACGGTTCGATCGAGAACGACGCACATTCTATCCAAAGGCACCCCCGAAAGACCATGCCTCCCCAGTCGCAACCGGCGCCCGCCCGGACGGTCCAGATCGACGGCGTCACACTCCACCTGGCCCGGCCGATGACCTCCGCGCAACAATGGATCGGCAACCGCGAAATCCTCAAGCAGCTGTTGGCCTGTTGGCTGGTCATCGACCCGCGCGATCTTCCGCTGTCGCCCAGGATTACCGGACAGCCGGGCATCGGGAAGACGACGCTCGCCATGGCCGGCGCCCGCGAGCGCAAGCAGGACCTCTACGTCTTTCAATGCACCGCCGACACGCGACCGGAAGACCTGCTGGTGACGCCGGTGCTGGCCGAGTCCGGCACGATTACCTATCATGCCTCGCCGCTGGTGACTGCCGTGCTGACCGGAAGCATCTGCGTCCTCGACGAAGGCAACCGGATGAACGAGAAGAGCTGGGCCTCCCTGGCTCCACTGCTCGACCACCGGCGCTGCGTGGAATCAATTGTGGCCGGCATCCTCATCCATGCTCACGAGAACTTCCGCTGCTGCGTCACGATGAACGAAGATGCCTCGACCTACGAGGTCCCGGACTATATCCTGTCCCGTCTCCAGCCGACGCTGGGCATGGGCTTCCCGACCAGGGAAGACGAAATGGCCATCCTGAAGTACCACTTGCCCTTCGCGCCGGCCGACATGCTGGCCCTGACGGTCGAGTTCCTCCAGGAGGCCCACCGGTTGAGCCTCGACTATTCCGTGCGGGACGGCATTCACCTCCTGCAATATGCGCTGAAACGCCGCGCACAGGACCCTGGCCATCCGTTGGCCGCCGACGCGGCCTGGCGCGAATCGCTTATCAAGGTCTTGGGGGAAGAGGCCCTGGATCTGCCCACCCAATCGCGGCGCCGCAAGCGCGCGCTGGGCGACCAGGCCTTGCCGCAAGGGATGGGCGATTTCTTTTTCGAGAGTGACGATCCCCTACACCCCGGTCGCTGATGGCACCCCCCGGCCCCGACTCCGCCTCCGTCTTCCGTCTCTCCCCCCGCATTGAACTGCTGCCCATCTTGCACGGCAGCGGCGACATGGCTCAAGAGGTACGGGAAACCCTGATCGACCGTCGATTCGATTGCTTGGCCGTTCCCCTCCCGCCGTCATTCGAACGGCCGTTGGAAGATGCGGTGTTCGACCTGCCGACGATCAGCGTCGTCGTGCAACAGGAGGCGGACCAAGGCGAGACCCCGAGGGTGAATTTCGTCCCGGTCGATCCCTGTCAGCCCGTTATCATGGGCATCCGCGTCGCCATAGGCGAGGGGATTGCCCGCGCCTACATCGATCGCGACGTCGCCTCGTTCGAACCGCCTTCTTTCGTGTCGCCCGATGCCTACGCACTCAAACAACTGCCCCTCGCGTCCTTCGCCGCTGCCATGGTTCCCGGATTACCCCAACCCTCCGACGGCTCGCAGCAACAGGCACGCATCGCCTGGATGGCGTTTCAGCTCCACCAATTGGAGATGGAATACGAGTCCATCCTCTGCCTCTGTCACCTGGCGGATTGGCCCTGGTTGCGGGAGGCGTACCGGCAACGAGCGCCGTTTCAGGAACCGGAGGACACGCGGAGTTGGCCCGAACGGTACAAGGCCGACAAGGACTCGCTCTATTTCCTGTTGGGAGAATTGCCCTATATCACCGAGCTGTACGAACGACGCCGGACCACGGTCCATTCCGATCGCCACTTGTCCGTGGACGGCATCAAGGAACTGCTGATCGAAAGCCGCGCCCGATGGCAGCAAGCCCACGATGACGAAGGACAATCGGTGCCAAGCTGGGTCACCCCGCAGCTCCTGCAATCCTACCTACAATATGTGCGAAACCTCGCCTTGCTCGACCGTCGCTTGACTCCAGACCTCTACAGTCTCGTGCTTGCGGCAAAACAACTGGCGGGTGATGAATTCGCCATTCGCCTGCTGGAAACCTCGAAGAGCTATGCCTATCAGGAGGACACAACCTCTCATCTGCCGGAGGTGTCGGCCGGCCTGGGCCAGCTCGAACTGCCGGACGGGCGGGTGGTGCAGGCGACCAACCGGTTGCAGGGAACGCCTCTCGTATGGCGCTCGCTCTCGCTGCGCCCGAAGCCGGAGCGACGAGCCAGTCGCCGTTGGTCCTATCTCTGGAACCCGAACCGCCAATGTTCCTGGCCGCCCGAAGACGCCAAGATCGAAAGCTTTCACAGCCACGTGCGCGAGCAGGCCAAGGCCATCATCGGCTCGGACTTGGCCAAGGTTGAAAAATTCACGACGTCCATGAAGGATGGCATCGACCTGCGGGAAAGCCTGCGGCATTGGTACAAACGGCAAAAGCCGGGCGGGGCAAAAAAGCTTGAGATCTATGTGCGTGAGATTCCTCCGGCTCGCGGCAATGTCGATACGGTGATCTTTCTCTTCGATACGCCCGCCGATCCTGAAGACTACAGTTGGCAGGCGACCTGGTACGCGGAACATGCGGAAGAGTCGACCCTCTGTTTCTACGCGACCCCGTTCCTGAACAATATGGTCGGCCCAGGCATCGGCCAATCGCGCTACGGCGGCGCCCTGTTCATGTTTCCGCCTCGGCCCATTCCCGACATCTGGACCGACGAGGGGCTGGGTTTTGCCAAGACGCTGGAGGAACGGCTGATCGCGGCGGGCGCCGTGCATTCACGGGAAGCGCACATCGCGTTGGTGACGCCGGTTCCGCCTCGGGCGCAGTGGCGGCGGATCGCCCGTCACTTCGACCGGCGATTGGTTCCCATTCCGTTGAGCCGGTTCTCCGGGCAGCTGATCGACCGGTTGCGTCGCTTCCACGTGCTCAACGGCCACGAGATCCGCAGTTTCGCCGCTCAATTCATTCGCGAGTCCTAACCATGTCCCACACCGACACCGCCGCGCGCATCGCCGAACTACGGAAGGAAATTTCCCGGCACGACTATCTCTATTACACGAAGGACCGGCCGGAGATTTCCGATGCCGAGTACGATCGGCTGTTTCGCGAGCTGGTCGAACTCGAGACCGCCCACCCCGACCTGATCACGCCGGACTCGCCCACCCAGCGCGTCGGAGGGGCGCCGCTCGACGAACTCGCCAAGATCGCGCACGTCAAACCCATGCTGAGTCTCGATTCGATCATGGATCGGGACGATGTCCTGAGCTTCGACAGCCGCATGAAACGAGAGCTCGAAACCGAACAAGTGGTCTATACGGCCGAACCCAAGTTCGACGGGCTCTCGGTCGAACTCGTATACGAACGAGGCCGGTTCGTGCGTGGCGCCACGCGCGGCGACGGGTCGATCGGAGAAGACGTGTCAGCCAACCTGCGGACGATTCGCGCCCTGCCGCTGCAGCTCAGGTCGGATGCGTCGCCCCCGGCGCAACTGGTCGTGCGCGGCGAGGTCTTTATGAAGCTGGGCGACTTTCAGCTGCTGAACCGCCGGATGACGGAGCGGGGTGAAGAAGCGTTCGCCAATCCGAGAAACGCCGCGGCCGGGTCTCTGCGGCAATTGGATAGTCGCATCACCGCATCGCGTCCGCTGACCGTGACCTGCTACGACATCATGGCCTTGACCGGAGCTGCTCCAGGCACGCACTGGGACGAACTGGAGGCCTTGGCCGCCTGGGGGCTCCCGGTGCCGGAGCACCGGCGGCGCTGTCGGTCGATCGACGAAGTCCTCGCGTTCCACCATGCCACCGACGCCATGCGGGACGACCTCCCCTTCGAGATCGACGGAATCGTCGTGAAGGTGGATCGACGGGACTGGCAGGATCGCTTGGGCAGCAAATCACGGAGCCCGCGTTGGGCCATCGCCTACAAGTTTGCGCCACGCAAGGAAATCACGGTCATCCAGGACATCGCCGTGTCGGTCGGCCGAACCGGCACGCTGACGCCACTGGCCCTCTTGAAGCCGGTGGAAGTCGGCGGCGTCACGATCAGCCGCGCCACGCTGCACAACGCGGACGAGGTCGCCAGGAAGGACGTCCGCGTCGGAGACACCGTGAAGGTGGAGCGGGCCGGCGACGTGATTCCCGCGGTTGCGGAACGGGTACCGGTACCGGGCGAAGTGCGCAACCAACCCTTCCAGATGCCGGACCACTGCCCGGTCTGCGGTTCGGCGGTCGCGCGCGAAGGAGCCTATTACTACTGCACCGGCCAAACCGTCTGTGCGGCGCAGATTAAGGGGGCCATCGAGCACTTCGCCTCGAAGAGCGCCATGAATATCGACGGATTGGGGAAGAAGACCGTGGCGCAGTTGGTCGACCTCGGCCTCGTCCGTGATCTGGCCGATCTCTACGCCCTGACACAAGAGCAGGTACTGTCCCTGGAGGGCTTTGCCGAGCGCTCCGCGACACTCCTCCTTGAATCGATCGAACGCAGCAAGGACGCCACGCTGGATCGATTCCTCATGGGCTTGGGCATTCGTCAGGTAGGCCAGCACATCGCCCGGGTCTTGGCCAAGCAGTTCGGTTCACTCCCCCGTCTCATGGAAGCCACGCAGGAGCAGTTGCTCGAGGTACGGGAGATCGGCCCAGAAATTTCGGCAAGTTTGGCCTCGTTTTTCACCGAGGACCGGAACCGGAAAGTGATCGCGCGGCTGATCGAGCGAGGGTTGCGGATCGCGGTCCAGGAGACTCCGACCGTGGGCATTCAACCGTTGACGGGGAAGACCTTCGTCTTCACCGGTGGGCTGGCAGGCTACAGCCGGGACCAGGCGAAGCAACTGGTGGAAGCCCGTGGAGGCCAGGTCTCATCCAGCGTCAGCAAGAAAACGTCGTACGTCGTGGTGGGAGAGGAACCGGGATCGAAATACGAACAGGCGCGGAAACTGGGGGTAACGATCCTGACCGAAGCGGAGTTTACCGATCTCCTGAAACCTGACTGACCGGCATGGCCTCGCCGACCACCGCCTCCACGTGGGAGGGGTGCTTCTCTTCCTTATAGATCTGCACGCTCTTGATTACCCGCGGATCCGCCTCGTGAATGACCAACCGGCAATTGCCGATGTGGACTTCCTCGCCGACCTTCGGGATGCGGCCCAGCTCATGCTGGATCAAGCCGCTGATCGTCACGGCGTCGTCACCCAGATCGACCTTGAGGAAGTCGTTGACCTTCCGCACTTCGGTACGGCCGTGCACCAGGATCTGGTTTTTCCCGATACGTTTGATGAGCTCTTCGGTGATGTCGGTCTCGTCGACGATCTCACCGACCACTTCTTCCAACAGATCTTCGAGCGTCACCAGCCCCATGACACCGCCGAACTCGTTCACCACGATGGCCATGTGCCGTTTGTCGAGCTGGAACTGCTTCATCAGGTCGTCGGCCGACTTGGTGTGAGGTACGAACAATGCCGGGCTGGCGATCTCCCTCACCTTCATCTCGCTGAGCCCCTGAGCCAACGCGGTCAAGGCCTTGGTCTTATAGAGGATACCGATGATGTTATCGAGCGTCCCCTCATACAGCGGGATGCGCGAATACTTGGACTTGAACAACAGCTCCTTAGCTTCCTTCAGGAGCAGGTTGCAGTCGAGCGCGAACATGTAGATGCGCGGGGTCATGCAGTCTTCCGCCGTGATGTCCTTCAACTGGAAGACGTTCTTGATCATTTTGACTTCCTGCGCCTCGATCACACCGCTCTTGCTGCTCTCATCGAGCATGATCTTCAGCTCTTCCTCTGTGACGAAGGGCACGCTCAAGCCCTTGCCGCCCGTCAGCTTGTAGATCAAAGGCACGACGAAGAACATGATCGGTTTCAACACCTGCTGCGCCGCATAAGCCGGATAGGCCATGTTCAGCACGACCGGCACGGAGAACTTCGCCGCCAGGGTCTTGGGCACCAGATCCGCAAACACCAGCAATACAAAGGTGAGGATACCGACCAACACCGCGAAGGCCTCGCCCAGCACTCCCTCCAGCCCCTGCCCGCCGAACCGATTTAAGGTAATGATGGTGGCCAAGGAAGCCGTAGCCGTATCGATCAATCGATCGGCTACGAGAATGGTGAGGAGAAGCCGTTGGGGGTCGTTCCTCAGGTGAAGCGCCATCTCCGCCCGCTTGCTCCCCCCGTCGGCCAGGGCCCGCAACTTCGTGTCGTTGACGGAATAGAACCCTACCTCGACGACCGAAATCACGGCCGACAACAGAATGAGGAATATCAGTACGATAATGTCCATAGACTTATCGAGATCAGGCCCGGTTATAGCTGTGTTGGGAGTGGATTGTGCGTCCTTGGATCACCGGGTAGTGGTCAGACCCGGCGACAGGCTGCCGTCGCAAGAAGATGACTTGATACGGTCCTCTCGGGCCACTATCATCCATCGCGATTATACAATTATCACAGGCAGAAAAGCGCATCAAGCGTTACCACGATTCCTGACGAATGTCTTATCTCAATATATTCAAGTACTTACACGACATTTTCAGCAGATCCCCCCTAACAAAAACCCGTAGCCATCGTGTCAGGTGTCATCCCTGACGATAAATGGGTCTGTGTCCAAGGCCCGCCTGAGATAGGCAGCAGCCTGCTCAGCCTGACTTTCAGTTTTGAAAGAACCGGCATAGACCCTAAAGCGGCGCCCTTCCGGAAGATCGACACCCACGACCCGCGAACCAGGATAGGCTCCTCTGAGTCGCTCAACCAGCGCCTGGGCATTGGCGGGATCGGCAAAGGAGCCGACCTGGACCCGCAGCACGCCCATGTCGCTCTCCCGTCCCTGGTAATCGATCACTCTTAGCTCGATGTCGTCGGTCCCTCGCCCCACCATTCCCAAGGCCTGAGCCCCCGCGAGGGAGAGATCGAGAATCCGCCCGCGGGCAAACGGTCCCCGGTCGTTGATCCGCACCGTGATTTGGCGACCAGTGCTCAGAGACCGGACAAGCGCCACCGATCCCAAGGGCAACGTCCTGTGGGCGGCCGTCAACTTGTGCATGTCATAGACTTCGCCGTTCGCGGTCCGGTTCCCATGGAAACCGGGACCGTACCAGGATGCGCTGCCGCGTTCGACGAACCCCAGCGGATAGCCGGGAGGATAGACCGGCCGACTTTGGCCCCAGCCGGTGCAACCACTCAGAAGACTGGACAGGAAGAGAACGAACAGGAGGGGAAGAAGACGCTGCGTGAGTGTCTTCTCCCCCTCCATCGTGAGGTCGGTCAGAACTCGTCGAGCGATTGGGTCCGAAGGACACCGAGGGCCTTCGTGGTATTCGATACCGTCAACACCACGATGGCGCGTTTCCCCTCGCGGGAGGGGGTGCAGTACCCGCACTTGATATTGATGCGGGCCCTGGTAAGCGAATCGGCCACTTGCTTGAGCGCACCCGGTTTGTTCTCCAGACTGAGGATCAGTGCGGTTTCTTCCCGGAATTTGATCTTGGCTTTTCTCAGAGCGATACGGGCAGCGTCAACATCCGCCACGATCAACCGCAACTTTCCCTGCCCGGTCACTTCCGGAGCGGAAAAGGCCTTGATGTTGACCCCTGCGGCCCCGAGCACGGCCGCGACTTCGGCAAGCACACCCGGTTTACTCTGCCCGCTGACGGCGAACTGCGTGGTTGTCGGCATCGGCCCCTCTCCTCTGGTAGTTCAGATCAACGATGATGTTAGCGCTTATACCCGTAGAGCCATTTCGCGGTGGTGCCCCCGACGTTGCGCACCGTATGCAGCATATGGGCCGGGATACACACTTCCTCTCCCACGGCCGGGCACAGCAGGCGTCCGCCGAACTCCAGCTCGAGGCGCCCTTCGAGGATCAAGACCAGCTCGTCGGTTGCGTGGGCGTAATCCTCCCACACTTGCCCGGGAGGATCAACCCAAAGATCACAACTGAAGCCTCTCGCACGCCACTTCTCGGCGATCTCCTGTCGGTCGAACGCGGGCGATTCTCGGTTCATCGCTGCTCCGTCAGGCGATTTGTGATGTGCGATTTAACTCTACTATGCCAGCAGTGATGCGCGAGGAGAATCCCTCACGGAACGGCTTCCTCGCCGAATGCGTCGCAATACCAGTGTGAAAAGCGACGAGGGGATGCAGCCGCCAGCACTGCATCCCCTCATCCCGACTCATCGAGGCACTGAATCAGTCACGACTACGAGCAACCGCTGGTTTCGCCGCAGGTCATGCACTTCAAGCAGGTACCGTTACGCACAAGCGTGAACTGCTTGCAGTTTTGACAAGGATCGCCTTCGTAGCCCTTCTCCCGCGCCTCCTGTCTGACCGAGGTCACGGTCAAGGTCTCCCGCTTGAGTTCCAACTTATGAGCGACGCTGCCGTTCCCGTGACTATGGCCGTTGCCATGTCCATGGTCGTGCAGGCCGTTGCGGCGAGCCGGCAGATGCTCGGTGAGGATGGATGACTTGGCCAAGGCCGTCATGTCCACTTCCTCGGCCACGCATTCCGGATCCTGATCGTCTTTCTTCATCGAATCCATCCGCAAGTCGTCTTCCTGCACCTGCGCAAGGTCCGTCCGCTCGAGGTAGGTGATCGCGAGCTCGCGGAAGATGTAGTCGATGATCGAGGTCGCCATCTTGATGCGATCGTTCAGTTTCACCGGCCCGTTCGGTTCGAACCGGGTGAAGACGAACGCCTCGACGAACTCTTCCAGCGGCACGCCGTGCTGCAATCCGAGCGAAATCGCGATCGCAAAGTTGTTCATCAAGCTGCGAAACGCGGCGCCTTCCTTGTGCATATCGAGGAAGATCTCACCCAGCGTCCCATCCTCATATTCGCCGGTCCGAATATAGAGCTTGTGACCGCCGATAATCGCCTTTTGCGTGTAGCCGCTGCGACGGGCCGGGAGCGGCCGCCGCTTGGCCAAGTACCGGACCAACACGCGTTCAGCCTGCTTTTCCGCCACCTGCATGACGCTGGGCATCGCTTCCGCCGGTTTGCCTGCATCCGACGAGGCGTTCAACGGCTGGCTCAGCTTCGAACCGTCGCGGTACAGCGCCACCGCCTTCACCATGCTCTTCCACGCGAACATGTAGGCAGCCTTCACGTCCTCGAGCGTCGCATCGGCCGGCATGTTGATGGTCTTGCTGATCGCGCCGCTGATGAAGGGCTGGGCCGCCGCCATCATGCGAATGTGGGCATCGACCGGGATGTACCGCTGGCCGAGCCGTCCGCAGCGGTTGGCGCAGTCGAAGATCGGCAGATGCTCGGTCTTGAGATGCGGCGCCCCTTCGACGGTCATAGTCCCGCAACAATAGTCGTTCGCGGCAACCACATCCTCCTGAGTAAAGCCCAGGTGCTTGAGCATGTTGAACGTGGGGTCGGCGATCTGCGCCTCGGTGATGCCGAGCTTTTCGCGGCAGAACTCTTCGCCGAGCGTAAACTTGTTGAACGCAAAATGGATCTCAAAGGCCGACCCAAGCTGGCCCTCCAGCCGTTCGAGTGCGGCCTCGTCGAAACCCTTCTGGCGCAGCGTATCGTGGTTGATGAACGGCGCGCCCTTGAGCGACTGCCGCCCCACGCAGTAGCCGACGATGTCTTGGATCTGCGCTTCGCTGTACCCAAGCGCGGCCAAGGCCGGAGGCAGGCTCTGGTTGATGATCTTAAAATATCCGCCCCCCGCCAGCTTTTTGAATTTCACCAGCGCGAAGTCCGGCTCGATGCCGGTCGTGTCGCAATCCATGACCAGCCCGATCGTACCGGTTGGGGCGATGACGGTCACCTGCGCGTTCCGGTAGCCGTAGGCCGCCCCCAATTCCAATGCCCGATCCCAGGCGCGCCGCGCCGCCAGCAGGACGTCCGGTGGGCATTGTTCCGGCTGAATCGCCATAGGTCTGATGGTCAGACCTTCGTACTCATGATCAGCCGCGCCGTAGGCCGCGCGCCGGTGGTTCCGGATCACTCGTAACATCGCCTCGCGGTTCTTGGCATAGCCGGGGAAGGGTCCGATTTCGGCCGCCATTTCCGCCGAGGTGGCGTAGGACTCTCCGGTCATGATCGCGGTGATCGCGCCGCAGAGGGCCAGCGCCTTCGGCGAATCATAGGGGATACTTTGCCGCATGAGGATCGTCCCCAAATTGGCATATCCGAGCCCGAGTGTCCGGAACTCGTAGCTCTTCTGCGCGATCGAGCGGCTGGGGAAGGAAGCCATCAACACACTGATCTCGAGCGCGATCGTCCAGAGCCTCACCGCGTGCCGAAACGACTCGAGATCGAACTCCCCCTCGGCATTGAAAAATTTGGCCAAATTCAGCGAGGCCAGATTGCAGGCCGTGTCGTCCAGGAACATGTACTCCGAGCAGGGATTCGACGCGTTGATACGCCCGTCAGTGGGACAGGTATGCCATTCATTAATGGTCGTGTCGTACTGCGTCCCGGGATCGGCGCAGATCCATGCCGCCCAGGCGATCTTGTCCCAGAGGTCCCGGGCCTTGACCGTCTTGACGGCCTTTCCGTCGGTCCGCCGCCGAAGTTCCCAATCGCCGTCCCGCTCCAACGCCTCAAAGAAGCCGTTGGGAATCCGGACGCTGTTGTTGGAATTCTGGCCCGACACGGTCTGGTAGGCCTTGCCGTCCCAATTCGTGTCGTACTCATGAAACACGAAATGGGTGTAGCCCTGCTTGGCGTAGTCAAACATGCGCAGGACATAGGCCTCCGGCACCATATCGCGCCGGGCCGCCGCCACCGCTTCCCGCAGCGGCTGGTTCTTTTTCAAATCCAATTCCACCTGGCCCTGGCCGTCGTTCCCCTTGAGAATGCAGGCCTTCAACACCGCGTTCAACCGCTGCGCGCACATCTTCGAGCCGGTCACCATCGCGGCAACCTTCTGCTCTTCGATCACCTTCCAGTCGATGAATTCTTCGATGTCCGGATGGTCGAGATCGAGACACACCATCTTGGCGGCCCGTCGCGTCGTCCCGCCGGACTTGATCGCGCCGGCGGCGCGATCGCCGATCTTGAGGAACGACATCAGGCCGGAGGAGCGGCCTCCGCCCGACAACGGCTCGCCGTCACCGCGCAACCGTGAGAAGTTCGTCCCCGTCCCGGACCCATACTTGAAGAGACGAGCCTCGCGGACCCACAGGTCCATGATGCCGTTGTCGTTCACTAGGTCGTCTTCAATCGACTGAATGAAACAGGCATGCGGTTGGGGGTGCTCGAACGCGTTGGAGGCCTTCACGACGTCGCCGACCTTCGGGTCAAAATAGAAATGGCCCTGCGCCGGCCCCGTCAAGCCGTAGGCGTAGTGCAACCCGGTGTTGAACCACTGCGGCGAGTTGGGGGCGGCCATTTGGTAGGCCAGCATGTAGCACATCTCATCATGAAAGGCGGTGGCATCTTCCGGGGTCTTGAAGTACCCGTGATTCTTACCCCAGAACGTCCAGCAACCGGCAAGCCGCTCAAAGACCTGCCGGGCATCACGTTCACCGGTCGTCACGGGCTTCCCTGCGGCATCGGTCATTGGCTTTCCCGCGGCATCCAACTGCGGTACTCCGGCCTTGCGGAAATACTTTTGCGCCAGAATGTCGATGGCCAACTGTGTCCAAGATTCCGGCACATCTATATTCTCGAGCTTGAACACGGTCGATCCGTCCGGATTCCGGATCTCCGAGGAGCGCTTGACGAATGCAAGACCCTCATAGGGGCTCTGCCCACGCTTGGTGAATCGCCGTTCAATCCTCACTGGTCCCTCCTTAGCGATTAGGTGCCGAGCGATTGGTACTGGTTGAGTGTGAAGCTGCTGTGAAGAGCCGGAACGCAACCGGAAAGGGGTCTCATCCTTGACGTGACCGCTAAACCAACCCCCTGCGAGCGCACTATATATAGCTATTCGAAAAACCTGTCAAACAAAATGTTGTGGTACGACTGTGAAATGAGGGGATAAGCTGGTGATAGTCCCGAAACCAGAATTGGCGCTGAGTTCAGCCGATTTTCAGCGAGTTATCCACAAGACAATCGAGACTGGAACAGGGGGAAGATGCCGGTAGAGCCATTTTTCTTCTCGATACGGTCAAAAGGCCAGGCGACCGACCTTCAGCGTCACCTCCTCGACGCCACGGATCGGGATAAAATGCTCGGCTATACCGAGCACCAGCACCTGTTCTTCGAGCACACGGGTTTCGAAGAGGCTACACAGTCCCCAGTTCCGCCTGAGGCTGTTGGGGCGCACAACGCTGTCGACCAACTGGATGCCCCGCGCGCGGAAAATTCCTTTGATCAGGTTTTGTTCGGCGCGTGACCCACCCTGATCCATTTTCTCGATTTCAGCCGCCAGCCGCACCTCCACGAAACGGACGTACTCATCCATCGTCGGATTCGTCGCGGCAAGGGCGACAGCGACGGTCAGCACAGTGACGAGTAGCAGGAGGCGAACCAGTCCCCCACGGCGTTCCTTGACTCCGGTTCGCGAGACGGCCCCGCGAGCGGCTGGTTTGACAATTTGGTCCGGCATGTTTAGCTTACGCCCGATTTCAATGGGCCCTACACGCCCGTCTCGACCGCTTACGACCGCCATCAGGAGGGTACTATGTTCGTGTGGAGCAAACGTCTCGTTGCGGGGTTACTCGGCGCCTTCGTACTCTTGCTCGGAGTATTCCTCTTCCAAGGCTCACCCGACTCCAGCAGCGGGCTGAAGATTCATACGACCCGCTGGATGGCGCTCAATTATGCCGGCCTGATCGTCTGGATCTTCATTTGGATGTTCGACCAGGCTCGAGTCCGAGGCAAGAACGTCTTGCTCTGGCTCGTCCCCTTCGTGTTCGCCCCCCTGCCTACCCTGATGCTCTTCATCCTGTTTCTGCAGCGCAAGCTGAAATGAAGACCGTATAGACGACAGGCTCAGATTCAAGTGAGGTTCGAGAAGTATGGGGGCGTCAGTTGAACCTCAGCCTCGACCCTGACGGAAGACTCCATCAGCACGAGAGACTCGCTTCGTAGGCATCCTCGGTCAGCACTGCATGGGCCTCCACCGGCCGCCGCAGGTACCACAAGAGCCAAAGCCCGGGAATCGCTGCGAGGAACGTCACGAAAAAGAACGGCCCCCAGCCCATGGCACCGACGAGTTTGGCCGCGGGCCAACCGAGAAACACCCGGCCCAACGCCTCGACCGAGGACAGCAACGCAAACTGGGTCGCCGTGTAGCGGTGGTCACAGAGGGACATGACTAGCGCCACGAAAGCCGCCGTGCCCATCCCGCCTGTGAGGTTCTCGAATCCCACTGCGAAGGCCATCACCGCATAGCTTTTTCCGACCCACGCGAGCCACATAAACGAGAGGTTGGAGACGGCCTGAAGCAAACCGAATGCAAGGAGCGACTTGAACAGGCCCCATCGCGGCATCAGGCTGCCACCGATAAAGGCGCCGAGAATGGTTGCCCCGATGCCCATCGCGCGAATCACCCCGATGTCCTCGGACGAAAACTCCATCCCGCGAAGCAGAAAGGACGTCGTCAACGCGCCAGCAAAGGCATCACCTAACTTGTACAGGACGATGAGCGCAAGCAGCGCGCCGGCCATCGGGCGAGTGAGAAACTCCTGCAATGGCCCCCAAACCGCCTCCTCCATTGAGCTTGGTCCCTTTTGGATCTGCTCCGGCTCCGGAGCCAGCAGAACCGTCAGCAGACCGAGCAGCATCAGCCCAGCCATGCAAAGATACACAGCAGGCCATCCCATGCGAGCCGCCAGTATCAAGGCAAGAGAGCCTGAGGCGATCATCGCCAGACGGTAGCCCATGACCCAGGTGGCAGCGCCGAGGCCCCGTTCGTCCGGCTTCAAGAGGTCGGTGCGGTATGCGTCGAACACAATGTCCTGAGAGGCAGAAAGGAAGGCGACACCCAAAGCCAGCACGGCGAAGACTTCGGCGCCGTCCGAGGGCTCGAGCAGGGCCATCGCGGCCAGGGCCAAGGCCAGCCCGAACTGCGTCATGATCATCCAGCCGCGCCGACGCCCGAGCCAAGGCGGCACCACCCAGTCCATGACCGGCGCCCAGATGAATTTCACCGTGTAGGGAAAACCGACGTAGGCGAAGAGTCCGATGGTCGTAAGATCGAGACCGGCCTCGGTGAGCCATGCCTGGAGCGTGCCGCCGGTCAAGGCCAAGGGAAGCCCCGACGCAAAGCCCAACGGCAGCATGAATCCCAGCCGGGGGCTCCAGAGGCTGCGAAGTGTGGCTGCGCTCATCGGCTCAACAAGGCTCTCATCATAGGCGGCAGCATATCACCAACAGCTTGGTTGTGCGCGGAGAATCGTGAATCGCAAGCCTACGCGTTGACGAGCCACCGAGCGTACTTCGGCTCACTCTCCTTCAGTTTCGACAAGGCGCCGCCAGTTCCGCTCGAGTCGCGGTGCGCACTTAGACGGCCAGCCGCCGAGGTCCCCTCGCTGGGCCCGCATCAGAATGAAACCAGTTGCAAGACGACCTCCCAGCGGAAGACCGTTCGTCTTCCCCTCGCGACAGGATGCCGCAATAACCCGAATGCTAGCAGCAGCCTGCGAGGTTGCAAGGAGAGAGTGAAATTGCGAAGCGTCGCGCGCAGAGGAATCGGATGCGGCTCAGCACTCTTGCCCATTGAAGCGGCAGGGTTTGTAGCGGGCGATATCGAACTCGATGTTTTCCTGATAGACGCGTTCGTTGCCGTTGACGCCGTCCTGCTCAGGATCGTTCCACATCGTGTGGTTCCACCAGTAGAACAACGGGTATTGCTCGGTGTAGTACACCGGGTTGCCGTAGTTGCTGCGGGAATATTCCTGGACCATCCGTCCGGTGATGTAATCCACCTTGCCGTCTCCCTTCAGAGAGAACAGCATGATGAACATACGGGCTTCATGGTCGTAGAGCTCATCGATGCGGGTGCTGACGTCCGGTTCGAGGGGCAGACTTTCTTTGGACCAACCGGCGCCGGTCGGGACCAGTAGGAGCAATCCAAGTATGAGGCTGGCGGTGAGGCGGCCTTTCGTCATCGCTCCGAGCTCCTTGTAGCGATCGTCTCGGGCACGGTTTTTTATCGTACCATTCGAGCATGACCCGTTCAAGCAGCGGACACAACTTTCCGTCCGCCTGTTGCCTTGCCGTGCGAATCGCCCCCCTCTTATAATCGCGATCTATGTCAGATCGGATCCCACGCGCCTCATTGCATACGCTTGGCTGCCGCCTAAGCCAGTCCGAGACGTCCATGTTGGGCGATCTGCTGCGACAGAAGGGCTATCGGCTCGTCGAGTTCGGCGACGAGACCGATCTGCTCGTGCTCAATACCTGCTCCGTGACGGAAAGCGCGGAGAAGGATTGCCGCTACGCCGTTCGTAAGACGCTCCGACACTCGCCGCAAGCCTTCGTGGCTCTGACCGGCTGCTATGCCCAGACCGGCGCAGCCCTGCTCCAGTCCATCCCCGGGGTCGATCTGATCGTCGGGACGGAGTATAAGATGAAGTTGCCGGACTATTTGCCCGCACCGGGGCGATTGAAGAAGCGACCGGCTCCCGAATTACAACACAGCCGTACCATCGGCCGCGACGATTTCGTCCTCCCCGGCACCGCCTATTCCGACTCGACCCGCGCGCTGCTGAAGATCCAGGACGGCTGTGACTTCATGTGCAGCTTCTGCCAGATTCCGTTCGCGCGAGGTCGCGAGCGCAGTCGCGTACTGAGCGACGTACTCCGCGAAGCCAGGGACTTGACCGCCGCAGGCTATCGGGAACTGGTCTTGACCGGAGTGAACATCGGACGGTACCGGCACGAAGGTGCGACGCTGGTCGACCTGCTCGGCCAACTTGAAGCCGTTCCAGGCGTGACGCGCATTCGGATTTCATCGATCGAACCGACGACGGTCACAGACGATCTTCTCGAACATATGGCCCGATCCTCCACGATATGCCGCTACTTGCATGTCCCGCTGCAAAGCGGTGATGACCAAATCCTGGAGGCGATGAACCGACGGTACAGCCTCCGCGATTTCGAGACCATGATGGAGCGGGCCTTGGAACTCATGCCGGATGCAGGATTTGGAACGGATCTGCTGGTCGGATTCCCTGGCGAAGACGACGAAGCATTCGAGCGCACCAGAGAGGCGGCAGCTCGGCTCCCCTTCTCCTACTTCCACGTCTTCAGCTATTCGGAACGGCCAGGAACCGCTGCCGCAAAGCTGGACGCAGCCTTGTCCCCCTCAACAGTGCAGAGGAGGCGGCAGCTTCTGACCGAGCTTTCCCGAAGCAAAAACCTGGCATTCTCCCAACTCCATATCGGGCGGCGGCTTCCCGTTCTTTTCGAAAAGGGCACGCGCCGGGGCCTGCGCACAGGCACGGCCGGGAATTTCCTGCGGGTCGCGGTGGCCAACGAGCGCGAACTCGCCGGCACGATACAGGACGTGACGATCACCGGTATAATGGACGGTCTCGCCGTCGGGGCATTGCTCTCGCCGGCAAGCCAAAAGATAAGGACGCCCCTTGCAATGGTTGCTCTATGACCCCCTCGTCTAAACCCCATAGGGTCCACATCGAAACCTACGGCTGCCAGATGAACGAGTATGACTCCGAGCTGGTGCGGTCTCTGCTGCGCAAGGCCGGCTTTGAGTTCACCGCGGATCGGGAGCGGGCCGATGTGGTCCTCATGAACACCTGCGCGATCCGGGAAAATGCTCACAACAAAGTGTTCGGCCACCTGGCGGACCTGAAGGCGATCAAGGAACAACGACCGCTCGTCGTAGGGGTCCTGGGCTGCATGGCGCAGAACCTCAAGTCGGAGCTGATGGAAAAGCAGCCGCTGGTGGATGTTCTGGCCGGTCCCGACGCCTATAGGCAACTTCCGGAGCTGCTGACGACCGCTCTGGAATCCCAGGAACAGACCCTGGCCCGGCACGGTCTCGCGGTGGATCTGTCGGAGTACGAAACCTACGACGACATCCTCCCGGAACGGGACGGCGGGATCAACGCCTGGATCGCGATCATGCGCGGCTGCGACAATTTCTGCAGTTTTTGCGTGGTGCCCTACACCAGGGGACGGGAACGCTCCCGCGAACCGCAGGGCATCGTGCGCGAAGCGGAAGCAGCCGCAGCCCAGGGCTACAGACAGATCACCCTGCTCGGCCAAAACGTGAATTCGTACCGGTACGACGACTGGGATTTTGCCAAATTGATCTTGGCGGTCGCCGAAGTACCGGGAATCGAACGGGTTCGGTTCACCTCGCCCCATCCCAAGGATTTTCCGGAGAATCTATTGGATGCCGTGGCCGGTCATCCCCACATTTGCAAGCACATCCACCTGCCGCTGCAATCGGGCAACGACAGGATCCTGGAGATGATGAACCGAACCTACAGCAGGAAGGAGTACCTGAGCCTGGTCGAGCAGATCCGTCGTCGCCACCCCGGCATCGCCCTGACCACCGACATCATCTGTGGATTCTGTTCGGAAACCGAGGAAGAGTTCATGGACACTTACCGGACGGTCCAGGAGGCGCAGTACCACTCCGCCTATATCTTCAAATACTCGGAGCGGAAAAACACCATCGCGGCCCGCAGATTTGCCGATGATATCCCGGAAGAGGTGAAGGGTGAGCGGGTCAGCAGGCTTGTGGATCTTCAACGCCCGATCACCGCATCCCTGAACCGATCCTTGATCGGCCAAACCCTCCCGGTCATGGTGGAAGGTGATTCCAAACGTTCAGCGGAGCAATGGATGGGACGGACGGACACGAACGTCACGGTCATTTGGAACAAGCGCGATGCTCCCGTTTCCCTCGGAAGCCTCCAGCCCATCACTATCCACGACGCCAATGCCGCGGTGCTGCTTGGACGGCTGGAACGGCGGGCGGCGAGATAACCTTTTACGATGGTGTGCACAGCCGATGACCTGATTTGAATCGCTTTACCCTTCACCGGATAGGCCATTCCCCCCGCACTCCCAGCTACCTGTGCCCCCGTAGGTCAGCCGGTACAACCTCGGACAATCTTGCCCAGTCTTGGACAGCCAGACGCCAATTTTTCGACGTCGGGCCGTCAGACTGACAAACTTGGCCAAGCCCATTTCGGCCATCTCCTCCGCGCAACATTTCGATGACCTGTCCCCAGTTCCTCATCGGCAAACCACTTTCGATCTTCATAAAACCAATAGGTTAGGAGGGCAAGTCTACGTTGGGTCTCGGCGCCGGAATCCCCGTATGCCGAGCTGACTTAGCTTAGTCGGTCGTTACCTCTCGACGGCCCATAAGTCCATGGAAAGAGGGCATAGCCCTTGCTTGATTTCCGTCGTCACCGACAAGTCACGAGGCCATCAACCACCAACCAGCTCCCAGAGGATTCTCATGAAGAAGGACGCTGCTCAGATCCAAACCGAAGAGGCCCCTCGCGGCCTGAGCCTGGAAACGATAATCGCCGTCGGTGTGTTCGGGTGGATGGCCCTGGGGATGGTGATGATGGGCCTCGGGATTTGGTAACGACTCTCACCCGTCTTCGCTCCGCAGCACCCGCGCCGCCAGCCTGCAGGGTTCCGTCGAAGAGGAGTACTCCGATGCCGACTCAGCCGATCCACTGCTCTCACCGAACAATACTCGCCTCAAGCCTGTTGAGCCTGACGCTCATGGGTTCGGTTGTCTCCGGCTGCGCCTCTTCGTCATCCTCGGCGCCGTCTCCCGCGAGCCGGCAACCCCAGGCCTCAGTGCGTTTGGAAGAAGTCGCCGATTGGTCTTTTGAAGCCGCGCACCCCTTCTCGATCGACGCGCCCTCGTTGAGCCAGATCCTCCGTGGCGTGATGATCGCGGATGCGCAATCCGATCTATCGAATATGCCCGTGGATGGCAGCAAGCCGATGAGAGTGTTCAGCGATGAGGACGTCCAGTATCTCGCTCCCCTGCTGGCCCAAGCATTATCTCAAGCGAAACCCGAATACGTGGTCGCTTTCCGACTGTCCTCATCGGCAGGGTCAGGCTCTGAACCCACCACGGGCATCCTTTACGCCCAGAACGACCGGCTCTTCCTTACAATCACCTCGCACAACGGCAGCTTGGCGAAGACCGAGGGGTCGATGTTCGCCAAAGGGCAAACGGCCCGTCTCGTGACCTATGCCGACGAGACCGCCGGACGGGTCGAACAGACCCCCGCGGCCCTCTCGCAAGGCCTCGCAGGTCAGAAGTCGGTGGCGATCGACTACAGCCGGTTCGCTAAGCACCAACCGGCCCAGCCCATCGCCCAACCTCAGGCAGCCGTGTCGGCTGCTCCCTCTTCACCCGCTTCATCCCCCGTGGTAGTCGCCGCCGCCGTGGAGGACTATCACCGCAAACGCGTGATGGCGGGCAAGGAACCGGCCGCGGACCCCGTGCAAGCCCAGAGCGCGGATGTCCAGGCTTCCGACGAAGAACTCGGCAAGGCCAAACAGGAGTTGGAGGAAGCGCGTCAGGCGATCGCCAAGAAAGACGCCAAGATCAACGCCCTCCGGCGTGACCTCGAGTCCATGCGGGTGCAGTTGGAAACCATCGATAAGGAACTGCGGGCGGTGAAGACGAAGCAGGCGCCGAAGCGTGAGAAGAAGGGCGTCGCAGAGCTGAGCATCCGCTGACCGGCCGCTCTTTCCCGATCACCCCACATCGATCAGTTCCGGCTTCAACAATACGATCTCGCTCGACACGGGCTGCCGGAAGTTCATCCGACAGTAGCAGGCATAGGTCACATAGGTGTCCTGCAGGCAGTAGCGCGCAATGTCTTCTCCCCGGCCTTTCGCCCACATTTCCTTAACCTGATCCCCACTACCCGACTTGGTTTCGACGTTGAGCACCCGGGCCAGCACATCCAGCTTGATCCAGCCGCGGTTGTCCCAGTTGCTCCACATCGCCATCGTGTCGTACACCGGCTCGGCCCTGAACTTGGCCAGGCTGATCTCCATAGCAGGCTTCACCTGGTGAATCACCGAGCGCTTCCTGATGAAGGGCAGATCGAAGTTGAGCCCGTTGTGGGTGATGAACAGTGATGGTCTCGTCTGGCCGATGTGGTTCCAGAATCCGCGCAGCAACTCCCGCTCATTCCCGCCGTACCAAGAAGTGGCGCCTCGCGGCTCAAGACTGTCGGAGAATTCCAGTAACCCGATGCAGACGATTCGGCTGAAGGTCCCGTCGAACGAAGATTTTTCGTAGAGCTCATCCTCCGCTTGCTGCTGCGCTTGGGCCTCTCCCATTGCGAAAAGGTCCCCGCCGCTATCCGCGAAGGCCGCCTCCTCCGAGGCGAGTGATCGTCCGACCAGGCGTGCCCACTCCTCCCGGGGCGCCTGCACGGTCTCGATGTCGAGCACGACCTTCATGCCGGCCTCCCCGCCGCCTGTTGCAGCGCACGGATCACCGTTTGATCGGCGGCTGGAAAGTCGAAGGCCTCCAATTCCGAGGGCAAGACCCAGCGGACTTCGGCGCATTCCAGGGGTATCACATCCCCTCCCTCCATACGGCAATGAAAAAAATGCAGCTCCACCGTTTTTTCCGGATATTCATGTCTGACCATCTGGAAGGGCACGGGGTCCCGGACGAGAATATTCAGTTCTTCCCGTAATTCACGGTGGAGACAATCCACCAGCGACTCCCCCCCCTCACGCTTGCCGCCGGGAAACTCCCACATGCCGCCAAGGTGCACGCCGGCCTTTCGCCTGGCGATCAAATACCGCCCCTCATGCAGAATCAACCCGGCCGCCACTTCGATGAGCTTCATAGTAGCCGTGGAGCGCTTTTCGTGGAGTGCATCTCGCGCATCGGATCTCCGAACACAACGAATGACGAGATTCGAGATACGCACAACGCCGCGCTATCTCCCCGCATCGAACGGATAGGTCTTACAAAGCGCTTTCATAGGACAGAGCAGGCAGTAGGGATTTCTCGCGCTGCAGACGGTGGCGCCGAAATCCATGATCGCCTGGTTGAAGTCGTAACCTTTCCCGCGCGGGATGAGCGCCTCCGAGAGTTCCCACAACCTGGCCTTCTGGGCCTTGGGCTCCCCTTTCGCAATGAACACTCGATGGAGTACGCGGATCACGTTGGTGTCGAGAATCGGCGCATCCTCATTGAAGGCGAAGGACCTGATCGCACCGGCCGTATACCGGCCGATGCCTTTGAACGACAGGAGCTCCTCGGGATCGCTGGGCAATTGCCCGCCGTACCGGACAACGGTTTCACGGGCGATGCTGTGGAGCCGCTCAGGCCGAATGTTGTACCCCAGGGGATACCAAGTCTTTTTCACGTCGGCCACCGGAGCCTCGGCCAATTCGGCAAACGTCGGGTAGCGCTCCAAAAACTCGTGGTACTTGGGAATCACCCGATCGACCTGCGTCTGCTGCAACATCACCTCGGAAACCAGGATATGGTAGGGATCGGAGGTTTTTCTCCATGGCAGGTCGCGGCCGTTGGCCTTATACCACTTCAACAGCCGATTTTGAAACCTGCGCTTGAGCCCCTGGTCCACCAGCGACTGAGCGTTCTTGGTTCGCTTCGACCGGTTCTTGGAAGTGTTGGATCGAGACTGTGTGGGCATGGAAGTTCCGAGTGGCTGCATTCTAGCAGGATGTCGAAAATTTCCGCCAGGTCTGTCGTCACGGCCCGCCGGCCCTGCCCCGGGCGTGACGCCCGGGAGCAGAACCGGCATCCGCATATCGACGCAGACACTGGACACCAGGACGAGAGACTACTGCGGCGAGGCTTGAACGTTGGTGGCTTCCTTGACCGGAGGATCGATCACGATATTGGGGCCCTGTACCTTCGGCAGGATTCCGGCCCCCGGTTTCTCGAGCAACCGAAGGTCATGGTCGTTGATCGACAGCCTCTGTGACACGTGGCGGTCGTCGAAGGCGGCGGCCGCGCCCAGGGCTTTTTCCCCGGTGGCATTGCCGCGTCCCGGATCGTTGGCCAAGGCCTGGCCGTTCACGGGATCGACCGCCGTTCCCATCGGATATCCCGGATGCTGCGGCAACATGGCAGGATTACCGAAGGCCATGGCAACCGACAGCAGCGTACCGGCACAGATACCGCTGATGATCAGTGAGGTTCTCATGGTACAGACCTCCTTTGATGGATTGAACCAGTTCCGTCGTTGGAGCCCTGGGACAGCAGAAAACTACAACGCCCTTCCGGTTGAGAACCGGAAGGGCGCACCTCAGGAGTCGTAGGCACGGAAGACGAAACTGGAAAACGACCTTACCCCGGATCCATATCCACCTCCTCATTACTCTGCCCACCGCTCCCGCACGAGGTCAAGGGCTCCTTAACGCCCGCTCACAACCGGTTTCCCGGGCTTCTCGCGGCAAACGGCCGGGGTAGGCCGCTACAATGACCCGGCAGGGTTAGCGGCCGAAATACCCTAGGATACTTTCCGAAGCCGAATGGGCGGGGACGTAATACCGAACACTGTGCCGGCAAGCCTATGTTATGTCTGTAAACGAAGTCCCACGGCCGATCCGACGTATGGAGGTCGGACTCGCAGGCACCGCCTATGAGACTCACGGTTCGATACCACGTTTGCCTCTCGACCATTCCCTTTGGGACCGGCGACGGGGAGTTGCTCGACCTGTCTCTCGACGGCTGCCGCCTGGAAACGACCCTTCCTCTTCCGGTCAACACCTACCTCGAACTCAGAATCCTCCCTTCGCCGGGGGAACTGCCGATCCTCATCGACTTGGCGGCAGTCCGCTGGGTCCACGGTCAGGAATGCGGCATTCAATTCCTCGCCATCCATCCTCCCCACGGAGAACGCCTGCGCAAGCTCCTCCAGCTATCGGAGTAAGGGCGCCGGCGATTCGTCATTGACTTAGATAGACGGCCCCTGTAGCCTCCGCTGGCCAAGGCCAGTCATGGAGCAACGTCAATACACCCGCTACCATGTGGAATTTCCCCTTTCGTTTTCCGGCGAACAGCAGGGTGCCGGGACCGTCTACAATCTCGGGCTGGGAGGCTGTAAGGTGGCCGGCGAGGCTCAACCAGCCATCGGAGCTATCCTGCAGGTGGAATTGCGGCCGCCCGGCCTGGCGCCGCTCATCATCCACGCCGCTGCCGTTCGCTGGACGATCGAGGGCGAGTTCGGGTTGGACTTCCTCGGTATCAAGGAATCCGAACGGGATCGGCTGGCGCAGTACCTCAGCCGGTTGACCTGATCAGTCCTTCTACTTTACGTGGATCCCCATAAGATCCCCCTTGTTTTTTCCGCGCCGCTCTTGCATGCTCTGGGTCGTTTGCGCCGCAGCGCATCCTTGCGGAACGGCCAGCCATACCGGAGGAATCGATGACGACGGAAGAGAACCAGGTTCGACGAATCGACGTGTTGGCCATTGGGCTATTCGGGCTTGCCGTGGGAGCTTTGACCCTGGGGGTCGCACAACTCGGCTGGATCTCACACAAGAACACGGTAGGAGCGCTGGTCATCGCTCTGATTTTCGGAGGGATCGTTCAACTGCTCGCCGGAATCACCGACATCCGATACAACGAACAGCTGGGCGGTACCGCGCTCACGATGTACGGGTTCCTGTGGATCACACTCTGCACCGTCAAACTCGTCAACGCGAGCGGCACCTTCCAGTTCGACAACGTGCTCTATGCGCCGATCAATCTCGTCTACGCAGTCTTCTCCGGCGTCATGGTCTACCTCACCGCGTATCGCAACCTGACGCTGAGCGCACTGCACGTCATCATCACGTTAACGTTCCTCGCCACCACCTTTGCACGGTTGGATTTCATCAGCGAGTTGCTGCCGGGCATCGGCCACATCGCGGTGGGACTGATGGCCTTCTACCATGCGGTCGGCAGCCTGACGCAGGCCTTCACCGGTGACGCGCTCGTCCCGCTCGGTCCCCCGTTGCTCATGCACCGCCGAACAACCGTGGCCAAGATCGCCAAGGTCATGTGACGGCGGCCACCGTGGGAGAGTGATCCTTCCCCGAACCCAGTCCTACCAATCCGCACCGGCTCGATCCACGATGATCTGGTGGACCACCGCCTGCGGCCCGAGACAGGCAAGGTACAGAGCCGTCTCCGCGATATCGTACGGATCGATCTTTTCGCTTCGCGCCCGTTCCTCGGCAGCAGCGTCCACCAAGTTATCAGCCACCCCGGCGGGACAAATCGCCGTGGCCTTAATCCTGAAAGGCCGACCCTCGTCGGCCAGGGACTTCGTCAAGGCCATGATCGCGTGTTTCGACGCGCTGTAGGTCCCGGTGCCGGTCCAAGCCTGCACGCCCGCAACGCTCGACATGTTGATGATCAGCCCGCCGCCCTGCCGCTTCATCTGCTTGAACCCGGCCCGACAGCAAAAGAACGTCCCGCGCAGGTTCGTATTCATTACCTGATCGAACTCAGCCGTACTGGTTTGCGCCAGATGCCGCCCGCCGAACAGTCCGGCATTGTTCACCAGAATATCCAGTCGTCCGAATCGTCGGACCGCTTGGTCGACCAACGCCTCGACCTGCCCCTCATCCGCGATGTCGGCTTGGATCGCGAGGGCCGTGCCGCCCATGGTTTGTATCCCGGCAACGGTTTCCTCACATTTATAGAACCGCCTCCCCGCCACCACCACCGCAGCCCCTTCCTCCGCAAAACGGCGGGCAACGGCCCGCCCGATTCCGCTGCCGCCTCCCGTGACGATGGTGACTTTTCCTTCCAACCGTTTCATCATTGCGGCCCCTCCCTCTCGTCTCTCGTGGTTCGTGAAGCATCCCTTCCGCTGAAGCACTCTGCTTCTTGCAATCCGCTTCGCCCGCCTCGTATCCTGTGAGCACTTGTTTGAATCTCCCATGGCAGACAACACGAAAACCATCTCCGACCTGACGCTGGCAGAACTGACGACCCTGGTGCAGGGGATGGTTGACGACCGCCTTCGTGTCCTGATCGGCGACCCCGACCTCGGTGCGCCACTGGGAGAGGCCGTTCGCGACCGCCTGAAGAGGTCTCTTGCCGAATCAACGCGCGTCACGGGCGACGACATGGCCGACAAACTCGGCCTCCGGTGGTAAACATGCCTTGGTTCCGCCTGGCATTCCGCCCGGACGTTGCGACGGACCTGGCGGCCATCGACACCGCGACCGCCCAGCGGCTCTTCGATAAGACCAAGTGGCTGGCCTCCAACGTCGACAATCTGCGCCACGAAGCGGTGGCGGCAGACCTTCCCGGCATTTGCAAGTACGCCGTCGGGGATTGGCGCATCTTCTACTCGATCGATCGCGACGATCAGATCGTCGATATCCACCACATCGCACAGGCCAAGCGAGCCGGCTGACACCTGATGCTGCACCTCACCTGGCATGCCGTCGAACGTCTCCGGACGCTGGTGACGGAGCATCCCGAGGATCCGGTCGTCCGGGTACAGGTCCGTGACCTGGATGAGCGGCGCCTATCCTTCTCCATTACTCTGGAATCCGCCGCCCTGCCGGACGACGAACTGCAACATGTCGAGGGATTGACCGTGGCGGTCGCCCGATCCAGCGTGCACCGCATGGACGGGATGACGTTGGACTACGAATCCGGCAAAGAGTTCGTCTTCGTCCATCCTTCGTCCAACGACGCAGGACTGATCATGCCCCACAACAACTGATGGCGCGGACCTGACGGATCGCTCAGGATTTCATTCGGGGGATGACATCGCCGACATGGACGGAGAAGGTGCCCTGCTCCAGTTCCCGCACATACCGCGCCAAGGCTTCATGCACGACAGGAAAGGCCAGGTCGTCCCAGGGAATGTCGCTCGGGCTGAACAGTTGCACGTCGAGGCTTTCGATGCCGGGCTTGAACGACCCCTTGCGCATCGCGGCGCGAAACAACACGTGCACTTGACTGATCCTCGGCAGGCTGAAGACGGCATAGAGAGAGACCGCGTCGACTTCGGCGTTGGCCTCTTCCAACGTTTCCCGGATCGCCGCCTGCTCCGTGCTCTCGCCGATCTCCATGAAGCCGGCGGGAATCGTCCACAAGCCGGTGCGGGGCTCGATGGCCCGTCGGCAGAGGAGAATCCGGCCTTCCCATTCGGCGATGCAGCCGGCAACGACTTTGGGGTTCTGATAGTGAATCGTTTGGCAGGTGTCGCAGACGAACCGCGGCAGGTTGTCGCCCGGCGGCACTTTTTGCGAGAGCGCAGCTCCACACTGGCTGCAGAACTTCATTCGGCCTCCCGGTGACGAGGACAGTGAATGGATAACACAAATGCACAACTGTTTGCACCCTGCCCCCGGGGCTTGGAGCCGCTGTTGGCCGACGAGCTCCGCGCCCTTGGGGCCGAGGCGGTCCAGGCGACGGCCGGCGGGGTGCAGTTCCGTGGCTCGCGGACGCTCTGCTGCCGCGTCAATCTGGAGAGCCGCATCGCCAGTCGGGTGCTGTGGCTGGTCTCGCGGACGCCCTACCGAACCGAGCAGGACATCTACGACGCAACCGTCGGCGTCCGCTGGCAGGAGTGGTTCACACCGCAACACACGATCAAGGTCAAGGTCAGCGCTCACCACTGCCCGCTGCGCAGCCTTGACTTCGTCACGCTCCGCATCAAGGATGCGGTTTGCGACCGTTTCCAACTGAGTCGCGGTGCGCGGCCCAACGTCAACACCCATACACCGGATGTGTTGATCGCCGCTTATCTGGACCGTGATACCTGCACGTTGTATCTCGACACCTCCGGTGAGCCTCTCTTCAAACGGGGCTGGCGTAAATCGGCAGGAGAAGCGCCGCTGCGGGAAAATCTGGCGGCGGGCATTCTGAAACTCGCGGGATGGACGCCGGACATGGTCCTGTTCGATCCGATGTGCGGCAGCGGCACCTTCGTCATCGAAGCGGCCCATATGGCTGCGGGCATCGCGCCGGGGCTTGGCCGTTCGTTCGCGCTGGAGCGCCTGCATTCCTTCGACCGGCGGCGACTCGAGGAACTCCGCGCCGGGCTTCGCGCCGCGTCCACCGCTCCCCCGGCCGGATTGATCCATGCCGCCGACAACGACGACCGCGCCCTTCAATCGATCCGCGCCAACCTGAACGCGACAGGTCTCGCCCAGGCCGTGACGCTGCACTGCGGCGACGTGCTCGAGCAAATCGCCCCGGCGGTCTCAGGCATCCTCGTGACCAATCCCCCCTACGGCCATCGCATGGGTGCGGTCGATGACTTGGACAGGTTCTACCCGAAGTTCGGCGACCGATTGAAACAGCAATTTTCAGGCTGGACGGCCTTCATCCTCACCGCGGACATGAAATTGCCGGGGAAACTCCGCCTCTCACCGGCGCGGCGGACCCCGCTCTTCAACGGCGCCATCGAGTGCCGCCTCTTCGAATTTCGCATGGTGGCCGGCAGCCACCGCAAGCCTCTCCCCCCTGCTCCTGACAGTCTGCCTGCGTAACCATCCATTTCCCATCCGACGCGCACACGGCCGTATCGCTACGTATACGTAATCGAACCCCCAAGCTGTCCCGATCTGACACAGCCGCAGGTAAAAGCCTTGACAGATCCTTGACGGACTTCTATTTTGAAACCATCGGCCTGCGCGAATGCGCCCGGCAAACTGACCGCTTTCGGAGGCTCATGATTCTTTCCCATGTCCCGACCGAACAAGTGCAGCCGCATCACGACCTATCGCTCTCACGGCTGATCATCGTCTCGAACCGCGAACCCTACGAACACCGGCTCCTTAAGAATCGTCTGATATGGGAAAAGACCTCCGGAGGACTCACCTCGGCGTTGGACCCGGTGATGCGCCGCCTGGGTGGAACCTGGATCGCCTGGGGCAGCGGCAAAGCCGACCGCGATGTGGTCGACAAGGACATGGTGGTGGAGGTGCCGCCTGACGCTCCGACGTACCGGCTGCGCCGCGTCTGGCTGGAGCCGAACGAGGTCAAGGGCGGATACCAGGGCTACTCGAATCAGGTCCTCTGGCCGCTGTGCCACATTACCCTGGATCGCGTCGTCTACCGCAAAGCGTTCTGGCATGCGTATCAAACCATGAACGCCCGCTTCGCCGAAGCAGTGCTGGATGAACTCCGCGGCAGGTCCGGCTTGGTGTGGATTCACGATTTTCACCTCGCCTTGCTGCCCGGCCTCATCAAAGCCTCGCTGCCGAATCAACGCGTCGCCTCTTTTTGGCATACCCCCTGGCCCGGTCCCGACGTTTTCCGAATCCTGCCCGAGCGGCGCGAGTTGATCGAATCGTTGCTCGCGAACGACGTCCTCATGTTTCAAACACCGAGCTTTCTCCACGCCTTCGCGGAATGCGTGCGGGAATTTCTCAACGCGGACGTCGACGGCGAAGGGCAGCGCGTGGAGTTCCGCGGGCATGTGACCAAGCTCGTCGCCCGCCCCATCAGCATCGGCTATCAGGAACTCTCGGAACGGGCTCGGTCCGGATCAGTCGAACGCGCGATGGATGTCCTCCGCAAGCTGCACGTCTTCCATGCGGAGACACGCATCGGACTTGGGGTCGATCGGCTGGACTACACCAAGGGATTGCTCAAGCGATTCTGGGCGATCGATGCCTTCTTCGAGCAGTATCCGCAATACCGGGGGAAATTCACCTTCATCCAGATCGCCGTGCCGACGCGCGGAGACGTGGACGCCTACCGCGACTATCGGGAACTGATCAGGGAAACGGTCGAGGACATCAACAAGCGCTACAGTTACGTGACCGGGCTCGGCAGCCCCGACGCGGCGCGCTGGCGCCCGATCGAGTTGCGGGAAGGCCGCATCGGGATCGACACCCTAGCAGCCTACTATCGGATGGCGGACTTGGCGCTCGTCAGCTCGGTGTACGACGGCATGAATCTGGTTGCCAAGGAATACGTCGCCTGCCAGGTGGAAGAGGACGGCGTGCTGCTCGTCAGCCAGATGGCCGGTGCTGCCGAAGAAATGACCGATGCCCTGGTTATCAACCCCTACGATCCGGAAGGAGTGGCGGACACGATTCGTCAGGCACTGGAAATGTCCGAGGAGGAACGGCGGCAACGGATGCGGCACATGCGCAGCCACCTGGAAACTCACGACATCCGCGCCTGGGCCGACGCCTGTTTGCGGGACGCCGGCCTCTTGCCCCCGGACGACGCTCCGTCTATCCTGTAACGGCCGACGATCGTCGGCCGTTGCGAGGCGCGTTTATCCCTACGACATCCCACAGATTCCGCTCCGGCTCAGGCCTGCCCGATTCTCGCGGCCCTCGGGAGAGATTCGCGGTGAGGTCACGCGGCTGGTTCTTCATCGTTCTGCTCAGCACGCTCCTGGCTCTGCCGGGCTGCGCCAAACTGGCAGGATTGTTTGCACGGTCCAGCCAAACCGACCACCGGAACGATCGACAGAGCCAAGCCATCCTTCCCCGGCTGCAACCCACCCTCACCGCCGATCTCAACGATAACTTGGGGCAGCAGTTATCCCCTGTGAGAAAGGCGCTGGCGGAACAGGCCGCGAAGCCGGCTCAATTCAAACGTGACCTTGCCCGCAAGACCCTGGCCGACCCGCTGGAGGGCTTGGTGGCTTTGGAGCATACGGGACTTCAGGCGATGGATGCGGCCGAATCCGGGGTGGATGGCCTGGCCGGCGTGATCGACGTCTTGGAAGCAGCGGTCGACCGGACCGGAACCGCCTTTCAGCCCCTAATGTTTCCCGCCACACCGGGGAGCGACGCGTTGCTCGAGTTCATCACCACGATCCTGGAGCGAGCCCATCAGGACCGTGAGCGGGCCCTCCGGCACCTGTCCCCGCAAGACCGCGACTGGTTGTTCGCACAGGGGGAACGTATCGCCCTGCACTTCGTGCCCCAGATCGCGCCACCTGCCCACGCGCAGGAGGCGGAAGCGGCAGCGCGGTTTTCCTCACTCGTGGCTCAACAAATCGACTATGCCCCCCTGATCTCGGCCGCGCAGCGGCTCGTCCGGTTCGGCAATCACAAATTTCTGAAGCAGCTTGAGATCTCGTTCCAGGGACGGAAACCGATCGCGAATCCGACGGCCGGCGTGACGGGCGACGTACTGTTGTATCACCAAACTTCCTACGGCTTGATCATCGTCGGCGGTTCTGGCCCCAATACCTATACATTGGAGAAAGGCGCCGCATTGATCATCGACCTCGGCGGCAACGACACGTATCGAGGGGTCGTCGGCGCAAGCCCGAACACGGACCTTGGAAACAGTGTGGTCGTCGATCTCGGCGGCAACGACACCTACCAAGCCGCCGCCTTCGGCTTGGCCACAGGCCGACTCGGCGTCGGCGTGGTCATCGACCATGGAGGCAACGATACCTATCAACTCGCACCGGGATCGGGCGGCACCGGCTTGGCCGGGATCGGAGTGCTCTTTGACGGAGGCGGGCACGACGTCTACGAAGGCTCCCGCTTCACGCAAGGAGCGGGATTCGCCGGAATCGGGTTGCTGGTCGACTTGTCCGGCGACGACCGGTACCAAGGTCACGGATACGCGATGGGATTCGGCGGACCCCTCGGGGCCGGTGCCCTCCTGGACGTGGCGGGAAACGACTCTTATTCCTGCGGGGGCAAATACCCAAGCGCCTACAATGCCACGGATGCGCCCAACGCCAAACCGAGTGATCCCTCATTTCAATACGACTGCTTCGGAATGGGCACCGGCACGGGGCTACGCGTGCTGGGCAAAGCCGGCGCCCCCTCTCCCCATAATCTCGCGGGGGGCCTCGGAATGCTCCTTGACGTCGACGGCGACGATCGCTACCAAAGCGCCAACTTTGCCCAGGGACACGGTTATTTTTTCGGCGTCGGAGCCGCACTGGATTTGAACGGTGACGACGATCACCAGGGCGCCCGCTACGGACACGGCAGCAGCGCCCACGCCGGCATCGGCTTGATGATCGATTACCAAGGCAAGGATCGGTACGGCTCGAAGGGCCCCTTCTACAATGGGGGCACCGCTTGGGACGGCAGCGTCGCCCTCGGCCTCGACGGTGGAAGCAGCAGCGACCTCTACGATCTTCCGGCCTCGACGGGCCTCGGCATGGGCGACCATGGAGGCTGGGGTCTCTTCGTGGAAGAAGGTGGGGCCGACCAGTACGCCGTCAAGCGGGGCCTGGGCGTCGGATCGGAATCGAGCATCGGAGCCTTCTTCGACTTGGAGGGCCGCGACGACTACAGCTCCGTCCCCCCTCCCGCTCCGGGAGTCCATCCCGAACGACTCAATCGCAAAACCTACCTGGAATCCCCCGGCAGCCTGTTCATTGATCGGTGAGCAGGAAGAACGCCCTCGGACAAGCAGCGACCCGGTGCGGCGTAGATTCCACCACGCGCGACCTCGTTTGTGCCGCAGCCTACTCCAATGGAATCGGCGGGCTGTCCCTTACAGATCGGCAAACACGACCCATGAGATTCGAACGGCGAGATAGACCTCACGAGATACTCTCCTGCCTCAACCTCAGGTCCACGGTCTCGAATCTTCCATCGGTCCGCTGAAGCCCGCGTATGATCGGAACCGGCCTTGCGAACATCGGACCGTCATACACGAAGTAGTGAAACTCCCCACGCTCGCCGCAGGGGTCGACCCCGGACGGCAGTTCGCCAAGAAACGGTCGGTCGAATTCCGACCCCGCCCACCTGCCGTCCAACTGTGTGGTATCGACGGCGGTAACCAGGCAGCGCAGGCCCCCGGCAACCATCTCCGTCGCCAGGGCTCCCGTCTCCCTTCCCCACAGGGGAAAAAGCAACGAGAGTCCTGCGTCGCGCAGACTCGTTTCGCGGTACCGACGGACGTCCTCGAGAAAGAGATCCCCGAAGGCCAGGTGCGTGATGCCCTGCTTGCGGGCGTCGAGCAACGCGGCCCCCAATTCTCGTTCATAGTCGACGTTGGTGCAGGGCGACGGCAGCCAGACCTTGGCAAGCGGCAGCTGCAAGGCCCCGGCCTGGGCATCGACCAGCGCCTCGGCCACGCCATGAATCGGCACGGCTCGCTCGCTCCGGCTGAGCGTGGTAAGAAGCCCTTCCACTTGCAGGTTCGGGTCTCGCCGGAGTTCATGCAAAGCCCAGGCACTGTCTTTCCCGCTGCTCCACGCCATCAAGACGCGCGCACGATTCGCCATCCCCGGTCCTCCGTCACCACGCGGCTCTTAACAGCCGCCACGAAGTTGAGTCAAGTCTCGGCCGTCGCCGCGCCGCCAAATTTTCATCCCGCCCACCATGACTTGACTCACTTTCCACCATGGCTATCTCCCATTTTCAAGCGCAGGATGCGGCCACAGTCGGCGGCCTATCTATTTTCCGCTCCGCTGCCCATGTGCCCATATGCCCATATGGAGGATGACATGCACGATGCAGATACAGCGATCCTGACGAATCTTCCCCTGTTGCCGGTGAAACGGACGGTGCTGTTTCCGGGAATCCTGATGCCCTTGACGGTCGGCCGTGACCGGTCGGTCGCCGCGGTCGAAGCGGCCCTCAGAACCGAGGATAAGACGATCCTGGTCGTGGCTCAGCGCGACCCGCAACTCGAGGCTCCCGGCCTAAACGATCTCTATACCATCGGGACCAGGGCGGTCATCAAGCAGACGGCGCGGGCCCCGGAAGGACACTACAACATCTTGATCCAGGGACTTGACCGCTGTGTGCTTCTCAAGGTGGAGGAAGAGGAAGGGTTTCTCCAGGCAAGGGTCAGGCAGCTGCCTCCGATGACCGATCGCGGGACTGAACTCGAAGCGCTCCACCGCGCCATCCTGGACATCATCAGAGAATTGCCCAAGCTGATCCAGACTCCGGGCGTCCACGAAGCGGTGTCGGCCCTCGGCGCCGAGGAAGACCCGGTCACGTTGGCCTATCGACTCGCCTCGTTGCTGAATCTGACGCTGGACGGAGAGCAACAGCTCCTGGAAGCCGCCACCCGCGGCGACCTGCTACGCGGGTTGTATACGGCCCTGTCGCGAGAGATCCAGATACTCCAGCTTCGCGACAAGATCACGAGCGAAGCCCGTGAGAAACTCGGCAAGACACAGCGGGACTATCTGCTGCGAGAACAGATGAAGGCCATCCAGCAAGAGCTCGGCGAAGCGGATGACGACGAGAGCGAGTTGGGGACGCTTCGGAAAAAGCTTCAGGAGGCGGATCTTCCAGAACATGTACGGAAGGAGACGGATCGCGAGCTTGCGCGTCTCGCGAAGATTCCTGCGGCATCGCCGGATCACCAAGTCATTCGCACATACCTCGAACTCGTGCTCGAATTGCCGTGGAAGAAGTACTCGGAAGACCACCTCGACCTGGCGAAGGTCCGGCAGGTCTTGGAAGAGGATCACTACGGCATCAAGGAGGTGAAGGAACGTATCGTCGAACACCTGGCCGTCTTAAAGTTGAACCCGACAGCCAAGGCGCCGATCCTCTGCCTCGTCGGTCCGCCCGGCGTCGGCAAGACCAGCCTGGGACAATCCATCGCCCGTGCGATGGGACGCACGTTCGAGCGGTTCAGCCTGGGCGGCGTCCATGACGAAGCGGAATTGCGGGGCCATCGCCGGACGTATGTCGGCGCGCTGCCGGGCCGGATCATCCAAGCCATGCGGCGGGCGGGCGTGAGCAATCCCGTCCTGATGCTCGACGAAGTGGACAAGATGGGGCGCGACTTCCGGGGCGATCCCGCGGCTGCGCTGTTGGAAATTCTCGATCCGGCGCAGAACCATACGTTCCGCGATCACTACCTGGATCTCCCGTTCGATCTGTCGAAGGTGTTTTTCATCACGACCGCAAACACCCTCGACACGATCAGCCAGCCCCTGCTGGACCGGATGGAAATCATCCGGCTCCAGGGCTACAGCGAGCGGGAGAAAGCCGAGATCGCGCGGCGCTACCTCTGGCCGCGACGGCTGAAAGAATCAGGCTTGAACGCGGAACAGGCGTTGCTCTCGGAGGAGGTGTTGAATCTCGTCATCAGCCGCTACACGCGGGAAGCCGGTGTCCGGCAGCTCGAACAGATGCTGGGCCGGTTGACGAGAAAAGTGGCGTTGACCTTCGCGGATCTGCCCGAAGGCGCGGCGCGCGCGCCCGTGTCCATCCAGCCGGACCTCCTCGGCGAATGGCTCGGCTCCGAACGGTTCATGCCGGAAGAAGCGCGCAAGAACCTGCCGCCCGGCGTGGCCACAGGCCTGGCCTGGACCCCGACCGGCGGCGACGTGCTCTACATCGAGACGACCCTGCTGCCCGGCAGCCATGAGCTGACGTTGACCGGACAGTTGGGCGACGTGATGCAGGAATCGGCGCGCGCGGCGCGGAGCTACCTCTGGTCGCACGCCGAAAGCATGGGGCTCGACATTTCGCGATTCAAACGGAACGGCGTCCACATCCACGTGCCGTCGGGCGCCATTCCGAAGGACGGCCCGTCCGCCGGCATCACCATGGCCACGGCGCTGGCGTCGGCCTACGTCGGCAAGGCGGTGCGGAGCGATACGGCCATGACGGGTGAGATCAGCTTGAGCGGATTGGTCCTGCCGGTCGGCGGGATAAAGGAGAAGGTGCTGGCCGCCCATCGCGCGGGCATTCGCCGGATCATTCTGCCGAAGGCGAATCAGAAGGATTTGAAGGACGTGCCGCAGGAAGTGCGGGACGAATTGACCTTCATCCTGGCCGAGCGGATCGAAGAAGTCCTGCCGGCGGCCTTCAACAAGGATGTCGAAGCCACGACGGACCGGCCTGAACCGCTCGCAACATCAGCCGCCTCGTAAGGGCAAGAGGCCCCGGCGCAAGCCGGGGCCTTAGCCATCTCCTTGTAACTGCCCACCGCAGCGAACTGCTCTCCCCCAGCGAAGCCCCATTGCCATTGTCTCACATTTAAGACATACTGGCCCCGTGAAGTCGGTCACATTTCATCCGAAAGCCTTGGCATTCATTCGTGCCCAGTCGCCGTTGCTCAAGCGGGAAATCGGCGAGGCACTCCGAGATTTGCAGAAAGGCCTCTCTATCGGCCTCCCGCTCAGCAGGCCGATGCCTTCGGTTGCAACGGGAGTCCATGAACTCAGGTTACGTAGCACGACAGCCACGGTCCGGGTGTTCTACTTTGTTAAGTTTGCCGACACGATTTTGGTTTTTCACGGCTTTCAAAAGAAAACACAGAAAACCCCGGCCCACGAAATTGCACTTGGCCAAAAACGTTTGAAGGAGATGCTCGATGGCAACGACTAGAACAAGCAAACGCGTGCGGGTTCGGACAGCCCAAGAACTCGGGCATGCCCTCGGTTTGTCGGCTGCGGACACAGCCGAGATGGAGTTCCGGTCCGAACTCACGGTCGCCCTGTCCAAGATCATTCAATCCGGTGGGCTCACTCACGCGGCAATTGCAAAGAGTGCCGGCACGGCACGCACGCGCGTGACGGCGATTGCGAATGGGAATACCCGTGGGGTCTCGACCGATGTACTGATTCGAGTCCTCGCCGCGACCGGCCATCGGGCTGAAGTCCGGGTCAGAAAGGCAGCAGCCTAGTTCCTTCTACCGAAAGCCAGCGAGCGAGAGCCAAGGACGCGCCGCAGGAAGTGCGGGACGAATTGACCTTCATCCTGGCCGAGCGGATCGAAGAAGTCCTGCCGGCGGCCTTCAACAAGGATGTCGAAGCCACGACGGACCGGCCTGAACCGCTCGCAACATCAGCCGCCTCGTAAGGGCAAGAGGCCCCGGCGCAAGCCGGGGCCTCTTGTTCCGGACCCCATTCCTGGACATGCCAAGTATGAGTGAACTTCAACGGCAGTATCTTTCAGCCATTGATGAATACACAGGCTCATGTACAGTGGTTATCACGAGTGTAAACCACCCCGGACCGCATGGGTCGGGCGTTGCTGTGACGTATCAGGGCAGTGAATACATCCTGACCGCTGCGCATATACTCCAAATCGAACCGGCCAAGTCGGATTTAAGGATTATCGGGCGTCCCGACGCTCCACTCAACATAGTCCACGGAAGACAGGAGCTTGCCGCAGAACTTGCACGATCATCAGGTGTCCGTCAGATTCTCTCTGTTGCCACTGCCATCATGATTACAGGACGCGTTACAGCACCTGCCGACGATATTGCAGCGCTGAAGGTGGACAACCTGAGGGCATCACTCCCCCATACAATTGTGCACGATCTCTCCCGGCAAGGCCCCTCAATATAGTCACCGGAATGCCCATTACCATATTTGGGTTTCCCGAAGAATTGGCAGCAGGCTATCAAGATGGGGATGGAAGACGCGGGCGCCGCGCGCTCCCTCACATTACGATGCAAACAGTTGTTGATAATTCTCGCGGTCCCGGCAACGTCGATCCGACAAAGTATTTCCTGACAGACTATGACTACCCTTAGGACCAGTGCGACCCACACGGACTTAGTGGGTGTGGGGGTTGGGGGTTTCCTCAGATGCGAGATGGGGAAATATGGTCGTCAGCTTCCACACAGTTACTGGGAATAGAAACAGGCCACTACCCAAGGAGCAATGTTCTTCAATTTGTTCGCATTGACCGGGTCATGCGCTTGCTCTCAACGGGAACATGACTTACATACAAAGAGGGACATCCTGAATTTTGGAAAGAGCGGTGGAGCCCGTAACCACATTACGTCGCAGACCTACCACATGCCTGAGGAATACAACCTCCACCGCTTCCTCACCGCCCAGGCGCCCACCTACCACACAGTCCTCGCTGAACTCCAAGCCGGAAGAAAATCCAGCCACTGGATCTGGTTCATCTTTCCTCAGATCGCCGGGCTTGGCCACAGCGCGATGACACAGCAATTCGCCCTCAGCACCCTCGATGAGGCCAAGGCCTACCTCCAACACCCCGTCTTAGGTGAGAGACTCCGAGAATGTACCCAGCTAGTCCTGAACATAGAGGGGCGCAGCGCTGACGAGATCTTCCCCTACCCGGACAATCTGAAATTTCGATCCTGCATGACCTTGTTCATGACCGCGGCTCCCGACAACACCCTCTTCAAAGCCGCCCTGGCCAAATACTTTGACGGCCGGCCCGACCAACGGACCCTCGATATCCTGGCCGGACCAGAATGACACGGTGTTAAGAACCATTTTACCCTGACCTGCCCCGCCCGCGCTGTTTGAACCAGTTCCCTGCAATCGCCGTGATCAGGAGCGCGCTCGCAGTGTGTGGATCAACCCGTTGATGATGCTGAACACGCGCGGCATTCGAGCTCACCGGCGGAATCGGATTGGCCCGCAGGCTGTTCAGAAAGGCCGTCCAGCAAGGCCGCAGCGAGCGAAGAAGCGAATCGTACGCTGTGCGATATGTTGAGCCTCTGAGCGTGGCGAGAACGACGCGGGCGGACTTTATCAACAGCCTGCTAGTGTCCTGTCTCTGAAGTTCGCTGACAAAATCGGGCGACACTGGCCAGGATTTCGTCGGCGGTCTTGGTCCATGTGAAAGGTTTGGGGTGTGTATTGGTAACCGTGATGTAGTGCCGGATGGCG